>JACCDR012213532.1_pt1 | contig 37886 bp, 55 predicted proteins | sample 7446431 | NCBI WGS metagenome assembly JACCDR01 (sample SAMN15323443, study PRJNA562643) | freshwater metagenome | isolation source: river surface water | place: USA:Blue River Watershed | collected 2017-08-17 | reverse complement strand
GGCCAAGCGGGTCGCGTGGACCTACCTGAAGGACCTGACGCGACCGATGTGGAGCAAGCCGCCCAACGAGTCTGAACTCAAGATCATGATCAACAACGGTCATGGCGGCGAAAGCACGATCTATGTGGCCGGCGCGGACAACTATGACGCCCTGCGGGGCATGTACTTTGATGGGGTGGTGCTGGACGAGGTCGGGCAGATCCGGCCAAGTGCTTGGTACAAGGTCCTACGACCAGCACTCAGTGACAGACGCGGCTGGGCGATCTTCGCTGGGACGCCGGCCGGCAAGAACATGTTCTGGAACCTGCGGGAAGAGGCGCGGATAAACAAGGACACCCACCTTCTCCTGGAACTCCCGGCCTCCAAGACGAACATCATCCACCCGGACGAACTGAGGGACGCCAAGGCTCAGATGACTGAGGACGCGTACCTGGTGGAGTACGAGTGTTCTTTTGATGCGGCAGTCCCTGGCGCGTATTACGCCAAGCAGATTGGCGAGGCGTATGAGCAGGGGCGGGTGGGCGACCACAAGCTGGACCCAAATCTGCCGGTCCACCTGGTGGCCGACCTTGGATATACCGATTCCTGCTCCTGGTGGGGCTGGCAGGAGGCCCCTGACGGTTACAAGATTGTGGAGTTCATGGAGGATGACAACCAGCCGATTCAGCATTACATCGACTGGGTGAAGTCCAGGCCGTACAAGGTCGGCCAGGTCTGGCTGCCACATGACGCCAGGGCCAAGAGCCTGCAAACCGGCAAATCCATCATTGAGCAGTTCCTGCAAAACGGGATCCAGCCACGCCTGGTGACAGAAATGTCAGTCCAGGACGGCATCGAGGCGGCGCGGCTGACCCTGAACAAGTGCTGGTTTGACGAGCAGGCGACCTATGAGGGGCTCGAGCACCTGCGCGCGTACATGCGGGAGTGGGACGAGAAGACGCAGACCTACCGCAACAAGGCCAAGCACGACCAGCACAGTCACGCGAGTGACAGTTTCCGTTATTTGGCCTTGGCTGCGCGGCCAGTGATGGGGAAAAGACAAGGTGGCAATACAATCACACCAAGAACGGGCCAGGGCGCGCACTATGCGTTTTCGCTGGATCAGATATGGGATTGCCAGCCAACGCAGTCTGGAAGGATTGGCTAGATGGACCAGGAAAAAATCACCAGCGACAGTGACTTTCAAAGCACGCCACAGGGCTTGGCGCAGCGTTGGGGCACTGAAATTGAGGCATCCAAGAAGGAACTGACGAAGTTCCACGAGGATGCCGAGCGCATTCTCAAGCGTTACCTCGACAAGAGGGATGACTGGGGCAAAGACGAGAGCCGCGTGAACCTTTTCTGGTCCACGATGAAGGTGATGCTGTCGATGCTGTACGCGCGGCCTCCAAAAGCCGATGTGAGCCGCAGTTTCCAGGATGCAGAGGATGACCAGGCGCGTGTGGCCGGCACGATGCTGCAGCGGATCCTGAACCGCTCCTTCGATGACAACGTGAGTCCCTGGGACACGGCCATCAGGACCGGGATTGAGGACTGGCTGGTGGTGGGTTTGGGGCAGGTTTGGCTGCGTTACGAGGTCGAAACCGAGTTGGTTGACGTTCCTGCCGTGTTTGACACGATGGGAATGGAGATCTCGCCGGCCACGCAGACCGAGCAGATCATTGAAGAGGACGCGCCGGTGGATTACATCCACTGGAAGGACTTTTTCTGGTCCCCGGCCCGCACCTGGATGGAGGTGAGGTGGGTCGCGCGGCGCGTTTACATGACCAAGGACCAATTGGTCGAGCGTTTTGGCGAAGAGATCGCCAGGATTGTGCCGCTGAACTCGCCGAAGACCGCGGACAAGGGGCAGCAGCCCCAGTACGACCCTTGGAGCAAGGCCGAGGTGTACGAGGTCTGGTGCAAGGAGCAAAAGAAGGTCTATTGGTACGCCAAGGGGTGCGAGGTCATTCTGGATGTGAAGGATGACCCACTGCGCTTGGACGGATTCTTCCCGTGCCCTAAGCCTTTGTGCGCCAACGTCACCTCCAGCAACTTCATGCCGCGCGCGGACTATGTGTTTGCGCAGGACCAGTTCAATGAGTTGGACGAGATCAACACCCGCATTACCTGGTTGACCAGGGCGGCGCGGGTTGCCGGTGTTTATGACAAGTCGGCCGGAGATTCGGTGGGGAGGTTATTCACACAGGCGGCTGAGAACCAGTTGATTCCTGTGGATAACTGGGCGATGTTTGCTGAAGCTGGCGGTGTGAAGGGCAAGCTGGACTTCGCGCCGATTGACCAGGTGGTGAACTGTATCGAGCGCCTGCGTCAGTACCGGCAGGACAAGGTGATGCAGATTTACGAGGTCTTGGGCGTGTCCGATGTGATGCGCGGATCCAGTAAAGCCAGCGAGACGGCCACGGCCCAGCAGATCAAGGCCCAGTTCGGATCCACGCGGATCCAATTGTCCCAGTTCTACATCGCTGAGTGGATCAGCCACGCGTTGCGGATCAAGGCTGAGATTATTTGCAAGCACTGGCAGCCCGAGACGATTATCCGGCGCTCGAACATTGAGCGCACGCCTGATGCGCCCTTTGCCATCCAAGGCGTTGAACTCCTCAAAGACGAGGAGATGGCTGAGTACCGGATCAATGTCGAAGCCGACAGCATGGCAGCACTTGACTGGGCCGCCGAGCGTGATGCCGCGGTGCAGTTCCTGCAGGGCATGGGCGCGTTCATCTCCCAGGTTACTCCGATGGCCCAGCAGACACCTGAGGCAGGCCCGTACCTGCTGAAGCTGTTGCAGTGGGGCATGAGCAAGTTCCGCGTCAGCAACGAGATCGAGTCTGTTCTGGATCAGGCGATTGCCGGTATGGCCCAGAAGCTGCAGACGCCGCCGAAGCCTCCGCAGCCGACCATTGCCGAGCAGATCGAGATGCAGAAGATCCAGAGCAACGAGAAGATCGCAATGATGGAGTCCAGCACTGACAAGCAGATTGCTGGGCTCAAGGCGTCCGTTGAGATCCAGAAGATCGAAATGAAGGCCGCGATTGATGGCGTGGCCCAGCAGTATCAGCAGATCATGGATGCGATGAACACGACCGGCCAAGTGGCTCCGATGATGCAGCAGATTGCGCAGCAGATGCAGGAGATCACCGGTGCCAATCAGCAGAACGCCCAGCAGATGCAAGAGGTCCTGGCGCGCGCGATGCGGCCCAAGCGGCGTATTCCGATTCGGGATGCCAACGGCGACATCACCGAGGTGAAGGAAGTCGATGACGTTGACGAGTTGCCTGGCGTCACGCAGGCGCTGGCCGGCAATGCTGACTTGCCGCCTGCGGTTGGTCCGCAGATGCCGATGCAGAACATGAATCAAGTTTAGGAGTGAGAAATGGCGAACGCAATTTATCCGAAGTACAAAGAAGCGGTTCTGCAAAGCAGCGCCAACTCTTCACTTACTGGCACGGTCAAGGTCGCACTGGTTGACACCGGGACGTACACCTACAACGCAGCGCATGAGTTTTTGACCAGTCTGACCGGAGTGGTTGGAACTGCGCAGACGATCGGAGCGACCAAGTCGTACACCAACGGCGTGTTCGATGGTGGCGATGTGACTTTTACGGCCGTAAGCGGCGCGACAGCAGAGGCTTTGGTGATTTATATCGACACCGGCACTGCAGGCACTTCGCGCTTGGTGGCCTATATCGACACCAGCGTTACCGGGTTGCCTGTGACGCCCAACGGCGGCGACATCACGATCACCTGGAACGCATCGGGGATCTTCGCGCTGTGACCATTGTTCTGCGCAGCGAGAAAGGGTCGCCGTTAACCTCGAGCGAGGCAGACGGCAACTTCGTTGATCTGGTTGGCCGGGTCGAGGGGTGGAACGACCTGGTGCAAGACGTTGTGGTGCGTGCAGGGTCGCCTAACGCGCCTGGCATCAACCCGCTGCGTGATGGCATCTACGCCTACGCATTTGATGCGGACACGATGAACGAGTGCTTTTCTAACTTCCATCTTGGGCACGACTATGTGCCAGGCTCGATGGTTTTCCCGCACGTTCACTGGTCGCCAAACACAACATCCACTGGAACTGTTCGGTGGGGCGTTGAGTACACATGGGCGCGCCGCGCTGACAGCACTGGACAGGTTTCGTTTCCAGCGACCAGCACGCTGTACATCGAAACGACCATTGCATCCAACAGCCAGTATTACCACATGGTCAACGAGTCCCCTGATGGCGCTGGAATCCCAGGATCCACTATGGAGGTTGACTCGATCATTTTGTGCCGATTCTTCCGCGATGCTGCGCATGTGAATGACACATTTCCGGATCCGGTATTTCTGTTGAGCGTTGACTTGCACTACCAGTCGCTGGTCAAGACAACACCTTCACGGTTCCCACCGTTTACTTGATATGGCAATTAAACACGTCTTCCAATCCGGGAAAGCTGACGGCGGCGATGCAACGCTGGTTCAGCCGTCAAACTGGAACGCCAATCACACGATTGACAGTGAGGTGACGTTCCCCGCGGTTGCTTCGCCTGCTACTCCTGCGGCTGGAAACTTCAACCTGTTTGGCAAGACGCTTGGAAATACGCGCATTTTGCCTGCCGCTATTGGGCCGTCCGGTATGGACTACGCATTCCAGCCTGCGCTGTTTCGTCAGAAGATCGGCTTGTGGAATCCTGCTGGTAACTCAAACACTGTCCCCGGTGTATTTGGCTTTACTGCATGGACCGCGGTTGGAACTGCAACGGCCCGAAACGTGGCAACGACAAACCTGTTTACGCGCATGCGCAGGATGGGCTATGTCACTTCTGCGACTACCGCAGGCACCCTGGTATCTGTCCGCACAGCAGCAGCGCAGTACACCACCGGTAATGGCTCTGGCCTTGGTGGGTTTTATGCATCGTTCCGATTTGGAAGGTCTGATGCTGCTGCCGTCTCTGGTGTGCGGTTCTTCGCTGGTATGACCTCTGCCACTGGCGCGCCAACCAATGTGGAGCCAAGCACACTTACAAACTGCATCGGGATTGCCCAACTGTCCACGGCATCAGACCGTCTGTATTTGGTTTATGGCGGGTCTGCTGCGCAGACTGCGGTTGATTTGACTACCAGTTTCCCGCCGTACAACGGAACTGTTGGCGTGACAACTGGTGTTCCCTATGACTTCCAGATTTGGTGTGCGCCGAATGCAAACGGCGTTGTCAATTGGCAGCTTGATCGGCTTGACAATGGAACAAGCACAGGCGGGACCATCACACCAGGCACTCCTGGCGTACAAACACCAGCTAACACGACCTTGCTAAACCCTGTGATGTGGGCATGCAATAACGCGACAGCACTCGCCTGCGCATTTGATGTGGCGCAGGTTTATACGGAGACAGACTACTGATGAACTACGTCATTATTCTTGATGAGGGCGTAGTGGAGCTTGATGGTGTCCAGGTGGCACCATGCCAATCTCCCGAAGACCCAGCTTTTGTGGCGTACATACAGTGGGTGGAGGCTGGTAATCAGCCGGTTGAGTTGCCGACTCGGGGGTAACTAATGGCCGCCGCGTTTCAAAGCAACGCATTCCAGACCAATGCGTTCGAGGCAAGCGCAGGCGGTGGTGCGCAGACGCTGACACCTTCGCTGTTCACGAACAGCAACGGATTTTTTGCTCAGACGGTAACGCCGGGCGCGGTCGCGCTCACGCCTGCGCTGTACACCAACACGCAGACGTTTTACCAGCCAGTCATTACTCAGGGCGGCGCAGCGCAGACACTGCTACCAAATCGTTACGACAACACCCAGGCGTTTTACACGCCAGTAGTCACCACATCCACAACGCTCACGCCTAGTCTGTACAGCAACTCGCAGACGTTTTACACGCCTACAGTTGGGCGCGGTGCAGTCACGTTGTCACCTGTGCGCTATGACAACGCGCAGGCGTTCTACACGCAGACGGTCACACCTGGGGCAGTTGGTCTGGTTCCTGCTCGTTACGACAACACGCAGGCTTTTTATTCTGCAATCGTTTCACAGTCTGGCGGCCCGCAAAATATCCTGCCTGGTCTGTTCAGCAATACGCAGGACTTCTATGCGTTCAAGAGCACCCAATACATCACATTCACCCAATGGGTTGTGCCGGATTGGGTGGAGCCTGGCTGGGATGCGTGGCCGTACTTCAATACCAACCAGTTCTTTGAGCCAACGGTAACGCAGGGCGATGCCCCGTTTGCACTTCTGCAGCCCGGCGATGGGATACCGCACAAGCCACGCAAGCAGCGCGACTTCAAGAAGGAGCGCCAGGAGCGCGAAGAACTGCGCGCGCTGATCGCCAAGATCGTGGACCCGGTGAAAGAGGATGCGCCTGAACAGGTCAAGATCGTCAAGACCGAGAAGTCTGTGGCGGTCGTGTCCCAGGCCAGGACCGTGTCAATCCCGACACCGCCAAGTATTGATGTTGCCAAGGTCGCGGCTGAAGTCAGCAAGGTGCTCGAGCGGGCCGGGATTGCGGCCAAGGCGGCCAGGGACCGGGAGTCCAAGCGCATCGCGCAAGAGGCTTATGCGCAGGCAGTGGAAAATATGCGTATCCGCATGAAACGGCGTCGTGAAGAGGAACTTTTACTACTTCTGTAAAGCTATGGACGCACAATCAATCATCGCAGCGCTGCGCGACAGAGCACGCAAGTTCACATCGCTAAACACTCCCGAGGACGCTGACCTGGGCGACATGGCCTTGGACATCGGTGCCGGGTTTGTGCCTGGCATTGGAACTGCGCAGTCTGCCCGTGATTTTGAGCGCGCCAGGCGCGAGGGCGATGGACTTGGGATGGGGTTGGCCGGTATTGGAATGGTCCCCTTCCTTGGTGGCGTGACCAAAGGGGTGAGCAAAGCGCTACGCGGTGCTGAAAAAGCACCACGCATGAGCGCCGCGGAGGCAAGGGCCGCAGGATATTGGCACCCTATTGGCCTTGGGAAGAAGTTGAACAAGCCATATGACGATATGACTTTTTCAACTACTCCTGTCAAGGATCTACCAGCGCGCAAAACAATTGGGCTTGAAGACCTTGAAGGTCAGTACATTGTTCCGGCCATTGGTGACCGCACTGCTGCTGGGAAATTGCTGACAGAGGTAGACGGCGTCAAATTTCAAAACCCAGTGATGCTCGAGGGCGGCCCTGACTTCATGCTTACGCATGGCAGTCAACCTGATGGTTCTGTTTGGGCCAGCGGTCAGAGTGTTATCAGCAAGCTGCGCAATAGGGCAGTTGGAGCACAAGAAGCGGGCCAGGGTGCTCCGGTGAATCTCATGTATGTGCCGATGGGGCACGACTCGCTGAACTTCAGCACAATGCCGACAGATGCCGCGCTCGAGATGATCCGCAGCGGGAAAATCTCCAAAAAATCGCAGAAGCAATTTGATGAAGCTGTGCGAACTTTGCGGCCAGAATTTGCTGGCCTGCAGTCTCAAGAGGTGGTTGCCCAGTTGCGGAACAACGGTGCTCTGCGTCATGCATTTTTGAACCGTATGCAGCTAGACGATTTTCAAAAAGCAGGGTTTCCTGATTTGGCTTCTATTCGCAAAGCAATCATGGAACCGACATTGAGCACGGTCCCCAACTATTCTGGCGGCTACTCAGTTGGTCGGATTGACACATCAAAGCCAATTATTAAGAACGCAAAGGATCCGCACAGCACATACGACACGCAGCTTGCAGGGCAAGTGGTCGGCGGCCTGGATGTCAATATCCCGCACACCGAATTGTGGAAAGACTTTTTTGCGGAGCGCCGCGCTAGAGGAATGCCTGAAAGCGGCGACCGAATTGCATTTGAGCGTTCTGCCCCATCTCAGTTGGTTACGCCAAAGCTGATTGAGGATCTGCAGCCAATTATTAGGATGCTGCGGGAGGGTCGTTGATTCCTAACGCTTCTTTCAGCAATGTGTAAACAACGTCAAGACACTGCTCAGTTTCCGGTTTGTACGGGTGTGGGCCGCCGTCTGGCTGCTCAGAATCAACTGCCAGGTGGACTGCCTCAACAATCGAATCGTAGGTCTGTTGCTTGTTCATAAAATACCCCTTAATTCAACATTGATTTTATCACACCATGACACGCCGCCGATACGTTCAAGACCCAAAAACCCACGAACTCATTGAGATCACTGACGGCTACCAGCCTGAACTGCGCGCCGATGCTGGCGTGCTCTGGGGCGACCGGCACTACGATGGATTGAAAGCGCCTGATGGCAGCGACATCAGCACGCGCAGCAAGCACCGCGACTACATGAAGGCAAACGGCGTCACGATGGCCGATGACTTCAAGCAGACCTGGTCGCAAGCAAAAGAGCAACGCGAGAAGTTCTACACCAAGGGCGGCTCGTTTAGCAGGGGCGACATAGAACGCGCCATGTATCAAGTCCAAAACAGAAAGTAACAAATGACAGAACCCACGACATCTCTGCGCGACTCCATTGCTGCGGCACTGGACGAGCAAGAAACCCAAACCATAGAACCGTCTGCGCCAGCAGAAGCGGTCGCAGAGACTGCGGCACCCGTTGAAGCGACAGCAGAGACAGGCTCACAGGATGAGCCTGGCACCGACCTGAATGCTCTTGCAGAAGGCGAGACAGAGGGAAAGCCAGCCCGCGAGCGCGATGAGAACGGAAAGTTCAAAAAGCCCGAGGGCGTGCAGCCTGGGCCTAAGACCGGCCCGAAGCAGCAGGCCGACCGCGCCCCGGCATCCTGGAAGCCAGAAGTGCGTGAGCACTGGGCTCAGTTGCCAGAAGGCGTGCGCGCTGAAGTGGCCCGCCGTGAGTCCGAGGTGGCCCGCACCCTGCAAGAGACTGCAGAGGCGCGCAAGACCGCAGAGGCCGTCATGCGCACGATTGCCCCTTATGAGGCTTTTATCAAGGCCGAGAACAGCAATCCGCTGCAGGCCATTGACAACCTGATGTCAACGGCGGCGCGCCTGCGCACCGGCACTGCTCCTGAGTTGGCAACGATGGTGGCCGGAATCGTCAAGCAGTTCGGCGTTGGCCGTTTTGGCAACAATTTCATCGAGATGCTGGACAGCGCACTGGCAGGCCAGCAACCCCAGCAAGACAACCAGACAGCGGCAGTACAACAAGCTGTTCAACAACAGCTTGCACCCGTTCAGCAGTTCATGTCGCAGATGCAACAGTTCCAGGCGCGGCAAGAACAGCAGACGCGCCAAGCTGCGCAAAGTGAAGTCGGGCAGTTCTTAACACAGGCTGAATTTGGCGAAGATGTGCGCGAAGACATGGCCGACATCATTGAGATGGCAAGCCGCCGCGGCCAGCAGATCACGCTGCAGGACGCCTACCAGCGCGCCTGCATGATGAACCCGAGCGTTGCCAAGGTCATGCAACAGCGCCAGCAGGCTCAGACAGCACTGCAGCGCGGTGGAGTTGCCCAGCGCGCCCGGCAGGCTGCCGTGAGCGTTTCAGGCGCGGCCCCGGTCGGTGCTTTGCGCCAGGATCCGACTGACATCCGCTCTGCCATTGAAGCGGCCATTGCTTCAAACTCACGCTGATGCATAATTAACACCATTGACAGACTCCGGTCTGTCGATGGTGTGCCACAGCACCCCAGCCACCGAAACTCCATAGGAGGCGTCAAGCGCCCCACCTACGGCAAACAACGGACTGAGTACGGTTCGCGTAGGCGCATCAAAACTGGTGGGCAACTTTGCCCGTTTCATTTTTGATGAAGGAGTTTCAACATGGCATTCGCCAATTCGTCCGTATCGGACATCATCGCAACAACGATCCAAAACCGCAGTAAGACTATTGCGGACAACGTCACCAAGAACAACGCTTTGCTGGCTCGCCTGCAACAGCGCGGCAACGTCAAGACAATCTCTGGTGGCAACACCATCCTGGAAGAACTCAGCTTCGCCGAAAACGGCAACGCTGGCTTCTACTCTGGCTACGACCTGTTGCCAGTGGCCGCCCAGGATGTGATCAGCGCCGCTGAGTACAACATCAAGCAGTTTGCAGTTCCTGTCGTTATGAGCGGCCTGGAAATGTTGCAAAACGCTGGCAAGGAGCAGTTCATCGACCTGATGGAAGCGCGCCTGAACGTGGCCGAAGCCACCATGATGAACAAGCTGGCTCAGTCTGTTTACTCGGACGGCACTGGTTCTGGCGGTAAGGAAATCACTGGCTTGAACGCTGCCGTGGCTTCCACCAACACCTCCGGCACCTACGGCGGCATCGACCGTGGCACCTGGACTTTCTGGCGCAACCAGAAGTACGACTTCAGCGACAGTTCTGTCACTCCCAGCGCAACGACCATCCAGGGCGCGATGAACACCCTGTGGGCCTCTTGCGTGCGCGGCAATGACCGTCCCGACCTGATCGTGCTGGACACCGTGTACTGGGGCTATTACATGGCTTCCCTGCAAGCCCTGCAGCGCTTCGCCTCTCCTGAGACTGGCAACCTGGGCTTCCCCACGTTGAAGTTCATGGACGCTGATGTGGTTCTTGACGGTGGTATCGGTGGCTACTGCCCCGCCTCTACTGGCTTCTTCCTGAACTCCAAGTACCTGAAGTGGCGTCCGCATGCACAGCGCAACATGGTTCCGCTGTCGCCCAACCGCCGCTACGCGATCAACCAAGACGCGGAAGTCCAGATACTGGCATGGGCCGGTAACTTGACTTGCAATGGCGCTCAGTTCCAGGGTCGCATCCAGAACTAATTTGGTGGGCCTGTCGTGGGGCACCCTTCCCTTGGGGTAATGGTGCTCCACTATCCCAAGGGCTTTTTACAGTATTGAAAGGAATTTGAAATGGCACAAGCAACAATCGGTATCAGCGCAGCAGCAATCGTTGCGTCTACCGGCACCCCCGCCTTCCGTCTGGGCACCATCGGTGGCTATGACGATCCCACAAACGGTTACCAGGAGTTTGTCTACGGCCGTGCAAACGGTGCGGTGACTGGCGCTGGTTATGCGTGCGTTGAGGCCACTGGCTTTGACTTCGCATTGGTAAGCACCACCAGCACCGCTCCTGGTGCTTCTGGTTTCGGCTCTCGCGTTGGCGTGGCACAAGCTGCCCTGGCCGACAACGAGTACGGCTGGTTCCAGATCTACGGCAAGGGCAGCCTTCGCACGCTGGCCTCTGCTGCCAAGGGCACACGCCTGAACAGCACCGCTACCGGCGGCGCGCTGGACGATGACGGCACTGCCAGTTCTGAAGCCATCAACGGCATCGTTCTGGGCACCGCTACTGGCGGCGCTGAAGCAACCAACACGGACGCGATTCTGTCGTACCCAACTGTTGGCGTGACTCTGTAATAGCGCGGGGCGGCTAACCACCGCCCCATTTTCATTCACTACAAGGAAAAAACAATGCAACCCACGACACCGACAATTTTTGAAGAGCCTTCATTGATGGCGCGTCCAGACGAGAGCCGCTACGCATACGATGACAAGTTGTATGTGGAGTTCTCGCGTGAGCCTGTCCTGCACCCTGGACTCTCACGCGAAGCTGGACGCGCGATCTATGAAGAACGCGATTTCGTTCGCATCCATGTGCCTGGCGACAAGACCTCTGTGATCTACCGCCAGGTAACTGACCAGGACATCCAGCGCTTTCAAAAGCGCTACGACAAGTGGAAGGCTGGTCAGTCCGAGGCCGTGTCTGGTACGCCTTTGAGCGCGCTGCCCAACATGACGCCGGCCAAGGTCGAGGAATACAAGTTTTTCAAGATCGTGACCATTGAGCAGTTGGCCGATGCCAACGATCAGCTTGGACAGAAATTTATGTCCTTCCAGGCTGACAAGGCCAAGGCAAAGCAGTTCATTGAGGCGACCAAGGGCAACGCGCCCATCGAGAAGATGAACGAGGAACTGCAAAAGCGCGATGCAGAGATCGAGAACCTGCGCACGATGGTGGAGGCCCTGCAGGCCAGCACCAGCAAGCGCAAAGTGGCTGCTGAAGCTTCGTAAAGAAAGGGTGCGGGATGGCGTTTCAACTCGTTGACGATTCATCGCTATCGGCCATCGTCCAAAACGTGGCCGCGATGGTCAGCTATCCCGTGCCTAGCGATGCTGCCGGATCCACTGACCCGGCAATCCAACAGATGGTGCAGGCCGTCAACATGGCAGGCATTGAGTTGCTGTCCATGTACGAGTGGCAGGAACTGATCAAGTATTACACCATCAGTGTCGTATCTGACACCACCGGGCAGACAGAGAAGGCGTTCGATCTGCCCGAGGACTTCTACGACTGGGTGGACCAGACCAACTGGAATGCGACTACCCAGCTTCCATCCATTGGCCCTGTGTCTGCGCAGGGATGGCAGGAGTTGTTGATTCGCACGACTCTGCCAACGCTGTCCTTCTACTGGCAGGTTCGCGACAACCAACTTTATGTTCTGGCTCCACCCGATGTGGCGCAGGACATGAAGTTTTTCTACCTGTCCGCCGCTTGGGTGCGCGACCAGGACAACACCAGTCTTTACAAGAACCGCGCCACAAAGAACGGCGACACGATCCTGCTGGACTCCCAGCTTGTGACGCTGTTCACCCGCGTGAAGTGGCTCGAGATGAAGGGCCTGGACTCTGCCGCGGCGATGCGCGACTTCCAGATTGCTTACGAGAACCGCAAGGCGTCCGAGAAGGGCGCGAATGTTCTGAGTCTGACCGGCGGCATCTTCCAGTACCGGTATCTGAACGCTCAGATAAATACGCCAGACACTGGATACGGAGGTTAATGTGCCTCTGATCCCACTCGCCCCTTTCAAGAGTCCACGGAAGGCGGCAGCGGCTCGTGTCGCAGAACTCTACAACATCCCCGCGCCCATCGGCGGCCTGAACTACCGCGACCCCATCGCGGCCATGTCGCCCAATGATGCGCTGGTATTGACCAACTTCATCCCCAAGCAGATGGGCGTGGAGTTGCGCAAGGGCTGGAAGGTTCACACCGACAGCATCGGCTTGTCCATTGAGTCAACGTTTGCTTACAACGCAGCGGACTCTGCAGACAACAAACTGTTTGGTGCTGCGGGCGGCAACATCTACGACTGCACCACAAACCCGGCAACGATCTCTCAGTCAGCGACTGGCAGCGTTGACGATCAGTGGTGGACTTGCCAATTCGACACCGGCGCGGACATGTTCCTGCTGGCCGTATCGCCGTCTGGTGGTTACTGGACCTACAGCGATGCAACCGGCTGGATCAAGCGCACACCGACCAACCTGCCCAGCAATCCGCGCACTGTGATGGTGTTCAAGCGCCGGGTCTGGTTCACTTGCGAGAACAGTTCCAAGGTCTATTACATGGACACGGTGAACGCCATCACCGGGACCGTAACCGCGTTCGAGATGGGCGCGCACCTGTCCCAGGGCGGCTATGTGTCTGCGATGCTGAACTGGACGCTGGATGCCGGTGTGGGCATTGACGATCACCTGGTGGTGATTGGCACGCAGGGAGACGTTGCGGTGTGGCAGGGCACCGACCCATCAAGTTCTACAACCTTCGCGCTGCGTGGGATCTGGTATGTCGGGCCTGTGCCCAAGTATGGCCGCTATTTCACCCCGATGGGCGGCGATGTGATGATTCTGAGCGAACTCGGACTTGTGCCCTTGTCGCGCTTGGTCAATGGGCAGTTTGTCGAGGGCCAGCAAGGTCCTGCCGACAAGATCCAGGAGGTCATCGCGCCGATCATCAGACTGCTGCGCGACACAATCTCCTGGGATGTTATTGGCATCCCATCTGAGTCCATCTTGATGATCAAGCTGCCGCCAAACGTGGGCCAGTACCAGCAATATTGCATGAACATGATCACCAACGCCTGGTGCTTGATCTCTGACATGCCCATCAACAGCATCACATTGCTGGATGGGCAGACCTATTTCGGCACCAGCGATGGGACGATGTGCAAAGGTTTTTTCGGGAACTATGACGGCGTTTTGTCAGATGGCACAGGCGGCGACTTCATTGAGGGCGAGATCCAGACATCGTTTCAGACGTTCGGAACTCCGGCATTCAACAAGAAGTTCGACCTTGCGCGTCCGATCTTCATCGCGCCGGCCGCGCCCAGCGTCAAGCTGCAGCTAAACACCCAGTACACGTTTACGAGCGTTGAAGGGTCGCCTTCGTACTCAAGCATTTCTTCTGCCGCGTGGGACTCCAGCGTGTGGAACATTGCGCAATGGAATGGCGCATCCAACACCTACCAGGCGTGGGTGGGCGTATCGAACCTTGGGTATTACGGGTCGCTGCGGATGAAGGTGCGCGGCAAACCAGAGACAATTTTCACATCCTCGCATGTCATGGCAAGCATGGGCGGGTTGATGTAATAGCGGAGCAACAAAATGGCATTTCAAGCAGTAGGCAGTTTCACAGATCCGTATGGCCGCACGGTCTATTACGACTCCAATGGGACGCATTCGCTGCTGCCGATGGAGTTCGCGCAGCAGCAAAGTGATGCCGACCAGTACCTTGCCAACCTGGCCGTTTCGCTCAGTCCTGTCGAGATGACTGGGCAAAGCGGCGCAGTAAACACGCCTGTTGGGTTCGAGAACCCATACGCGCAGGCTCTGGCAGAGCCGACATGGAGCCCAGAGCAGCTATCGACCATTAAGTCCACCTGGGAAGATCCAGGCATGTCTTACGCCGACAAGATTGGCGGCATGGAGCAGTACGGCGTTGATGTCGATGCCATCTCCCAGGCCACTGGCGTGGCTCCGCAGGTCATCGGCAACACGTTGCTGGACAACGGTGCCGAGCGCGGCTTTGGCGGCTACAGCCCAGGCCCATCTGACTTGTCCTATGGCACCTATCAGACGCCCGAGCAGTTGCAGCAGTCGCAGACCCAGGCGACCAATGAATTCAACAGTGGCGTGGTGGTTGGTGGCGGCACAACATTGCCAGGCGGCGAATACTCATACGATGGAAAGACGGCAGCGCAGGCTCCGGTGATTACCAATTTTTTGCGCGGCCAGACGCCTGACCTGAACCGGCAGGAGCGCACGTTCACGCCTCAGAGCCTAATGAATATCGGCGGCCAGTCTTCTACGCCTGACCCTTTTACTGGCCGCTACCAAAGCAGTCTGATCCAGGCGTTGCGCAATGGAACTCCGGCCGGAAAAGAAATGCCAGGGATGTCGTTGTTTGCCCCTGGCAGTAAGTGATGCAAATTGTCACAGACACACCGGGCGAACCTCCAGTGCTGTGGCAGTGGATGAACAAGAAGACGCGTCTGCCTTGGAGCAGCGATCTGCGCATGATTGGGCTGATGCGTGAGGATGGGACAATAGCGGCAGCGGTTGGATATAACAGTTGGACTGAAAACGGGTGCTGGATGCATGTGGCGTTTGATACGCCGCATTCGCTGACAAGGAAGCTTCTCCGCGCCGCGTTTGAGTATCCGTTTGTGACCTGTGGGAAGTCTGCGGTTTATGGGTTGACTCCTAAGAGCAACGAGGAAGCGCTGGCATTCAACGACAAGATTGGATGGCGGCAGATTGTCGAGACTGTTGATTGTTTGATGTTTGAGATGACGGCGCAGGAGTGCCGATGGATTAAGGAGAAGGAACATGGGCGGAAAATCGTCAGCGCCTGCAGCGCCTGATTACGTTGGCGCAACGCAGATGCAGGGTCAGATCTCGAAAGAGAATCTGAACATGCAGAACTATGCCAACCGGCCTTCTATTTACACGCCGTTCGGCAGCCAAACCTGGTCAACCAACTCCACGACTGATCCGGCCACCGGGCAGCAGGTAACCAACTGGACCCAGAACAACCAGTTGGCCCCTGGCCTGCAGGATGCGCTCAATTCTCAGCTTGGCATCCAGAACGGTCGCAGCCAGTTGGCGGGCGACTTCATGGGCCGCGTGGCCGATGAATACAGTCAGAAGTTTGATTGGCAGAACTTGCCGCAGATGGCAAGCATGCAAGGCCCCGCAAGGCTCAACAATTCACTGACCGATTACACGCCAGGGCTTTCGACCGCGTTCAACTACGGCAACCCGCAGTCCAGCGTCAACAGCATGACCGGCAACATCCAGAGTTCACTGAACACTGGAGACAACCCGGCGCTGCCTCAGTTCGACAGTTCTTTCCGCGACCGCGTGGCTGGCGATCTGATGTCCAAGATGCAGCCGGTGCATGAGCGCCAGCAGAATCAGCTTGAGACTCAGCTTGCCAATCAGGGATTCCAGGTGGGCACAGAAGGGTACACACGCGCGCTGGGCGACCTGCAGTCGCGTCAGGCTGCCGAGCGCTACAACGCTTTGGATGCGTCTGGTGCAGAGGCCCAGCGACTCTTCAACATGGGCATGGGCTCACGCCAGCAGGCGTTCAATGAAGATTTGAGCGGCGGCAACTTTGGAAACCAGGCCGCGCAGCAGGCTTTCAACCAGAACCTGGGTGCTGCGCAGTTTGGCAACCAAGCGCTGCAGCAGCAATACAACCAGAACATGGGCGCGGCCCAGTTCCAGAACCAGGCACTGGGTCAGGCGGCATCGTTGGATCAGTCTCGCTTGGGCGCGATGAACAACGCGGCCAGCCAGCAGCAGAGCCTGAACCAGCAATATGGCAACTACCAGAACCAACTGCGCCAGCAGGCCATCGCGGAGCAGATGCAGCGCCGCGGCATGTCTCTCAACGAGATGAACGCGATTTTGAGCGGTCAGCAGGTTGGAATGCCGCAGATGCCATCGTTCAACCAGTCCGGCCAGGCTCAGACGCCAAACATCCTGGGCGCTACCCAGATGGGCTATGACGCGCAACTGGCCGGCGTGAACGCGCAGAACGCGCAGAACGCCAACATGTGGGGCGGGTTGGGCTCGTTGGCCTCGACCGCGTTCATGTTCTCTGATCGCCGCCTGAAGTCCAACATCAAGCGGGTGGGCACTCACGCAATTGGCGTTGGCATTTACGAGTACACAATGATGGGAATGGCACAACGTGGTGTGATTGCCCAAGAGGTTCAGAAGGTTCGCCCTGATCTGGTCAAGCGCCATGCCAGCGGCTATCTGACCGTGAATTACGGAGGTCTGTGATGAATGACGATTTGATGTTTGAGTACCTGATTCAGATGGGTGCGATGCGCCCTGAAGAGGCAGAACTGAAAAAGCGCCAGGCGATGGTTGATGTCCTGCGCGAAGGCAGCATGACATCTCCCAAGGGCCAGATGGTAGGCAACCACTACGTTGCACCAAGCTTCACGCAGAACCTGGCCCAAGTGGCCCAGGGCTATGCGGGCGGCAAGATGCAACAGGGCGTTGATCAAGGCATGGCCGCACTCAATGACCGACAGCGCAAGGCCCTGGAAGAGATGAAGCGGCGCAAGCAAGGCGGCTATTCAACGCAGCCCATCATGTCCGGTGACCCTTATAGCAACTTGCCCACCTACGGGAACGAGGCTTAATCATGTACCCGTGGGACCAAGCTGATCCATACATGACAGAGGAGCCGACCCCTGGGAAGGTGCTCAAGAAGTCTGTCAAGAAATCTGCTGGCGATGCGCTGACCGACACCGCGCAGCCCAAGGCGTTGCCCAATGCGATTGAGGCTTTGCGCAGCAAGGCAGCAAATGCCTACGAGCAGGGGCTCAATCTGTTCAATGCAGAGCCGGAAATGCGCGACCTGCAGTCGTTTGCGCAACAGCGCACGCAGCAGGGCGAATCGTCCATGCTGAACGCGTTGGCCGCCCAGTACGCTGGAGAGAACTTCCAGCCTGTCCAAGCGCAGTTTCTGAAGAAGGCTGCAGCCGCGCAGGATCCGCTCAAAGCCGGGTCCGGTTTCATCACGCCTGATGGCAAGTACATCAAGGATCCGACCGCATCGCAGGACAAGAAGGCCGAATTCCTTCTGCAGCAGGCCAAGGCTTACGAGCAGATGGCGACCAATGCGGAAACTGCGCAGGAGCGTGCAGAAGCTACGCGCGCGCAGAAGGAGATCGAGAACCAGTTGCGGATGATGGGCTTGAACATCCAGCAGCAGGGACTGGCTATTCGGGCGGCTAATGCTGGCAAGGGTGATGACTCCAAGATCTGGCGCGGCGAGGACTCGCTGCGCAAGGACTTTGACACGATCACCAAGGATCTGCGTGAGCAGATGGAGCAGACCAGCCGGATCACCGACATTGTGAAGGCCACACCTCCCGGCCAGAAACCTGACGCGATCACCCAGCAGTCGCTGGTGATTCTGCTCAACAAGTTCCTGGATCCTGGTTCTGTCGTGCGCGAGGGCGAGTTTGACCGCGTGGTCAAAGCCCAGGGCCTCGAGGGCCAGGCCAGAAACCTGGCAGACAGGATCTTGAAGGGCCAACCGCTTGATGCCAACACGATTGGACAGATCAATGGTCTGGCGCAGCTTTACTACAAGGCGTCAGAGGACAAGATGCGCAAGCACGCATCCAACTACTCGGAGATCTCTAAGCGCCGGGGCTACAACCCTGAAAACGTGATCAGCGACCCGCGTTTGCGCTCCGGTGGCAAGGTCGTGGAGGTGGATTTCTAATGGGCTACAGCATCACCACCAAAGACGGGATTGTCATCAACAACATCCCAGATGACATCCAGCCGGATGATCCACGCCTGAAGCAACGCGTGGCGCAGGAGCGCGCAAAACTATCTGGTGGTGGTACTGGGTCACCGCGCGCTGCGGTGGCCTCTGAGCCTGCTTTGGACCCCACTGCGGGCATGTCCAAGTTCGACAAGGCAATGGCTAATGTCGGCGCTGGCGCTACTGACCTGATTATGGGCGCGCGGCAGCTTTACACGGACAACTTTGGATCTGAAGAGGCCAAGGCCAAGATCAAAGGCGAGGTCGAGGAAAAGCGCCGGCTGGACAAGGCGCTGGCAAAGAGCACCGACATGGGGATCCTGCCTGACTGGGTCCCTACCGCTGGCGATGCCATGCAGACGGTCGGATCAGCGCTCCCGACAATGATCCTGCCGTTCGGCGCTGTTGCCAAAGGTGTGCGGGCTTTGCCAAACGCTGTGCGCGCTCTGCGCGGGGCAGAAACTGTCGCGCCGACTGTGGCGCGCCTGGGCACCGGAGCGCTGGCCGCTGATGCTGCCGTCACTGGCGCGACCATCGGTGCGCTCAACCCTGTCGGAGAGGGCGAAAGCCGGGCCATGAACATGGCCGCCAGTGCCGCCATGAGCGGTGCAACGCCTCTGGCTGGTGCTGGTATTGATTCTGTGCGCCGGATGGTCACGCGGGGCGGCGGCCAGGCGGCTGCAGCCGATGATGTAGCGCGGATCCTGACGCCAAACGGCGACCAGACAGTGCTGCGTCAGACCCTCAACCAGTTGCGCCAGCAGCAAGGCGGCGACATTCCGCTGTCCACTGCGGCCCAACTGCGCAACGCAGAACTGGCACGCCTGGAGGCCGGAAGCCGCACCCGCAACGGTGCCAACTGGTGGGACTTCGACCAGGACCAGGCGCGGGCAGTGTCTGGCGCGTTTGATCGCGCCACCAGCAGTGCCGATGAATTGGCTGCGCGCCGTGGTCTGCGCAGCAATAACTGGAACACACGCTGGACGCAGGCCGAGGCGTCTGCCAATGCTGGGCAGCTTGGCACAGATGTCGCGCGCTTCCGGCAGAACATTGACCAGGCCCTGCGCTCACCGGAGGCATCCAACCCGGCGGTGCGCAGCATGCTCAACGAAATAGCAGGTGAGGTGGACCGACTTGGGCCGGACTTCACCCTGGGCCACCTGCAGCAGATCCGCGCCAACTTGAGCGGAAGCCAGCGGGCCATTCCGCAGAACGCCTACCAGGGCGCGCCGCGGGACTCGATGGCGACCATCTCTGTAATGCAGGAGGCAGACAACATCTTGAACCGTGCGACCAATGGCCGCTGGCAGGACGTTGTCTCCGGCTACGCGCGCGACAGTCAAGGCGTCAACGCGGCAAAGGCGGCAGGCAAGGTGCGCGAGGCGTACTACGACCAGGCCACCGGGCGCGTGCGGGGAGTCTCTGCAGATCCTGCAGGAGACATCCCGAAAATCACAGAGGCCGGCCTTGGTCGTGCGATGGATTCGGCACGCGGTCCTGCAAAGAACCTGATGCTGTCGCCAGAGGCCGAGCGCCGCCTGAGTTCCATTCTCGAGGCCCTGCGCGCCCAGAACATTGTCCAGGGTGTTAAGAGAAGCGCAACGGCAGGAGGCGGCAGCAACACGGCCAGCGACACTATCGCGTCAAGGGCTGCAGGTGATGCTGCTGATGTCCTGCTTGGATCCACCGCTGGGCCTGCTGCGCCTGTTGCGCGTGGGGTGATTGAAAGCCTGCGCAACGCCGCCACCGGGCAGAAAGATCGCGCCCTGGCAGAGGCCCTGCAAAACCCGCAGCAGATGATCGCGCTGATTGAACGCAAGATCGCCGCTGGTGCTCCTTTGGAGCCCGGTGAGCGGTGGTTATTGAACACGCTGCGCAATGCACCTGCAGCAGCATCTGGAAACGATTAAGTAAGGAGAGACCATGCCACGCAACGGAGCCGGTACATACACATTGCCAGCAGGAAACCCGGTAGTCGCCGGTGACCTGATTGAGGCATCTTGGGCCAACACAACTCTGGCCGATGTCGGGAACGAACTGACCAACTCGCTGGACCGCAACGGCAACGGGGGCATGCTGGCACCATTCCGGCTGGCCGATGGCACGCTGGGCGCGCCTGGTGTGGCGTGGTTGAATGAGCCGTCCACTGGTTTCTACCGCGCTGGATCCGGCGAGATGTGGGGCGTTGTGTCTGGCACTCAGATCCTGCAGTACACGGTCAATGGGTTGCTGGTTCCCACTGGCAAGACGCTGACGATGACCGATGGTGTTGCCAACGCGATTGCCTACTTCAATGGATCCAAGGCGTTGTCGGCCAGCAGCGGCTTGACGTTCGATGGCACTACGCTGACGGCCACCAAGTTCGCGGGCGCGTTGAATGGAACTGTTGGCGCAACGACTCCAAGCACGGGTGCGTTTACTACGCTGTCGGCTACGGGCGTTGGCAAGATCAATTCATCGCTTACAGCAACAGGCAGCGGTTTGGACGTTGGTGGCGGTATTGGCCTTAATGACGCTGCGCGATACAAGAGCATTTACACCTACTTGTCTGGCGTTGTGCAAGCCTATATCACCAACGACAGCACAAGCAACTATCTTGAAATCGGGACGCTACTGTCTGGCGGCACATTGCGGTTCACTAGCGGTGCGGGTGTGCTTGCTGCCACCTTAGACTCCACCGGAATTTTGAAGCTGGAGCAAGACCAGCACATCCGCAACGGCAAGGGCCTGGCGCTCTACGAGGCGACCAACACCACCTACTACTCGCTCTACAACTCCAGCGGAACGCTCACGTTCTCGAATGGCACGGGCAGGATGTTTTTGGATGCATCCGGCAACCTCACCAAGCTGCACAGCACTGGGTACATTTCAAGCCAATCTGATGGATATATGGTTTACGGCGGCGGGACTACCACATCCCTTGGCGCAAACATTTTCTGTTTTGGACAATCCCACGCCACAAACGCAAATCAGATTCAATTCCGCAATAGCGGGAATACTACGCAAATGACGCTTGATGCCAGTGGCAATTTGTTGGTGGGGACGACAACCTCAACAGGCAGAATTGCTGTTCAAGTTGCGACAAATGGCGACCCCGGCATTTACTTCCGCAATCAGTCGGGCACTAATGTCGGGCAAGTTCAGGTTAATAGCAGTGCAACGGCCTATGTCACTTCCTCAGACAAAGACTTAAAGACTGACCTTGGAATCGCAACCGATACAAGCGTTATCGACAACACAGAAATCCACGACTTTGCTTGGAAGGTAGACGGTTCTGCTGACCGTGGCGTGTTTGCTCAAGACGCATACCTTGTTAAGCCAAGTGCAGTGTTTGTTGGATCAAACAAGGTCAATGAGGATGGAAGCAAAGACCGCCCTTGGGGCGTGGATTATTCCAAGTATGTGCCCGACCTGATTGTTTACTCCAAGAATCTGAAATCTCGCGTTGCCCAACTGGAAGCCGAAAAAGCCAGCATGGACATTCGTTTGACTTCACTCGAATTGCGCTGTGCTTAAGTTTTTGCTGTGGCTGGACATAGCCGTATTCAGAGCCATCACGCTGGGCAACTCAAAACCCGGCGAGACGATCTCAGCCGCTGCCTACCGCGCTGAACAGCAGGGCCGCATGATCGGGAAGATCGCCAGGCCGGTGATCGACTTCCTGATCCCCATCGGCCCGCAACCCCACTGCAAGCAAGCCTACGAGTGGCAAAAGCACATTTACGAGTCATCTTAAAATGCGCTCACTAGATTGAGAATATCAACCCACGACAAGGAAACCGCAATGATCACACTGACATTGGAACTGCATGAGGTGAACGTGATTCTGCAAACGCTTGGCAACCTGCCAACCAGCAGCAACGTCTGGCCTCTGGCACAGAAGATTCAGGAGCAGGCAGCGCCACAGGTGCCGACTGCTAAAGAGGCATAAAGCAGTAAAGCAGGGAGTGGTATGGCAGATGAAACAATTTTCAGTTTCGTGCGCGATTGGATCTGGGCTCCAGCAATGGGCTTAGTTGCATGGGCGTGGAATCGGAACGAGAAGGAGCACGAGATGTTGCGCCAGTCCACTTTTGAAACACGCAAAGACGCCTCCGATGGGCACAGCAGGCTCATGGACAAGTTCATGGAGCACGTTGATGACAAGACCAGGGAGACCCTTGGCTATGTCCGCGCTGAAGATCGCAAACTGATGGAAGAACTCAGTGTCCAGCGCGGCCACATCGCCAAGCTGTTTGACAAGCTGGAAGATCACGGCAGGCACAGCGAAACCAGACACCTCGAGGTCCTCTCTGAACTTCGCAGCATGTCCAACAACATGCACCAAGCCCTGTCTCAAAAGGCCGATAAATGACTTTCGATGCAGCTTTCGACAAGCTGATCGACCATGAAGGCGGCTATGTCAACGACCGCCGAGATCCAGGCGGTGAAACCAAGTTCGGCATCTCCAAGCGCGCCTATCCCGACATCGACATCGCTGGCCTGACGCTGGAAGACGCCAAGGCAATCTACAAGCGCGACTACTGGCAGCGCGCCCGGTGCGATGAACTCCCAGCCGCAGTGGCGTTCCAGGTCTTCGACACCGCCGTTAATTCAGGCATAGGCCAATCAATCCGCTTTCTGCAGCGCGCCGTGGGCGTGGCAGACGATGGACTGGTGGGCCAGTTGACCCTGAACGCCGTGCGCCGTCTGGACCCAGAGGTCGTGGTGGCCCGGTTCAACGGCCAGCGCCTGGACTTTATGACCAAGCTGTCCGGCTGGGACGTTTTCGGCAAAGGCTGGGCGCGCCGTGTCGCCAAGAATCTGATGGAGGTGTGACATGGCAGACCTGACAGGAATCGGCAGCGTTGCGGATCTTGCCAACACAGTCATCAACAAAATCTGGCCGGACAAGTCTGAGCAGGAAAAGCAGCAGCTTGCCGCCGCTGTCATGGTCATCCAGGGTCAGATCGACATCAACAAGGAAGAGGCCAAGAGCCCTTCAGTCTTTGTCTCAGGCTGGCGACCGGCCATTGGGTGGGTCTGCGGCGCGGCCTGCGCCTGGAACTGGGTTGGCCTGCCCATCGTCAAGGTCGCGCTGGACATGGCCGGGAAGAGCATCCCGCTGACCCCGGCAGACATCAGCGAGATGATGCCAATCCTGCTTGGAATGCTGGGCCTGGGCGGCCTGCGCACGGTCGAGAAGATCAACGGCGTGGCCGCATCGACACACAAATAGGTTGTGTCAGAATTGTGTCGCGGCTTGTGCCGCGGGCAGTTGTTCAAAGCATTGGGGCCGGGGCAATCCGGCCCCTTTTTTGTCAGGCCGGATTCGAAATCCGGTGTACAGCATCGCTGTACCGTGGGTTCGAATCCCACCCCTTCCGCCAGTTGTGTCTTTTTTGTGTCACAGGGTGATCCGCTCCGCGGCTTGTGCCAAATGCTCCGGCGCGAGGTGGGCATAGCGCTGGACCATCTCCGGTGAGTGCCAGCCGCCCAGTTCCTGCAGCACTGACATCGGGGTCCCGGCCATCGCATGCCAGGACGCCCAGGTGTGGCGCAGGTCATGGAACCGGAATCCAGGCACTCCAGCGGCCTTGCAGGCGCGTTCCCAGACGCTGGGCGACACTCGGCTAGGGCAATGGAAAACAAGGCCCTGGCGGGGCTCTGGCAGGGCTTCCAGGATGCCTACGGCCTGGGCGTTCAGTGGCACCAGGATCCGCTCTCCGGCCTTTGCCTCCTCCGCGTGAACGATGACCATCCCCTTCTCGAGGTTGACGTTGTCCCACTGCAGGCCGAAGACATTAGATTTTCGCAACCCGGTGAGCAAAGCGAAACGGACTGGCGTCCGATATTGCTCCGGTAGCGATGAAATCAAAACGTCAGCTTGGGCGCGTGTCAGGAACGTGACCCGGCGGCGCGGCTCTTTCTCGGTGCGCAGGGCTGGGGTGCGGTCGAGCCATTCCCACTCGCGTTCCGCGGCGCGCAGGATGGAGCGGATCAGGGCGCGATAGCGGTTGCGGGTGCTGGCCGACACATCCACCGGCAGGACCGACTCGATAGTGTCGCGGTCGATTGCGGACAGCAGCATGGTCCCCAGCTTGGGAGCCAAGATGCGGATCTTGTCCTGGTCATCGCGCAGGCTGCGCTTGTGCCCGCGCTCCTTCACCCAGCGTGCCGTGGCATCTGCCCAGGTCTTCTTTGGCTTCTCCTTGAGCACGACCGTGCGCCAGGCTTCTGCCCGGCGCTGGTCGTAGAGTTGCTGGGCCTCCTTGGGGTCGGAGGTCTTGAGGGACTCACGGATCCTGACGCCGTTGATGGTCGCCATGATCCAGTAGGTATTGCCGCGCAGCGTGGGTTTGGACATCGTTCTCTCGTTGTGGTTAAGTTTCAACGATGCGATTATCTCAACAAATAGGTGAATGTGTCAACGGAGTCCGATGCCCCATGCTGCAATCAGGCAACTTTCGGCTTTCCCATCGTCTTTTGCCCGCTTGAACTCATACGCATGGGCAGGCCACTTGGCGATGGCCTTGGCCCGGCTGCCGTCCTTGCTCTGGTTCAGGCCCATGTCGCGCTTCCACTTGGCCGGCGGCACAAGCTGGCAGGGGATGCCCAGCGCGGCCAGGACGCCCTTGACGATGCCAAACCCTTCACCAAAGGCAAACGCACTGCTGACGCCCATCTGAGGGCTACTGGACACTGCCTCGAGGTAGGCGCACTTCACATCGGCCCAGTTGCGCAGTTCTTGGGTGAGCAGTTCCGCGCTGATCCGCGTCTTCATGGCGTTTCCGACCTTGATGACCAGCGTGGGCATGTCCCAGACTTCGATCAGTTCCCCCTTGTCGCTGATGATTGCGATGGCTCCGTTGTTTCCAGGGTCGATGCCCAGCACATAGGTCATTTATTAAGTCCTCCAATTAGTTGAGTAAACGGGTTTGTGTATTCGCGCCAGGTGACGCCTCGCAGGATCACGCTGACGGTGGCCTGGCTTACGCCAAAGCGCGCAGCGATCTCGCGCTGGGTGCCGGTGGCCTCGCGGATCTGGCAGACCAGATCCATGTTCAGCTTGCTGTTCTTGCGCGCCTGGTCGGCCAGCTTCTTCATGCGCACCGGGTTGGTGTGGTACTTGTTCACCTGGGTGATGCGCTTGGAGAGGCGCTTGCGCGTGAGCACCTGAACGTGGTCGGGGTTGACGCACAACTCGTTGCCGCATTTGTAGGTGGCGACCTTGCCTTTGAGGTCGTGGCCCTGGTGCTCCGCTATCAAGCGGCGCACGCCGACAACGCGCCGCTTGTAGTTCATCATCGGGGTGACGCCGCAGGACTGCAGCGCACCTCTCCACTCCCAGCAGTCGCCAAACTCCTCGCACCGGCTCCGAATCAATTGGGCCAGTGCCTCCATCAGATAAGCCCCCAGCCGATTGAAAACAGCATCCAAGACATCTTGAGCAGGAAGCCAGCGACAACCAGGCTTGCGATCCAGGTTGAGATGTAGATCAGGGCCTTCATTTCAGCGCCTCCAGGTTCTTCACAGATGTGCGGATCTTTTCCTTCTTGATCTTGTCCTCGCGCTTGTCTGGCTTGACCGGGATGTCATCTGGGTGCGTGGCGATGTCATCGAACGCGGTCGAGAGGTCGGCATAAGGGTGCGTGGTGCCAGACAAAACCTTGCTTACTGGGAACTCGTTCTTGGTCTGGATGGCAAGCTGCATCAGCGACCCATTGGTCATGTGCAGTTCCTTGCTCGAGAACAGCGGGCCAAACTCCTTGATGTTGTGCGGGCCGTTGACAAACATCTCGCCGGAGTCCTTCAGCGAATACGCCACCCAGTCATCGCCGCCGTCTTGGACTTCACCAAACGGCACCAAGGCTGGCAGCAGCAGGTGGTGGTCGCACGCTTCTCTCTGCATCGCTGTCGTTAATGGCAGCTTGAGTTTTGCACAATGCCATTCGGCATTCTCAACCGGCGTTGCAAAGCAGCAGGTGCGGCAGTTGGCTTCCGCTGCCTGGCCGCCGTGGCAGTGCTTCCACATTGAGCACCACTTGCACTCAAAGTGATTGGCGTCAGTGCTGATGCGCAGGGGCGGCTCTGCTGACTCAATCAGTCGCTGGGCTCTGGACATCAAGACGCTGAATCGGTCGTGGTCGAAGTGGACCCACTCGCTATAAACATCGTCCGTGTTCTTGTTGCAGGCCAAGTACAGGGCGCGCTCAAGATCCATCAGGCCCATATAAATCTGCATCTGGTCATAGTGCTGGGGCTTTGCGGCCTGCACCTTCTTCTTGACCAGTTCATTGAACGACTTCTCGTTGTGTGTCTTGAGTTCCACAACGCAGGGCGTTTTTGGAGCCTCTGGAACTCCTTTGGCAACACCATCCAGGCTGCCAGCGAAGTGACCATTAAACGCACTCACGCGCCACTGGTTTCCGGTTGCAGGGTCAACGTCCCAGACCTCCGCGCCGATGCCTTTGAGTTCTTCTAGGAACCGCGGCTCTTCGCGCTGGCCGGTGCCAAACAAGCGCAGCATGCGGCCCTTGAACTCGGGCTTGAGCACCCAGCGCCAGGACAGCCAGATGTACCGCTCGCAGGAGTGCCCGATCATTGACGCACCCATGTGGGGACGGTGCTCCTGCGGTTTGCTTTCGTACCACTTCACGATCTGGGTCGCGGTGGTGTGTTGGGATTCAGGCAGTTGCGACATTTGCACTCCTCCGAAGAATCACAGACCACACCGCACCTCCAGCAACCTTGGCAGCAAATTGCATTGCAACGATGTGCGGCATCAGAACGCCAAAGGCAATGGTGGGGAATAGGAGCGAATCGACAGCCGCACCGGCGACATTGCTGGCATTGGCACGCTTTAACCAACTTCCGCCGATCCTGGCAAACACAGACCAGTCCACCAACGCTGCAGCGGTGAATGACATTGCAGACGCGATTGCAATCTGTCCGGCTGCTGGGTTCAGAACAAACGTCAGCGCACCAGTCAAACAGATCAACGCGCCCATCTGCCAGGCGCGCAACCGGAAGTGCAGCCAGTCGCGCAGGGCAAGGTCGAGCCCGATCAAAACAAACGCGTTTATGGGGGTGATACTTGGCCCAAACGTGGCGACCAGTAGATTGGCGGCCAGCATTGCGACCGCATAAATGGCAATTGCTAGATAAAGCATAGGTAGTCCTGTTGTGGTTTTGTTTTCCACTTTGTAGGTGGGTTTTCAGAGTTGATGCGCTTGGCAATGCACCCGGCACATTTATGGTGTTCCGAGTGATGCAAAGCCACGTTTGTTGAATCTGCGCTTGACAGGGGCCAGTCGCTCAAGCCTTGGCCCAGCATGCGCAGGCCATGCGTCCAAGGCAGGCGAGGGTATCGGCGCGCTAGTGCGTTGAATGTCTCGTCCATCTTGGCAGACCACTTGGGGGATCCGACTTGCCAGAACTCTCCAGATGAACCAAGGCAAACGCGCCCCCATTCATCGCAGAGTTCAAACAGGTAGTCAGTCGGCAAACCCAAGTGCCAAACAGGGATTCCATACGCTTTGCCAAAAGGCCAGGTCTTGACCATCTCGCGCTGCGTTTGCACATCCCCGCCAATTGCGTCCGGCACCACAGCCCAATGAGGGTGGGCCAGGATTGGCTCCAGCCACTCATAGAACCCATGCATATCAAACGGCACCTTGCGGGTGAAGCAACTAAATGCGCCGTTATCAAGCATGAGCGACTGCCCGATTTTCAAACAGGTTTTGAGACTGTCCGGCCGGAAGTACGACACGCAGAAGTGCTGTCCGGCCATGCTCTCAAGTGCATGCTTTGGGGTAATCGGGGTGCCGTGGTAATGCAACACACATCAACCCCAGGGCCGCTTGTTAGCCTGCGCGGCAGGCACTGCAGGTTTCGGTGCTGGCGCGCTCTTGAACGTGGGCGCAGCGCCGCTGGCCTTGTAGCCCCAGATCACATTGCGCTGGTCATCCTTCTTGTCGATGCCAATCTCTGCAATGAACGGCTGGTCGTGCAGGTCCTCGCTGTCGTTCACTTCATCCACGCCAATGGCGTTGCACAGTTTTGCAAGTGACTCCTGCGCGATCTTCACGGCCTGGTGGTTTGGGTTGTCCAGATTGAAGCGCTCCCAGTGCCGGCGGCCAGAGTGCTGGCCCGACAGGACATGCATCTCGCACTCGAGATAGTGTCCGTCACCCTTTTTGGTGGCTTTAGTTTCGCTCTTAACGACCATCATCTCGTACTCACCTGCGGGCAGTGGTCCGAAGTTGCTGGAGCGCTCTTCGATTTGAATGGCCGAAGCCTTGAAGTTGATTTGTGCCATGGTTATGGTTCCTTAGTTTGCGGTTGATGTTTAGGCGATTGCCTGGGTAAACGCTTCCCATGACATGGGTAGCGAATCTGGGAGCGAGTAGCGGTTCTTCGCCATGTAGGCAGGCTTCTCGCTTGTGTAGAGCAGGCGTTCGCCGGTTGTTACTCCACGGTTGTTGGTCTTGTTGAATCCGACATCATCTTTCTTCACGATGGTGCGGTAGTTTGCAAACAGCAGCGCGTCCACCCACTCGCGCAGGATTGCGTTGCTGCGCTCCTGCAGCTTGGGCTGATAGCGGTCGTATGGTTCCACCTCTGGGCTGTCAAAGCGCTTGATCTGCGAGTGACCAAGCAGAATCACGCACATGCGCTTTTCATTGCGCAAGAAGTTCAGGCCCTTGAGCACATCGCGCCAGCGCTCTGCAACGATCATCGCGCCCTTGCCATAGGCCAACTCCTTGGCATCGTGGCTGGCTTCTACTTCTGACCAGATCAGATTGTCTAGCCAGTCAACGCTATCCAAGACCACAGTCTTGAACGCGTGGTCTTCTTGGCACAGCGTGCCAATCGCATCGAGCACATCACTCGCTTTTGTCGCAAGCGGGAAGTGATTTACCTGGAGCGTTCCCAGGCCGTCTTCAGTGCAAATGAAAATCGGGTCTGGTGACGCTGATGCAAATGTTGTCTTGCCGATGCCCTCAACGCCGTAGAGCATGATGCGTGGGGCTGCCAAAGATGTGTTCTTCTTAACACTTTTTAAATCGAATGCCATTGCCGTGTTTCCTTGCTTGAGCCGCGTGGGCGGCGGTTGTTTGCTTGTTCAATTTGAGAAGCCCATTTGCAGTTGTCTGGGCTGTAGTCGCCGTTGTTGTCAATGCGCTCTATGGTGTAGTTGTCAGGCCGTTGCCCCATGTCTTGATAGAACGCCAAAAACTCGTTCCACCTTTCGCAAACTTTGATGCCTCTGCCTCCGTATAGGTAGTAGTCATCGCTGTTCTTGTTGTTGCAACGCTGGCGCATTGATTTCCAAACTTTGTATTCAGGTGTGCCATGCAATCCATGCTTCTTTGGTGGCCCTTCAGATTTCAAGCCGTTGATTCGGCCTTGCTCTGCCATCAAGCAGCCACACGATTTGGTCTTCCCTCCTGCCAGGCTCGAAGCCCCAGAGGTCGTTTTATTCCCGCAATCGCAAACGCAAAGCCACTGGCGTTTGCCGTGCTTGTCGGATCCTGCGGGCGATAAAACAACCAGTCTTCCAAAGCGCTGGCCGGTGAGTTGAAGTGGTGCTGGCATTCTTGTTCCTGAAAATGGTGTGGTTCTGTCGTGGTAATGTGAATATCGCATCAGGCTGGTGTCGCGCTGGCCTCCTTCTTCATTACAACCCGCTCCTCGGTGCTGAAGCGGTGCATGTTCGCGCACTGATAGCGCCGATAAGTGCTGCCATCCTGGCGCTGGCGTGTCTCCAGCACCTCGGTGTATTGGCTGCAGGTCGGGCACTTCATTTCTTCTTCTCCATCAGTTTTGGTGGCAGGTTCTTGCTGCTCTTGGGCAGCGCAATGGGTTGAAAGTTTGCGTGGTACTTTGGTTTGTTCGTTGGGAAGTTCCTTTTGTCTTTGCTAAATGCTGACTCTTTGGGGATGTTGAAGGCGTTGGTCATACATCCCCCTTCAGTGCTGCTCTGGCAACATCACGCAAGTCTTCAGGTGTGGGGCGCAGCTTGTAGTCGAACGTGGCAATCTTTTCCAACGCCTCACGCAACCGCTTGTTCTCTGCCTGTGCAGCATCACGCTCCGACCTAAGAATGTCTATTACTTCTTCAGACATAGGGCTTGCCTGTGCTTCAGCGAGTTGCTCCATCAAATCTTTGCACATCAACTCGGCGGCTCGGGCAGTGCGCTCAAGACCTTCTGAGTTTTCGATTTCTCTAGCGAGTTGGGCGCGTAGTGCTGCGAGTGCGGAGGCTAGGACTAGCGGTTTATCGTGGTGCAATGCGTAGCTGTATTCCGTTAACCATTCAAACCGTCCGGTATTCCAGTTGAATTTAGCCACCGGCTCCACATCCACCTTGGTCAGTCGCTCAATCTCTTGTGCGTGTTTGAATTCCAGCAGGTTGGCGTCAGCCCACCCTTTGCTCAGTCGCTCGGCTTCTGCCTGTGCTTCGGCGAGTTGGGTGCGGAGGGTGTCAATCTCTTTCTGCAATTCAGCGTTGAACGCCATTCGCCTGTATTTCATAGGTACAGTTTTCAGTCGCTCGACTTCTGCCGTCAAGATCGCATTAGCCTCACGCTCACTGGCAAGTTCTTCTATCACTTTGCGAATCTCTACCAGCGCTTCTTTGCCTGCCGCTGCTTCGCTTCGCTCATGTTCAAGCAAGCCCTCTAAAGACTCAATGCGCGGGGCGTTTGTGGACTTCCAACGGGATAGTTGCTCAACCTCCAGCACAAGGCTGTCAATCATGTCTGCTGCTTCTTCGTATAGCAACCCGGTTGCATTCCACAGCCGCAGGGATAGCGACCGGGCTTTGGTCAGGTCAGTCATTTCTTCAAGTCCTCCACTTTTCCGAGATAGTAACCCGCTGTGTCATCTGGCGAGTACGAATTCAGTGCAGCATCAATAGCGCGGTTCCACTCTTGCGTCAGCATCATCTGCACCATACCCTGCATAGCTTCCAGCACAAGCTTCGCTGTCTCGGTTGGCTTTGCGTCCTCTGACACTTCGATGCGGCCATCATGGTGGATGGTCAGGATCGGCTTGCGATCCGGTGTAAACGCTTGCAACATGGGGTATTCAGTTGTATCAATCGTCAAGCTTGCTGCACTCCAATCATTCAGCAATTTCAATTCTTGGTCAGTCATTTGCTTTCCTCCTTCACAACAGGCACATCGCGCCATTCGATTACATCTTCAGTTTCTTTGAAGGGGTGTTTATTGCCTGTGGGTTTCCATCCAGCCCACTTCTGCTGCAAGACCCATACAAAAGTTTGATGCGGAGATTCGCCATTGATGCGTTCAAGCCAGCGCAATTCATTTGTCGGCTGCATTTGCTTGCTCCTTCACAACAGGAACATCACGCCATTCGATAGCGTGGTCATAACCGTGGGCTTGATTTGGCAGAGGATCAACTACCCACTTCTGCTGCAAGATGCGCTTTACGCCGACCAAGTCGGAGTGAATCTGGCGCTCAACAAAGCGCAGTTCATTGGTAGGGGTCATGACAGCACCTTGGACATCACAACGCCAAAGGCATACCCCATCCCGAATGTTGTCGCCGGGTGCAGAAATGCGTCCAATAATTTGTCGATCAGCTTGTTCATTTGTACATCCAGTAAACGCCAACGAAGCACACGGCCACGATGACGCAAAAAATAAACACGAGCGCCAGGCTTGCCATGTCGGCCAGCCAGTCCCACTCGCTGCGGCCATCTTCATCATCCAGGTAGTTCATCGCGTGACTCCGATGATCAGCACAGTCGCCATCAGGATCACGATCATGCAACCCCACCAGACCCAGCCGTAACCGGCCGGCGGCTTGTCATCTTCAAACTGCGTGCTGGTGTACGGGCCGAAAGCAGAATTCAAATCCCTTGGGAATCGACCTGTGTAGTTACTGTTGCGCATAGAGCCTCCGATCTGGACGAATACGGGTGAATGGGTCACGACCTGCAGCGACTCGCTTTTTTACGGTCGTCCAAGGTTCATCAAGAATTTCGCACCACTCGGCCAGGCACTTTGTGACGCCATCAATCGTGTGTAGGTGGTTGCGCCTTGTATTGCGCGCTTGCTCGGTATAGGTGGCCCAGCGCACGTTCCCTGGCTCGTAGTTGCCGCTGGAATCAATGCGGTCTAGCGTCAACCCTTCTGGCTGCTCTCCAACGTAAGCCTTAAACGCAAGAAAGCTGTCGCGCCATTCTTGGCACACGCTTATGCCTCGCGCTCCATACCTGTGGTAACTCTTGTTGCGTGGGTTGTGGCAACGAGCCTTCATTGCTGTCCATACCCAATACAAATTGGTTCTGGATTCGCCATGATTCGGCCCTCTGGTGCGGGTGTTCATGCTGCACCTCCGGTGGCTTTGGCGATGGCGGCGCGGTAGTCGTCCACTATCTTTTCGTTTTCAATACTGGTGCCATCAAGTGCTTCAATGGCGTCCCTGGCGCGGATAAGCACGTCCAGCAACTCGGGCGCTGCGGCGATCAGGCGGGCGTCTGCTTCCGGGTTTTCAGAACGGACACCATCATCAAACAGCGCCCATCCCATGCTGCTCCCCGGCATTGGAATGCTGACGTGCCATTCGTCATACTTGCTCTTGTAGAACGCCTGCCACGGCCCCGGTGTGTGCTTGTTCATACTTCCACCTTCACTTTCATGCCATCGGGTGCATACTGATTCCAGATGGAATAGTCAGGGTCGTGCAGCTTGCGGCCTTCGCGGATCTTGGCTTTATGATCACGGCCCTCAGTCCAGATCCGGTGATCGTCTGAATATTCGTAGTACCAGTCGTGGGCCTTCAAGGCCGCTATGTACTGTTCGAGGGTCATGTCGTGGTTTCCTTGTTTCATCGTTCCCGCCTAATTCAGGCGTGAAGTGATTACGCCACAACATTGCGATAGTCGCAATACTATCCCGACAAGAATGAAGGGGTATTGCTTGGGGCCAGGTCAGACTGGCTTGATCCAGAGAATGGGAGAGGCCCAGACGGCCTTCGCGTCTGTCAGCAATGACTGGCCCAATTGTGTCACCAGGTTGAACGCGCCAGAGCGGTAGCCGCGGTTCAGGTGCGCCACTGCGTGCTTGCCGTCCTCCAGGGCCACGCAGCACAGTTGGCCGACATGGTCCTTGGGCTCACCCTCTGCCGGAGACACAAACATCATCCAGCCATCCTTGGGTGACGATGGGCACCGCATCTGCAAAGCATAAGTCCCCTCTGGGCAGTCTGCCGGGCCGACCACCTTGTCGTAGGTCCTGCGCGGGAACAGGTTGACGTAGAAGTCGCAGTCGATGTACCCGGTCACCTTCACGCGCCGGATATCGTCATTGACCTCGATGCCTGCTTGCCTCAGTACCTCAGTGATGGACGCGCCCACGATGCCGGAGATACGATGCGCTTCCTCGTTTGTCATGCGTCTTTGCCCGCGCAGCATCAGAGACACGGCTGCCGGGTCCAGGTCCAGCAGCTTGGCAAGCCCGCGCTGCGACAGCTTGCGGGCCGCTAATTGTTGACGAAACCAGTCGGTATTCATAGGTGCCGGGTTTAGGTAGGAATCGAACATTGACATACACTCGGTATTGAGTCAATCGCAACATGAAGGAGTTTTAAGCATGACCATCCCCACCATTCACAAGATGGAGCCCGCATACACGACAGTTGAGAAGCTGGGCGGCAAGGCCGAAGTGGCCGAGGCCCTGGATCTCGACAAGTCCACGCTCTCGCGCTGGTGCCAGCCCCGGCCGCACGGCACCGGTGGCGTGATACCGCAGCGCTACTGGCCCAAGCTGATCTGGATGGCGCGTATGAAGCGCGTTGCCATCACTGTCGAGGAGTTAGCCGCCATCGAGGCATAGCCATGGTCATCGGAGCAACAACGATGACGATGACAAACAGCGACTTCCTCGCGGAGATTTATGGCGAGTTCGCACCAGGCACCCACGGCTGGGTGTGCAGCTTTGCCGCCGACCCATCCAACGCGCCGCCGCCGGTGTGGGGTGGCCGGGCCTACAAGGGATTGCCCAACCAGGCAGCCCTGATTGATCGTTCTGTCCAAGACAACACCTATTTCTGTACCAGTGTGCTCACGGCCACTGAGGATGGGGAGATCGTTCGGCGCAAGGAAGCCTTTGTTCGCCTTGCGGTGCTTGTCTTGGACGATGCCCAACTGCATGATGTCCAAGGCTTTTCCTACGCCATCCAGACATCACCGGGCAAATTCCAGATAGGTATTTTTCTCGATGGAGAGGACCCTGATGCCCAAAATAAGGAGTTGGTTGACCGCGTAATGAGCGCATTGGCCGCCCGCGGGCGCAGTAATGACGCCTCCGGCAACGCCTGCGTGCGCTATGTCCGGCTGCCAGGTGGAACCAACACCAAGCCACGGCCATCTGGCACTTGGCAGGTTCGCATGGAGACATGGAACCCAAACCTGCGCTGGACCTTGGACGATGCATGTGCAGCAGTCGGAATTGACCTAGACAGTTTGCGCATATCGGCGGCACTTGCCAACACCACATCCACAACAACAAACACGGGCACGCGTGCAGGCGAGATGATCGCGGCCCTGACCGCGCCGGTCGGCGAGCGCGCCTATCACGACAACATCACCCGGCTGGCCGCTTCCTTGGTGGCCGGCGGAATGTACCCAGGTGCTGCGGTCGAGTTCCTCTATTCCCTGATGGACTCCATCAAGCCATCCACCAGGGACCCAGAGGAGGCCAGGCGCTGGGAGATGCGCAGGCAGGAGATCCCAAGGGCGGTGAAGTCTGCCGAGAAGTTTGCGCCGGAGAACCGCAAGCCGGCTCAGATCACTGTCAATCTATCCATGGGTAGTGGCTCACCAGATGAGCCACCTGGAGATTTGCTGCTCAATCTTTCAGCGCTGCAGCAACGCTCTGGCATGGTCAGGTGGCAGGTCAAGGGCATGGTGCCGGATGACAGTATGGGGATGCTCTTTGGCGCGTCTGGCACGTTCAAGTCCTTTATCGCCCTGGACCATGGCCTGCATGTGGCCCATGGGCTGCAGTGGATGGGCAGGAAGACCAAGCCAGGCGCGGTGGTCTATGTGGCCGCCGAGGGCGGGGCGGGGATCTCCCGGCGCGTTCAAGCCTGGCACCAGAAGCACAAGCTGGATCTGGCGCAGAACTTCCATGTCTGCATCACGCCCATGGTATTGAGCATGTCGGAACATGTAGAGATTCTGGCAACAGAAATAGCCAAGCTGCCCCAGCAGCCCAGCTTGATCTACATCGACACCTTGAGCCAGACATTTGAGGGGGATGAGAACAGCGCGACAGACATCGCCGCCTACCTGCGCATCATCAATTCCTCAATCAGGGCACGGTTCAGAGCCTCAGTGGTCGTGATCCACCACTCAGGACACGCAGCAACAGAACGCCCGCGCGGCTCCAGCGCAATCACCGCCAACGTGGACTTCATGCTAGGCGTCTACCGACCAGACGCCGACAAGCTGCAGGCCCGCGTGGATGTCATCAAGCAAAAGGACGGCGACAGGCACTCAGGCCAAGGCTTCGACCTCGAGCGCTCAGTCTTGGGCCATGACGAGGACGGAGACGAGATCAGCAGCCTGGTCGCCACTTGGAGCGACATCACAGGCCGGCTGCTGGCCTCCCAGTCAGCGCGCCTGTCAAGCCATGAGCAGATTCTGGTGCAAATGCTGCAGCCAAACGGCTGGATGTACGACCGCGACATGCGCTTCGAGTTCTACAACCAACTCGGCAAGGAGGCAGTTCGCAACGGCAAAACCTACGTCCAGGACACCGCAAAGAAAGCCTATGCGCGGGCATATCAGAGCCTGCACACCAAAGGTTTGGTGGTCATGGACGCTGCTGGGGTCGTTCGGATGGTGACTGAGCAGGCGGGACACGACCGGGACAAAACGGGACAAAGCGGGACATAACGGGACAGCGGACATCAACGAAACGGGACAAAACGGGACAACAACCATAGGTTGTCCCGGTTGTCCCGGTTTGTGTCCCGGTCCCGGTCAGTTTGCAAGATTGGATTTTTGGAGGAGGTTTTTATGGCGTCAGATTTGGTGTTGGCCGCGGGAATCGTGGCCTTGGTGTTTGGGCTTTGGGTGCCTGGCTGCGCGTTGGTCGCGCTGGCCGTTGGCTTGTCTTACGTCTGATGCGAGAATCTAGCCATGATGGAAACTCAGCAACAAGACCTTGGCGCGAAGCTTCAGGCTGCCGTGTTGCAGGCTGCGATGCCCAGTGAGGCAGGCTCAGCAGAGCCAGATAAAAAACAGGACGGAAACGTAAAGAAGCGCGCGGTCAGCCCGCTCACGGGCACGCCAGTGCCTGGCGGGCGTCCGAAGGGCGTGCAAAACAAGATGACTGTGACGATCCGTGATGCGGTCATGGAGGCGTTTAAACAGGTCGGAGGGCCTGCGTACCTAGTCAAGCTGGCCGAAGGCACACAGAGCGATAGAGCGGCCTTCACGAGCCTCCTGAACAAGGTGCTGCCCACGCAGATCAACGCCAACGTGGAAGGCGGCATCCAGGTGCAGTTGTCATGGCTTGGTCAGAGGCAGATTGGCACAACGCAGACACAACCAGCAGAGGTAGTGACGCAAGTCATTGATTTAGAACGAGATTCCAAGGGCAAGTATCGGATTAGCAATCAGGACGAGGCATCGAAAGGGGCTGGGCCTGACCCCCTACCCCCCCTCGAGCCGGGGGCGGGGGCCTCGAAGTGAAAGGGTCCCTCCCCCCATTTTCACCACCCAAAAAAGACATGTTGAGAACTACGCAACACGACAACAAACCCGCCTTCAGCACCTGGGCGCGCGACAACCTTGAGCGCATCGCACACGACCTGTGGGATGACAACAAGAAGCTGCGTGAGCAACTGAGCCACCTGAAGCTGGAGATCCTGGATCTCAAGCGCAGCCTGGAGGATGACCTGCGATGACAGACAGCGTGAACCACCCGGCCCACTACAACGCACACCCAAGCGGAATCGAGTGCATCCAGGTCACCGAGCACATGGGATTCAACCTTGGCAACGCCATGAAATACATCTGGCGCGCTGACCTGAAACAAGACGCGATCGAAGATCTCAGAAAAGCCCGCTGGTATATCGACCGCGAAATCACCAAACGGCTGAAGGTATAACCGGGTGGACATCAACACCTACACTCCACGCGATGTTTTTTTACCGCTGCACAACCGCAGCAGCCGGTGGACCTGTGTGGTGGCGCATCGGCGGTGCGGCAAGACGGTGGCGATGTGCGCAGACCTGGTGATTGGGGCGTTGGAGACAGCGCTGCCCAAGCCCCAGTTCGCGTACATGGCACCGCAACGGGACCAGGCCAAGCGGGTCGCGGGGACCTACCTGAAGGACCTGACGCGAG
>JACCDR012172231.1_pt1 | contig 37887 bp, 61 predicted proteins | sample 7446431 | NCBI WGS metagenome assembly JACCDR01 (sample SAMN15323443, study PRJNA562643) | freshwater metagenome | isolation source: river surface water | place: USA:Blue River Watershed | collected 2017-08-17 | reverse complement strand
ATTCGTTCTGAAACAGAATTTCCCAAAGCGTAAAGATAAGATTTATAGAGCATTAATGAAAGAAAACGATAAAAACCAGATATTAAAAATAAGAGAAATTAAAAAGATTAATGGACAAGTTGACGAGTTATTTAAAATCTTTTTTTTAGATCAAACTACATATCAAGAGGCTGAGAAGATAGCTAGAAAGATTTCGAAACTAGAATGTGATAAATTATATTATTTTACAACCGGTGAGCTTATTTTTACTATAAATAAGATGCTTTGTGATTTAAGTCTAGAGAGTTCAATAGTAATAAACAATGAGCGTTATTTAGCAAACGACTGTCTCTACACTTTAGTGGCACAACCAATTAAAACAAATCTAGAATCAATTAATCAAAAATTAGACAATATTTTTGAAATATGCTCTAAAGATAGAGCATCATTAAAAGATTTATTAATGTATCAGGTGAGAAAAGATTTATTGAAAACTTTTTTATCGACCCTGTCTGAATACCATTCTAAAAAATTTGAAAAAAAGTTATGGGGTGTCGATAAGTTTTTATGGGGTAAAGGTAAGTTATGGGGTGTCGATATACAGGAAAAAAGTTTTATTCCCCAAACGCCTGAATATAAAGAAACTCATGGAATAGTTCTTGGAAGTAAACCTTGTTTTTTTACGTTTCCACGCATGTCGCAAATATATGATGACTCTACTACATTATTAGTAAAAAGCTAATCATGCACCATTTACTATCAATAATCCTCTTATTAATAACCACCAACTGCTTTGCGGCGGAAAGATACCACTTTAAGGTTGAAAAGGTTATTGATGGCGACACCCTTCAAATTGATGCAAAAAGCTTTTGCTTGCCAGAAAGTTTAAAGCTTTCGGTAAGAGTTTCCAATGTTGACACTCCAGAAAAGGGCTACAGGGCAAAATGTGATAAAGAAAAAGAATTAGCTAAGCAAGCAAGCGCTTATACTAAGAATCTTGTCAAGAATGCTAAGGTAATTTCTTTTGAAGAAGTTAAATGGGATAAATATGGTGGAAGGATATTAGCTAGAGTTTTTATTGATGATCAGCCACTAGATCAACTTTTAATCGAAAAAGGATTAGCTAGAGAATATCACGGAGGCAAAAAAGAATCTTGGTGTTTAAATTAAACCAATCTTTTATTCGCAGAATAATAAACCTGATTATTATTGCGTTTACCTACTGCAACTACCACCACAACCAATTCATGATCTATTACTTCATAGACCAACCTGTAGCCGGAAGACCTAAGTTTTATTTTAAATCTGTTGCTTATACCGGATAATTTAGAAGATAATACATGAGGGTTTAATAATCTTTCTTCTAGCTTCTTTTTAAACTGTTTTTTGATAGCTGAGTCTAAAGAATTCCACTCTTTGAAAGCTTGCGTCAGGAAATTAAGCTTATAAGTCATCTATATTAACACTAATTCTTTTTTGTCCTTTTCGAGAATCAGCTATAGAGTTAAGTTCAGCATCCTCTAATCTTTCCATCATTATTTCATAATCGCTGGCTGGGACACAATAAAAAACTGGTTTATTACGATTAAGAATTGCAACAGGAGAACCTTCGCCCTGTTCTACAACATGCATAGGATTCTTTTTTAAATCCGAGATACTGGCTGTAATTTTTGTTAAGATATTATGAATCATTTTTGCCTTAAAGGTTTTTTAATTGGTCTTTTAATAAGACTTATTAATAGGTCTTATTAATTAAAATTCAATATTTCTTTTAGAAGAACGGTAAAAACTTATTAAGTCCTTCTAGACTTTATGGGAATTGGATAAGAAAAAAGGTAGTTACCGTCATAAAAAAAGTAATTACTATTTCTATAAAACAATAAATTGGGTTTTTTTTGCCTTCTAGCCGACTTATTGACGACTTATTGAAAAAGTCTTATCAGATTAACTTAATCTAAGTAGCGGAAAGCCTTAATATATGGTGCACCCGGAGGGATTCGAACCCCCAAACCTCTTGATCCGTAGCCAAAAGGCTTATCATTTCATCAACCCTTAAAAATCAATCTTCTTATTAAGTAGAGTGTTTCATATCAAGGCTAGAGTTAATTTTATTTTATCTTATTTAACTTTTTTTAAGTTTTAATTTAAGATATTTAGATTATAATAACGACTTATTAACGACTTATCCAGATTATATGCCTAATTTAAGCGATAAATTTATAAAATCTCTACCTAATGAAATAGGTAAACAAAAGGTCTATTATGATAGCAAGCTTATTGGTTTTGGGGTTAGGGTAAACTACAATAGTAAATCCTTTTTCCTTCGTTATGTTATTAATGGTAGGGAAAGGAAATACACCATAGGAACTTACCCTGCCATTTCTTGTTTAGAAGCCAAAGAAATTGCTACCACAATTAAGGGAGATACGTTTCGAGGAATTGACCCACTAGAAAAAAGGGCAAGAACAAATGAAATTCCATTATTTAAGGAATTTGCTAATGATTTTTTAAATAAAAAGAAATCAGAATTAAGATCAAAAACTTTTGAAGACTATAAAAAATATTATTTAGAGAAACATATATTGCCCAAATTTGGGAACATGAGAATTGATTTTATTTCTAAAAAGGAAATAGAAAAGTTCCATGCCTCTTTCTATAATACTTCTCCAATAATAGCTAACAGAATGCTAACGGTTCTTGTCTCGATTTTTAACCTTGCAATATCTTGGGAAATAATAAATAAAAACCCCGCTTTAGGAATTAAAAAATTTACAGAGAATAAAAGGGAGAGATATTTAACCGAAAATGAAATAAGCGACTTATGGGAAGTGTTAGAGCAAAAATCAAACAAAATTAATGGTTATGCTATAAAACTTATCTTATTGACTGGTTCAAGGAAGAGTGAAGTATTAGGTGCAAGATGGGAGGATATAGATTTAGTTAATAAAGTCTGGTATAAACCAGCCAGTTCTACAAAACAAAAAAAATCGTTACATATTCCTTTGAATAATGAGGCAGTAGAAATCATGCTAGAAATGAAAAAGGGAATAGTTACCAAAGATAAACTAGAAGATTGCAAAGAAGCTGTATTTAGTAATGAACAATTTTTATTTTATAACCGCAGAACAAAAACCAGTGTAAAGGATGCCAAAACACTTTGGCATAATATCTGTAAGGAAGCTAACATTAAAAACGCCAGAATACATGATTTAAGACACACTTTTGCAAGTATTCTGGTAAATAATGGTGTAGGTCTAGAAATTATTGGCAGGTTAGTGGGTCACTCAGATATAAAAACTACCCAGAGATATGCCCATTTGACTAATGATGCGCTTAAAAAGGTAATACAGGGTTTTAGTTTAAAATCTTAATCGATTATTTTTTTAGCTTGTCTGTCCAGCCTAGAATCCGAACACAAAAAACAAAAATATTAAGTCCGGTTATAATAAATAGTATTCTTTCAACTGTCCCACCAAAAACTACCCCAAAGATTGCAAAAAGAATAGTATTCATTAACAAAGCAGTTGAAGGATTTTCAATTAAGATTTTCAATCCGTTTGTTAATCTGTTTTCAGATTGACGACTTAATATTCTGTGCCAGAAAAATAATAACTGCTGGTTCAAATCAATATAAAATTTATCAAGCTTGATAAGAATATTTAGAAGTTTTGTTTTTATCTTTTTATAATCAAAATTGATTGGTTTTTCAGTATCGTTCATATATTAAATTTTTAATTCAAAATGAGGTAAGTCAAAAAAAGTTTGGTTTTTAAGATTGTTGTCACCGTTCCAGTCACCACCCCACCTAATATTAATTCCAAGAGCTTTTGCAGTAGCGTTAACAAATCCAGCAAAATAATAGAATCTTTCTTTATCCTGCCAATCTATAGGATAAGGGGCAACATCAACGGCTAAAGAAGGTAATTTATTATGCTTGCCTCCTGAACTTATTTTTGATTTACCTTCTTTGAAAGCTTTGAATTGATCTTGTTCTGATCTATAACCTTCAATAATAGTGCAATCAAAATGATTAATTACTTCGTTAAAGAGTCTCTGTAAATCTGGATGACAACTAGAAAGTTTACTAAGTGATTGTTGGCTAAATTTAGGCATTTTTCTAATCTAATTCTAGGAATTCTTTATAACATTTCTCTTTCTCCTTGGATAATAAGCATTCACAGGTATAGGTTGTCTCGTTGATTTTAACATATTCATAAAAACGCCTAGAAATTTTAATTATGTCCTTTTCAATTTCTTTATCTTCAGGCAGGGGGTAATGTTTTGGGCAATAATTATCAATTAGCTTCATTTCTTTTTTGCCAAAGGAAGTGCAACCATTGTTTACGAGAATCATTATTATCATTAGCAGAGGTTTTGTTAATGATTTTTTGCTGAAACTCTTTAGTTTTAATAGTTTCATTGTGAATTTTGATTTGTTCTTGTTGCTGTATGACGATTTGAGAATTAGTGCCTTGTTCTTTGCCTTGATAATAAATAATGCCAATTATCAAAACGACCAAACTAACTACTACTAGAATTAAGGTTGTTTTTATCATAACGTTTTTTGAAAAAGACATCAAATATACCTAAACCAAGACCAGCAATTGCAAACATTGAAACCGAGTCAAGAAGATCTAAAAAAGATCTTGCATCATTACGCTTTAAGAAAAGAATACCTCCAGCTATAGATAAAACTAAAAATACAAAACTTGCAGATAGACCGGCTAATCTTTTTGAGCTATTTTCGCCTTCTGGACCTTGAAAAAATTCTAATAATTTCACTAGAAATCAGTTTCCTGTTTTTTATTGGTTATATGATTTTGAATAATTGACTCCAGGAATTTCCTATCATTCCTGCAATGCTCTATTTCTTTTTTTAAATTACTTAACTGGCTATTTAGATCTGACTTAAGGGCTTCCATTTTAAGGTCAATGGTACTACTAAATAATCTATATATTGCGCCTATTAGGGCTATTACAACGGCGCTAAACCCAGTGACTAACTGAATTATGATCGGGGTCATTTCATAAAAGGTTGCTTTTTGCCATAATTGCTATTTGTTCAAGGTTATGAACTATAGAGTTGCGATTGCAAATTTTATTAAATTTATTGGTGCTAACCAAGGTAAAAACATAAATTACTTTTACCCTTACGTCTCGAACAACTGTAAGACCACCAAAATAAATCTTTTCATTACTGTTATTTAGAGCATCGTAAATTGAGGGCAGATTTCTGAAATCTTCAATACTATCAAAATATCTGACATCGCCAGTATCTAATTGATCAATATATTCAAAAGTTTTGTAATCGACCTTGTGTGACTTTGAATAAAAGGAATTTAGCTTTTTATCTTTAATACTATTGATTAAATCTGGTTTTTGGTGATTAAAGTTATCCCCAATAACATCTTTGAAAGAATACCTATCCTGGAAAATCTTATTATCATATTCAATCCAAGAAACATAATAGTTTTCGCCGCATCTATTGACGATCTTTTGCATTTCATTACGGATATTACTATCAACTTTAGTTGTGCTAAATTTCTTATAAAAAGGAAACAGTGGCAGATTAAACCAAAAAAAGGCTATTAGGATGGTCTGAATTACAAATACTGCAAAAGGACATTTAATGTAGTTAAAAAACTTCTTCAAAAACAACATCTAAATTCTGTTTCTTGATTTTGTTAAACCCAACTTATTAAATAAATTCGTAAGTTCAGCAGGATTTAATTTTTGTTTTTCAAAAGGATAAGAAAGAACCCCAGCTCTTACATAACAATCTCTGACAAACTCGCTACAGTAGGTTCTATTATCTTTTTCATAATCCAATTTATCAAAAACTGAGGTTATCGCTTCTTTAATGGAATATTTCTTACCAATACTTTCTTTGATAAAACCCCTTAAGTTTTCAGTTTGACGATCTGTTAAATCAATTTCTAAAGGGTTTTCATAAATTTTCATCCCCTTGATCTTGTGTTGATTTAGCCATTCTTGAAAAGATAAAATCCTTACCCCATAGTCAAGAACGCATTCAGCGATTTTATCATCTATGTAAATAGCGACATGTTCAATCTTCTTACCGGTAATTACCTGTATAATATAGCGTGCTGGATATTTAAATAAAATCTTTAGGCTAAGGCTTGAACAGCAAGAAATTAACGAACCGTCTTTCATAGAGAATCAATCTGTTTTAAATTTAATAGATTTTCCTTAATAGCTTTTTGTTGTTCTTGATTGAAGCCAATCAAAACATCGTCAACAAGGTTTCTTTCTTTGCAAAGCCTTAGGCAGGTTACTAATTGTCCCTCAAGATTAATTCTTTCGGCGGTAGAACTAGCTCCTTGAGCTGTAAAGATTTTATTAATATAATATCTAGTGTAGCTGACCAATTGATGACTATTAACATTTTGATCATCAAACGAGCCATCGTTTAATTCCTTTTTCTTTTTGCTCCAAATTTTTATTTCTCTAAACCTGTCTTTGGCGGCAATTTCCATATTCTTTTTAGCAAATTCTGCTTCTTCTAGATCAATTCTAAGTTCTTCCTTGTCAAATTGATTTTCAGTTGTCTCTAATTTTTCTTTTAATCTGGCAATTTTTACCAGGTTGCGGCGGTAGTCAAAAGATAGAGTTACAAGATTTTCAAAAAAGACGGATTGTTCTCTTACGCTTTGCCAATACTTACTGGCTTTAGTTGGAAACTTAAGATCATTTAATACCGAAAATTCAATCTCAGTTTCAGTGCGCCATATCTGTTTTTTTTCAAAACTGTCCTGTAATTCATCTTTCATTTTAAGGAGTTCAGATAGATCCCCTTTTTCTAGAAAATTACTTTCCTGTATTATGGACAGTGATTCTGTAGAGTACTGGTTATATGAATTGGTCATTTTGATTTATCTCTTTTTCTCTTTCTTGTTTAATATAATTTTCTGCCTCTTCTTGTGTTATCTCAGTATTTCTTTTTTTAAGTTTCCATTTGTTTAGATTGGAATTGCCTCTTGAATCATCTTCGCTAGTTATAGTAAGCAAATCGCCTATAATGGAGAATCTTAGATTATCAATCTCTTGGTCCTCATGAGTTATAAAACCTTCTACAACATCGCTTTGAAAAATTCTAAAGAATTTGTCCTTTTTCATGTTTCAATTAACTATATTTTTCTGTTACTGAGGAAGAGCTGCCAATATTGCCACCAAAACCCAGACCCGCATCTTGGAAGCCGCAGCCTGAGACTCCCCATCTTGCAGTGTTTAAAGGATTAGCTGTAGCCCAGCTAGTGCCGTTATATTCTTCTGTTACTGAAGAATAACCTACATCGTATCCACCAAAACCCAGACCTGCATCTTGTAAACCGCAGCCTCCTAAGCTATATCTTGCAGTGTTTAAAGGATTAGCTGTAGCCCAGCTAGTGCCGTTATATTCTTCTGTTGTTGCAAACCTAGTGCCAATATAGCCACCAAAACTCAGACCTGCATCTTGCAAACCGCAACCTGCTAGATTCTGTCTTGCGGTGTTTAAAGGATTAGCTGTAGCCCAGCTGGTACCATTATATTTTTCTGTTGTTGCAAGATTGGTAGTTGTGTATCCACCAAAACTTAATCCGGCATCTTGTAAACCACAGCCTGCTAAGCTATATCTTGCAGTGTTTAAAGGATTAGCTGTAGCCCAGCTAGTGCCGTTATATTCTTCTGTTACTGAAGAAGAGCTACCATTAGTGCCACCAAAACTTAATCCGGCATCTTGTAAACCACAGCCTGCTAAGTTGTGCCTCGCAGTGTTTAAAGGATTAGCTGTAGCCCAGCTAGTGCCGTTATATTCTTCTGTTACTGAAGAAGAGCTACCATTGTATCCACCAAAACTTAATCCGGCATCTTGTAAACCACAGCCTGCGAGTATAAATCTTGCAGTGTTCATTGGATTAGCTGTAGTCCAAGATCTAGTCAAGATAAAAGGATTTAATAAATTAGGCATCAGACTCTAGTCAAATAAATTGTTATTTTCGCCCCCACTGCACCTGTTCCAGCAGTATTAATATCAATTGATATTTCGTCGTCATCAGCTAAAGATGAATTACTTATAACAACTGGTATTGCTGCAGTTAGGCTAGTCTTCTCGTTGACGTCAATAGTTAGTTTGGTAGATAGAATAGAGGTACCATTCTTTTTAATATCAAAAGTTGGTATTCCTGAGCTGGAAGCTGTTGTCAGAGAAGCTCTTGCATTTGTTAAAGTGCAAGCATAAGGAACTCTAAAAGTTATTTTTGATGTTCCTACAGTAATAGCTGAAGTTTCATTGCTAATTGCAAAACTGAAAGGAATTGAAATTCCTGTTACTGTTCCAGTAAAGTTTGGAGAAGCAATTGGTGCTTTAGTGTCAATTTGGCTTTGAAAAGCACTATTACCTCCTTTAACATGCTTTAATTCATCCAAAGACGGGTAAATCGTGGTCGAAAGCGACTGAATATTTTTAGACCCATCGCTTGCCAATAATTGTGACGCTGTCAAAGCTCCTGAATTTAAAGACCCATTTACTTCTAAAGCGCCAGTAATTTTGTTAAAAATAAAACCTGCATTACCGCCAAAAACTCCGCCATCGTTAAATTGGACTTGAGTATTTAAACCTCCAGGAATTGAGCTACCTCCGACAGTGCCCCAAGTCCCATCAACTTTTAATACTCTATCTGGACTACCAGATGTAGGAGCGGGAACAAGACCTTTAACTCCATTGGTTGATACAGTAGAGCCTACAAAAGGATTAGCGGCATGCTTAAGATTCAAATTAACATCACTATTATCGCAAGTAAATGTGATGATTCGATCAGTTGGTAATATTTCTCCTACTCTGAAAGCAAGACCAGCACCAACAATACTATCTTTAATGATTAACTGTTGATTAACATAAACTGAATTACCGCCAATTTGATCAGTTGCATACATGATGTCAGCAATAAACGTTTCACCAGCAATAAATCCAACAACTAAAGTTTTATTTACATCATCATAATTAAATCCTGGATCGCTGCTAAAAACTCCACTTTTGCTGTATTGAACTTCTCCATTATTACCACTTGCCGTCCCACTACCACTTGCTTTCTGAGCTAATAGAAAATCTAAGATAGGCATTTCTTATACTCCAAATTTATCTTTAACAATAACCGCTGCACTAATATTACTTCCACCGCCAGCTATATAATCAAGTCTTAAGACTATTTCGCTTGATAGTGGTAGAAAATATAAACCAATACTATTTATAGTGTCTCCAGTCGGATAGAAATTGCCGTCTAAGGCTTGATATTTTAGTATCAACGAGCAAGTACCAAAAGTACCATAAATTGCCAAATAAGCCCTATCACTATTTAAAGCGTCAATGCTAGTTTGATTGGGTCTGAATGTTTGGCTATTAGTATTAGTCGTAGCATTTTGTAATAATGAAAATGACATTTTAAATTAATGTTTAAGTTAAAATTAATGGATATGGATTAGTAGGTGGTTTGTAATAATTGCAAGGATCGTACCAGCCCAAGGTATGAACAGAAACTGAACCTGCGGCGACCATGGTATGAGATATTGAAATTGTAGTATCTCCTAAAGTTATTGGTATATATCCAGTTGCAGATTGGCCACCAGTATCGCCATTACCAGTATATAACATGGCAGAATTAGAGCCTTTTTCATAAGCAGCAATTGAAGCATAAGCATTAAGTGTATCCTGACTAGATATCAGTTTAATTTGAGCGCGAAGCGGAACATTAGGAACTTTTAAGGTTAAGGGTTGAATTGTGCCAACCGAATTAGTTGCAGTGAATTCTTGTACATGATTATTATAGGTAAAATGGTGGCTGCCGTCTTTGTTAAAAAGAAAATTACCACCCATAATGGCATTGATAGCTAGTTCTGTTCTTATTGAGGCGATCCTTTTAAATTTAGTAAAACCAGCTGGCATATCAACACCAGCATCAAGAGGATTTAAAAAAATACTGCCACCGCATCTAACTTCTTTAGTCGTAGGGTTGTATATTACAAAACAATGGTAAACAGTATTAGCAACACCTATCCCAGTACTCTTAAAAAGGAAGCGATTCGCTCCACTTACTAAATTTAAATCTTTTGATATATATTGATTTGAAGAGCCTTCGGGAAGAGTCAAAATTACTTGTCCAGTTCCATCATCAAAATCAACTACTCCTGGATAAAATCTTACTTCACTACCGTTCAATTCTATCCTTACTGGCTTTGCAAGATAAGAAACACCATAAATAGAGGTAGTAGCTTTTACTATATTATCCGCCGAGGCAATAGATGGAGCATTTAATAATGGTTTTTCGGGATTTAGAAGAATCCAGGCATTATTATTTGAATTTCTTTGAAATTGGTAAATTCCATTGGCAACCATGTCTGCATCTTCCAAAGCAATTTCATTTTTTGAAACATCAAACTTATTTATTAAGGCATTAGTACCCGGATTATCAATACTACTTAATTGTAAATAAGCGGCAGGACTAGCGGTGTTAGTTTGATGAATTTTTGCAAAGAATTGCATTGTGGTAGCATAGGCACTAACAGCAGGAGAAGGAAAAATCGTGTAGCCATTATCTAATCCAGATGTAGTCCCTAAATATCTGAATTGTCCATCCTGAATTTGACCAACATTAACTGGGCTATTTCTTAAAGTTCCATTATCGATATTACTAAATTCAGATATAAGATTTAAGTTATCTATCATCCAAATCGAGTTGCTGTTTGAATCGGCGCTAGTTTGGTTCGGATATAGAGCAATTTTATAGGTTCTGTCGAGATAAGGAATAACAACAGTGCCGCTCACTACAGGATAACCAGAGGCATTCAGAGTTATTGTTGCTGATAAAGTATTACCATCAGGATCAATAGAAAAAGGTATAGTTGTGTTTGTTCCAGCTGCATAGGCTTTTAATACTGCTCCTGAATAGGGTTTACCGTTAAGGTCAACATATTGTGGTACAATTCTTTCAATTGGTGTGTAAGACATTGTTTTTAGATTTACTCTTTATTAATTTGTTTACGGCGGACATAAAAAAACCGCCTTGTCTTTCAACAAAACGGTTCGTAAATTATGAAAAAAATATTTTTACTTACTTTGAAATAGCGTTAGTTGTAAGGTTTGCGCCTATGATTGAGCCTATAGTTTTACCTGTAGCCTGCTGACTAGTTCTGCCTAACGCTCTATTTGCTATTTCGTCAGCAACCTTGTTTGCTCTTTGTAATTGTAGTTTACTAGCTGCGCTTCTTGATGCTAGGGAACCAGCCTGAGACAAGGCAGTTCCTGATAATCCGCCACCAGTTAAAACTGAACCTATTGGAATTAATCTGCTGCCGAAAGTTTTTAACATATCACCAACAACTCCTGTTTGTGCTGCTTTTTCGATTAATTTCTTTTCAAGATCACTAAAACCCCTTAATCTTGACCCATTTGAATAAAGATTTCTAAAACCAGCTTTTAAAGCAGTTGCAGGATTATCAGTTAATTCTGCTCTAGTAATAATTTTTTCGATATCTCTAAGTCTTGCTTGAGCCGACCATAGTCTTATACCATCTTTTAAAGAGTCAAAACCACCCTTTCCGCCAATAACATCATTTTCAGAGGGGTTATAAACAATTTTACGAAAAGTATTTTGTATTTTTTGAATCTTTAAACCATCTTTGGTTATCCCACCTGTTGCTCTATCCACAAAATTATCAATCTGATCTCCTAATAATTCATCAACTTCCTGCGCGGCACTTAAAGAAATTGGTTTGTCTTTAAAAAGATTTAATTTTTCAGTTAATTTGGTAATTGGAGAATCTCCGCCTATAAGTTTTCCAAGTTCGGTCTGAGGAGCTATACTTTGAATTTCATCAACAAATTCATTAGCTACATGTGGCTTTAAGACACCACCTTTATCGGCTGCTTTTTGATAAAATGAGGTTGATAATGCCTTGATATCATCAGCTTTTACTAATTCAGGCTTTTTATTTCCAATATTAGCAACTTTATCGCCAATTGCCTTGCCAGCAATACCTCCAGCAACTCCAAATCCAGCATTAATACCAATATCGGTTAATGTTTGTTTAGTATTAGTTGCATCTTGGGTTTTTCCTAGACCCTGAATAGCGCCAAGTAACCCTGATGATTTAGCAACATCGCCATAAGTTTTAGCATTACGAAATATAAACTTGTTAGCAGGACTTGCAATTGATCCCGCTAATTCACTAATAAAAGCAGTTTTAGGGTTTTGTTGCTCTGATTGTAAATTACTTTGCCTTTGAATATCTCGGCTTTCTTTGTAAACATCATAAAAACTCTGATCTTTAAATAAATCTGGCCTTACTGCTCTTGCGCCCAAAGCCCCTATTACTCCTGCTGCTTCATCGGCAAAACCAAGCGTTGCGCCTTTTAAAAGGCTTCTCCATGTTGTATCTGCTTTAGAAACATTAGGTTGAGTCTCAATATTATTAATTTCAGGCTGCTGAGTTTGTGTTTGTAATTTTTGAGACAAAAAACCAACAATTTCATCATCACCATAGCCATTATTTCTAGCTTCTTTTATTTGATCGCTATAACCATTATTAGATAAATAGTCGGCTATTTCGTTGTCGCTATAACCCTGTTGTTTAGCCTCGTTGATTTGATCTGTTGTTATTGCCATTAATTGCCAAAAATATGTTTTAGTGGTTTTCTGTTGGTTGGTTGTTGAGTATTTGAATTTTGCTGCGTTGTTGTATTTGCTTGACCACCAACTTGTCTTTGAAGAGACTCAATATTTGCTTTCTTCTGGGCTATAAATGACCTTAGGACAGCATCTTTTTGCTGTGGATTTAAATTAGGGTCACCAAGGGTTTTCTTTAAACTTTTACCTTCTTCCAGAGTAAATTGAGCACCAAAAGTATCTCTTAGTAACGGCAAAATCTGATTATCAACCAGAGAAATATATTCAGTTCTTGCAACTGCGGATGGTCTAGGATCAAGAGTTATTTGATTTCTTATAGCATCTTGAGCTTGTCCAGCTAGGGTATAAGTTGCTTTTTGTCCTAATCCATGCAATTCCTCAACAGTTTGTTCTAATTGTGGTAATTTAGATAACTGCGAAGTTAATAGCGCTAGTGCTTCTCCTTCAGACTTTCCTATTTCTGTACCCTTTGCCTCGGCTTGTTTTAATCTGTTTTTTGCATCTTCGAGTCCCGGAATCGGTGTAACTGCCCCATTATTTGCATTAACTCCAAGCCTGTTTCCTACTCCAGCATTAAACAAAGCATCAGTAAATTTCATATTAGGATTTTCTGCCATTATCCTACTTGCATAATAACCCAACGCCCCTCCATACTCAGGTTGAGTTGCTTTCTTGTTATAATATTCTGCCTGAGCATTCTTTAAATTTAAGTCTGCCTCATTTGCTCTTGGATCACTTAAAAGCCCCAATTGTTGACCAAATTTGGTTACTTGATTAAGATTTTGCATTAATTGCTTTGGGTTTTGATCCAACATTTGTAATGCTTCGTCAGTTTCAGTTGTGTCAACATTATCACCTTCGGCAATTCTTTTCTGTAAATTAGCTCTTCTATTTAAAAGGAAACTTTTTGCTCCTTCGGTATTATTAGAATCAAGATAGTTTTTTAATTCAGCTGATCCTAAAATCACTGACCTTAATCTTGATTGCTCTCTGGCATCAAGATTTTTAAACCTTGCATCAGAGATTTGTTGCTCGGTTAGCTGATTTTGCAGTTTTTGGGTTTCCATTTGTGATTTTTGGCTAGCTATATTTGAGCCAGCCTGTGCACCTTTTAAAAAACTGTCGCCAACTTGGCCTAAATCCATAGGCCTTGCTTGTAAAATGATATTAGGGTCTAGTGCCATAATTTCTCCATATCAACATATTTAAAGCCATCAATCTCAATAACTGCTTCTGGTTTAACTTTCTCAACATCTTGCGCCATAACGTTAAGATGAAGCTTTTCAGGATCGGATTTGTAACGGAAAGTATAAATTGGCAAACCATTATCGAGTAAACCAACTTGGTTAATGTCAGTCTTAAAGCGTATGTCACAAGCCATAATTGCTGCTCCACCAAGTTGGCCACCCAAATTCAGAAGAGATTGTCTACCTTGCATAACAGCATTAGAACCACCAACAATACCAGCAGCCCTAGCATTACCTTGTTGGGTGTATAAATCAGCAATAGAATTACCGCTATTCATGGTAATATTACCTTGACCAACAGCGGCATTTTGACCCATTGAAACTAGATTTTGTTTATTGCTAATTTGTTGCTGAACTAAATTATTACCCAAAAGCATTAAACTATTTTGTAAAGCTTCGGCAGTTCCGCCACTTCCTACCTTACCTTTAGCTGCTGTGTTATTAAGTAATGTCTGTGTTGTTTGATCAGTCAAAGCCTTAAAAAAAGGATTTTCCTGAACATATTTTAATTGAGCGTTCGGGTCATTAATTAAAGATTCTAAACCAGAAACATTTCTTTTTCCTAAATCAGCATAAGGCATCAGGTCGTTTCTTGCTATATCTCTACTCTCTTTTTGAAAAGCAATAGCACGATCGGCACTTTGTATTTGTGCATCAGCTGCTTGATTTGCTGCCTTTCTTGCCTGAGATCCGCCAGTAATACTATCAACAACTTTACTCATTCTTATAGGTCAATTTGATTAATTTGTACTTAATGCCATTTTTGATAAAATCTTTATCTGGGATTATTTCACTTTGCTTAAAACCGTTGTTTATAGCGAAATTGATGACTTCTTTATAAAGAATGGGAATTTCACAAAATAGATTACGATTTAAGACAGTTATAAAGCCATTTAAGGCTATTCTGGCAAATTTGCGATATGGTTTTAAAACTTCAAAATGAAAATTTCCGTCACTTTTAACGCTAGCCAAAGCGATTATTTGGTTTTTTAGATAGCAGCCCCAGAATTCAAAATAATTATAAAAATCATAATCTTTTTTAAATTCTTCTTTATTTGGACAATTATCGTCAGTGGTTCTTTGCCAAATTTCGTCATCGAAAGTTAAAAGATCAATATCCTCTTTTGTGGGTCTTTTTATTTCAATCAAACCAAATATCCAAATAAATCAATTTCCCAATCTTCAACACTAGCATTGCTTGGAGTCTCGATAATCATTCTAAAACTCCTGCCGCTTTGTTGTATTGGCAGAATCAAACTATTTTCTGGTCTATTGATTAAAAAACTATTACCAGCTGAAACAGCTTGAGTAGAAGAGTTTAAGAAATCATCATAACCGAATGGATTGCCGCCAAAGCTGACTATAGCATTAATTGATTTAGAACCGGCACTAAAATTAGTTACCCTATTTACTATATAAAGAGGTACAAAATTTTTACTTGATGGAATTTTAAAGAGTTCTGTACTTCCCGTTGCTTTGGCATTAATTCCTTTAGTTGTTGAAATCAAAACTAAATTTAAATTACCATTCAGGGAGTGCCAAATTTGATAAAGTGATTTATTAAGATTTTCAAAATAACTGAATAATTCTGGGTCGTTTCTAATCAATAAAGGTAATTTATTAGGTAAAGGATTTATTATCATATTCCCACCTCAATATCTGCTATACAATCCCTTATGCAATAGTAAACAGGGTCACTAGTTGCAATTCTTATTATTCTTTCATAAAAGGAACCAAGAGCATTAAAACGCACTTCATATTTATACTCTCCTAATCTACCAATACTACCCCATCTTTCATTTGAAAATGTTCTACCGCCATCATCTGAAAAAGAAAGCATTACCACTGGATTGGAACCTTGGCCAGAAATTAAGCCAATTCCAGTTTCAATATTAAGGACTAAGCTATTCATGGTAATTTTCTTACCTGAATAACCAAAAATAGAACCATCGAGCGGGGCACTATCTCTTTGTCTTAAAATAATCTCTCCATTTTCAGTATAAATATCCGATCTAAGCTCGTAGATATTGCCATTCTGGTAATCTTCAACAAGATGTTTACCATAAGCTTTTACATAGCCATCAGCTCTATTTCTACCGCCATTTCTACCGCTTGACCATTCAAACCAGTCTCCATCCTCAATATAAACCCAAGTCTTGTCATTGCTAGGAAAGCAAACAACTATATAGTTTTTATTTTCAATATCCATACACCAAACCCGAACATCTTCAACATTACTGTAACTTGAAAATTCTTCTACCAAGGTTTGATTTGTGACTGATTGGATTAAGGAGCCCTTCATTTTATAGACTCGTCTATCGTTGCCGAAGAAATAAGCATAATTAAGATTATTACTGACCCCAAGTATAGAGCCTAAGCCAACATTAATTATTCCACCTTCAACCCTATCAAAAGGAGGTTTGCCAACACCGCTATTCCACCACTGCTCAATAGTTGATTCTCCGAACATATAAACCAAATCATTAAAAGCATAACACCTAATCAGGTTATCAGCTTTACCTTCAGCGCTAGCATAATTTAAGCCATCAATTGTAAAAGGATCGGCAACATTAGAGACAACAAACAAATCTAATTGCCAATCAAATAGCGCATGTTTATTTAAAACAGTTACTGTGTTTGGCTGTCCTAAATCAGGGTCGGTAATCTGAGCTAATGTTGAGCCGTTCCAGACGAAAGCTTTACGATCGGCAGTAAAAATTAAATTATTATCTATGGCATCAAATATACACTTGTTGGTTCCTGGTACTGCTCCTAATTGATTATGAGTTCCATCTGCTAAAACAGAGTATAAGACGTTACCAGCAACCCTATATAAAAGGTTTTTGTGGAAAAACATACCTCTACTAACTCCATTTATTGAAGCAAAGAGTTTCTGTCCAAAAAAACTGTTTAGAATGTACCTATTCTTGGTAATCTCATTATCAATTACTTGTGGAACAAAATTAATTGTCCTTTGCGCCGAAACTGGTAATGATTTGTGTTTGTAGCTGCCGCCAGTTAAATTTATCTTTACTTGCATAATTAATAATTAGTCGGCTCTTCTAGCGACACATATTTTTCTTGAACTAATTCTCTTATTTTCTTTTCTGCAATAACAAATCTAGCTGTTAATCTTCTATTTCTCTCTTCTGAGATTCCATAAGTATCAGCACAATTAAAAGCTACTATACTTATAATATAAGGAGATAATCTGTCTGGAACGCTACCTGACATTGGCCAAATTGCTAATCCCTGACTATCGAGGTAGTCGTAGGTCTCATTGTAAGCTTGCTCAATTCTTGTAGCATCTTGAGCTTGTAAAGATTGGCCAAGAGTCAAGATTCCAAGTTCGTTAGCTGCTCTGTCTCTGATTTCTGCTTTGCTTAGGGGCATTTTCTTTTTCAGATTGTTCTTCTACTTTTATAAAACCAGCATGTGACATAGCTAAAAGCTTTTCTTGCAATTCTGGTTCTTTTACTTCGACTGTTTCGCCATCTAAAATAAATTTATAACCGAATACAATTGATTCCTTCGGGTTATCTTTAAGGCTGTTTTGTGTGTATATAAATTTCATAGGTAATTTATTTAAAAGAGTGGGGGTTTTTAGCCCCCACTTTTAATTGTTAAGCATCCCTAGCGGATGAGGTGAAAATTGTCACCATGCCATGTTGCTTGTTATTAAAATTAGCTTTTCTGATTTGTTGTTTTAACTCAACAGCAACACCAGGCTGGAAGCTATAATCTTTTAATTGATCAACCACAATATCTGGTCTTTGACCTAAGCCAAAGGCAACAGCTTGTTGACCGCATAGGAAAGAAACCCCTACACGACTAGCAGTAGCGCCAGCAACATTGAGACCATCGGCTGTAGCAGATCCACCCCATACTCCATTGGTGCCACTTGAACCATCAATCAAATCTGATATTTCTGGAATTTCTTTAATGATAACACCATCATAGATTAAATCACCGTCAGTAAAGATTGGATTGTCAGAACCTCTAGTCCATGCCTCACGATTAGCCTGATTTATAGTTGAATCATTTTTTAAATCCCTAAAAGCAAAACTATCGCAGAACATTACATACCATTCCTCGTCATTATTGGTTTTTATCGGTCTAATATGAGGGTCAGCGGTTTTGGCCATCCTTTTAGATAAAGATACCACGCCAGCGCTTATTTTATCGTTAGCTGTATCAATTGTTGCTAATGATCCAGTGTGATTACCAGCAATTAAATTAGATTTTAGGGAACCATAAAGAATGCGATCAGCATTATTATTGTTCCAAGTATCTAACTCGGCACCAGTTGCAACGCCATAATTAGCCACAGAATCATTGCCAATAACAGCTTGACCCATAGCTTGAATAACATGACTTTTGACCAATTCTTTTGACCAATCCATTAATAAAGAGCGGCTTGCTTTTAATAAATCAAAAGCTGGCTTGTCTTTTTCTTCCTTGGTCAGTCTTACCGCATTTCTGTAGTAAGTAGGAATTAAATTCATTGCATAATTGCTAATAACTTCTTCATTACCATCAAGAGTTGAAGAGCCGGTAACGCCAGCACCTTTTAATCTTGTAACAAGAGGGATATTAATAATTTGCTTACCTTCTTTGATGGTAATTACGGCGTTATTGTCAGTTCCAGTATATTTTGAAAAGCGATTCTCTCTGATATATTCTTGGAAGAAATCTGATAAAAAATTCTTTACCTGTAATGCGCTATTTACTGTTGTGTTTGCCATATTTAATTATTTTTTTAATTGTTATTGTTTTTTTCTTTTTGAATAAGCAGGCAATAAATCCTCTAAAGGACGATCCTCTGGGAATTTATCGCCTGATAAAGCTGATGTTGTTTTTGATAAATCAGGCACTTGAACAGAAGGGCTAATAGGCTTTAAAACTTCTTGATTACGAGCAAGTTCAGCCAAAACTTCTTTTCGAATATCTTCTTTTAATTGCTCCTTGTAAGTAGGATCACTAAATTTCTGAGCTTCGAGATAGTTTTTTGCTGTGTTATAAGCGAATTTAGCAGGGTTTGGTGCGTTAAATAGTTCTTGCTTTAATACAGGGTTTTGCTGAGCTAATTTCATAAACTCATCACTAAGATCATCATAATCCGAGTATTTTTCCCGCATTTCTGCTTCAGAATATTTAACCAATCTTGCAAAAGCTTTTTGCTCAACAAGATTTTCGCTATAATTAAAGGCATTTTCCGGATCATCAAAAACATTAGGTCTTTCGACTTCCTGTTTTGGTTGAGCTGGTTGTCTTAAAGCTGCTAATTCGGCTTCTAATTGCTGGTACTTCTTTTCTAGTTCTTGCCTTTTGCGCCTTTCGTCAAACGCTGCTGTTTTTGTCCACGATTCAGGCTCTTGTTCTTTTTGGATTTCAGAAGCTGGCGGCTCTCCTTTTTCTTCTTCTGGTTTTACGCCCTTTACCTCTTCGGTTACTTGTAAAGTTTCTTGTTTTGGCTCTGGTGAGCTTTCAACTTGAACTTCTTCGATAACTTCCGAAGTTTGACCTTTTAAAATTGCCTCTAAATCTGACATAGTTTAATCCTCTTTCGACCATTGGCGTGTCGTCCGCTTACGCCCGAAAATCCGGCGGCGATACCTGAAAAACAGGCATAAAAAAACCCGCCTGTATTTCTACAAAGCGGGTTATTACTCTTTACTTTTAAAGTAATTCTCTAAACTGCAATGCTACTAACTGGCCTAGGGCTTCTGATTAGTAATTCGTTCTCAATTGCCATTTGTTCAGCCTTCTTAGTGCTAACTTGAGCATCAGCAAAAGCTTTAGCATTCTCAACCTGTATTTTTTGAGCCTGCATTTGTTGAACATTACCAACAGATTGGGCTTGTTGTGATCTTCTTGCTTCAATTTTTTCTATTAACTCCTTTTTATTTCTTAGTTGTGATAATTCGATTAATTCAATAATATCAATATCTTTTGAAGATTGAGCAAATTGAAGTAAAAGCTGGAATTGTTCTTGCTGGATATTAACCACATCAAAAGATTGTTCTAAGATTATATCAACATCAAGTTCAGCTGGTCTGTTTCTAACTTCAACTATTGTTTGTAGTCTAGGATCGTTAGTTTGCATCATTGCCTGATAAGCTGCTGATGCTCCAATTCTTAAGTTAAGAGGTTGGGATTCATCGTTGATTTTTTCCTCAAGCATCTTTTGCAAAGTGACTTGAGTATTAAAACCAACCCAACGCAAATTATCCTCATTATCGGTAATTCTGACCCATTTTTCAGCAGTCCAGAATTGTCTTATTCTATCCCAAACTTGTCTAAAAATCCTTTTTTCCCAACTAGAAAAGCCGGTATAAAGTGAGTTAGTTTGGGTTGCTCCTAAATTTTGTAAACGATCTATAGCTTTGCCAGATAAATTACCATTTAGTCTCTCTTCTGCCATTTGAGGATTAAAGCTATCTGAGTCTAACTCTGCTTTAGCATCTTGGTATAAATTAAATTGTCCCTGGGTAAAATCATTATTGTTTAAAATTTTAAAATCACCCTCATCTCCTGCGTATTCAACATGTCCATCAGGTTTAGCTAATTCGCTCTTTAAGACAGCTATATTTTCTATAGCTCCTTTTCTGCCAGTAGTTTGCCTAGCTGATAATAAATGTAGGGCTTTTGACCTGCGATGATTTATTTCGTCTTGTTGGCTTAAAAAGCCTTTAACTTCCCCGTAACGTTGGTTGTTCCTGTCAATATAAGCAGTATCAGCAACAATAGGGCAAGTCGGCTTCCCTTCTTCGTCAAGATAAGGACTTTCTTGTGGTTCAAGTAAGAAACTATCGCCACAAAAAACAGCAATCATCCATTTTGAATTCTTAATAAAATAATGTTTGCAGATTCTAAATCTTTTGCGATCTTTGCTGCCGGTAGTCCATAAAGGTTTATCAGCAGTGGTTTGATCACCATCTCCATCCATATCCGCTAAATTAGTGATGACGTCCTTTTTGTCAGGGAAAAGCTCAACTAATTGTTCTTGATCTAGCCAGATCATTTCCCCTAAATATCTAGCATCTAAAAAATCTTTTCTTCTTGATTTAGGGTCATAATAAAAACGATCCCAGAAAATATGATTAATCTTGATTTCGGCTTCGTTATTTTTAACGACAATATCAATTGAAGCTGCACAAACTCCTTCGACTATTTTATTTTCAAAACATTCAGTTTTGATATCATCAAAATCATTATTATCTGAAACATAACGCAAAGCATCGGTAATTGCCGTTGCTGATTTTTCATCTTGTTTTTGATTGCGAGGAAAAGCTTTAATATCAGTTTTTCTGATTGATAATAAACCTTTTAAACCTTCAACTTTTGGTTTAACCCTATTAACAACAATCGGAGGCTGTTTTCTTCTTCTTAAAACTTCTAATTCGTCTGGTGTCCATTGGTAACCGTCGTAATAATCACGGCATCTTTCTGAATCACTGCGAGGGCTAATAGTAGCGTTTAAATAATCTTCAAATTGATCTTTTAATTTATGTAGGCTGACTAGTTCTGTTTTCAATTTAAATTAATTTCCAGTTTGTTTCTTCTTCGCTATCTTGCCAGACAAAACCATTTTTAAAGGTTAGGCCGTAATCTTTGGTAATTTGTGGTTTTGATTCTGGTTTATATTCTTCTTGCCAAGACAAAGCTAGATATCTAAAAGCATCTGCAGGGTGCGATGTCCAGTCGTGCTTTGGTTTATCCTTAAAACATTTACGTTGCTCGTCCCACTCTCTTTGATATTGCTTCAATGCTTCAATGCCTTCTTCGCAATTTTTTAGATTAAACCAACATCTAGGCATCATTAATCTTGCTGCCTGTATTCCATCCATAAGCGATAGATCAGGAACAATTCTAATATTGCCCCAGCCTAAATTGGCTGCTAATTGCTCTTGAATTGATTTACCGCCACTTGCTAAAGTTTTAGCCTTTGCATCATGAGGCAGCCAGTGGATATTATATTGATAAGGCTTCTTTAAAAGCTCGCTGCTATAATAATTTATGTCTTCGCCAGAATTAAACAGGTAATCAATGATCCTTATTTCTCCAGCGATAACCTGATAAAACCAAATCGACGTGTCATCACTCCATCCCAAATCCCAAGCTGTATTAACTTTGAAATTGGGGTCGTAATCAAAGTCTCTAATTCTTCCTTGCTGTTCTGCTAAGTAAATTTCTTTACCATAAAAAGCTCCCAAGATTGCAGCTTCAAAAGAGCATTCAAACTCTTGCAAATACTGCTCTTCTGTCATGGTCTTTTTTGCTGAATTTAACTCAGCGGCAGGATATAAACCAGTTTCACTTGCTTTTAACTCTGTATAATACCATTCATCAGGTGAGTTTTTAGCTAAATTACAGATTTTATAAAAATCATTCTTACCCCTTGGCGTTCCAATAAAAGAAGCTCTACCTTTTCTATCAACCAAAGTTATTCTTATAACTTCTGAATATAGACTTGGTCTCATGTCAGCATATTCATCTAAAACAACATCATCAAAATAAACACCTCTTAAGCTATGAACATTATCTGCACCATAAAGCTTGAATCGACCACCATTAGGAAAATCAATTCTTAATTCGCTTTCATTGGCTTTTGATCCAGGTATTACCTTGGCTGACTCTTTAGCGTAAGTCCAAGCTGTATCTTTAGCTTGTTTATATAAAGGGCAAAAATAAGCAGTTCTTGGATTAGGCAGTTTGCAAGTAAGAGCAGTCTTAATAAGCTCATTTATATGAGCTACAGTTTTACCAGCCCTACGATGAGCAACAATAGCAGAAAATCTTTGTCTCCTATTATGAAAAGGTAAAAATATTTTACGTGGCGAGTATGGTATCGTTATTATTCTGGCTTCTGCCATTCAATTACAAGTTTACCATTAATATCAACATCACTTTTAATCTGTAAAGGTAAAACCTTGCCAACTAATCCCATGAAAGCAACTGGGTTTAACTCGCTTTGTACTTTTAAATAAGAAACGCCTCCAATTTCATTCAAAGCCTGGATAACAATGTTTTTAATGTCAGTGTTAACTTTGTTAGGTGTGCCTTTTTTTCTGCCACCTGTTTTTTTGTCTCCTTTTCTTTTTGACATAGTTAAAGAATAGATTTTTTAAGCTCTGGAAGAGGTATAGACAATGTTATTATTTTCTATTTCCATGATGTAACATCCCTTGCCAAGTTCAAAACTCCAATCTTTGTAATCCTTTTCGACAAGTCTTGGAATTAAAATCTTGCAATTGTCGCCAGTGACGAAATTACACTTACTCCCAGTTTTAAAACTTATCCCGTCAATTCCTTTAAAGTTTAAAACTAAATTATCCTCACTAGTTGAAAAAGTTTTTGTTTTCTCGTTCCATTCAAATCTATCTAATTCAAGTAATTTTTTTTTACGTTTACCCTGTAAAACTCTTCTTTGAATTTCTTCTTTGTTCATAAATTAAAAATTAGTTACTAATAAAGACAGGGTCTTTAACCAGCATCGCAAGCCAAATTGTTTTTACTTCTGATGTTGCTGTTGCTTTTATTTTTATAAGAACCCTGCCTGTTCCATTAAAAGTAACTAATGCACTGGCAACATTATTGGCCAGAGTCTCGTTACTGATAGTAATTGATCCATATATAGTTGACCATGATACTGAAGAGATGTTGCCATTGATCCCTGACCATTGATTAAAATCAATCTTGTAAATCTCAGAGTTATCAACTGATTGCTGACTGTTAAAAACAGTGGGATTATATTTTGACCTAATAAAGATTTCTTGCATTGCTGAATTTTAAGCACAAAAAAACCGCCTTCTTTTGACAAGAAAGCGGTTGTTTTAGTTTTATTGGTTAATTAATGAGCTTGTTTAAGCACAATTCTGAACGATACAAAAAAGCACAATAAAAACTACTTTTTTTAAGTCAAGAGCTTTTTTTAGTTATTATAATAATTTTCTATAACATCTAAAATCTCGCATATTCTGTTTTTTATAACTGATAGATTAGTTTTTGATCTAAAACCTATTCCTGAACTAATCAAACCAAGAGCAACTTCCTTTTCAATTAAAAGCTCAAGTATTATTAATAAATTTTTTGGCCTAAATCTTTTCTTTAAAACTAAAGATATTCTTTTAGCTTCTTCTTCCTTATCTCTTAAAATCTGTTTAATTAGTTCAATGTTTTTTGCTGCTCTTAATTCTTCATCTCTAGGTTCAACAACAATAATTTTAGTGTTACTGCCTAAAACTGAGTTATAGCTCATTTTAGCATGATTTGATTTATTAGCTAACTCAAAATCAATTTGATACTTTCTACCTGCTGCGTGTTGTTCTTTGGTAATAGTTTGGTTTGAAAGTAATTTATCGAGTGGATTAACGCAGTAAAAGTGTTTAATCTTTTTATTGCGATGAGAAAGATTAATTATTTTGGTTTCTATTCCGCTTTGTTGTTTTTGGAAAATTAAATAATCGATGTTACTTAATTGCAGTGCTTTAGTCATTTAATAAGGTTAATTTAGTTAATTAAAGTTGTTATGATTGAACAGAGAGAATAGAAAAAAATTATGGTAACAATAATTAATGAAAGCTGACTAAAAGAATTACTAAAATAAGAATAGTTCGAGATATTTTGTTTAAAGAAAAGAATTCTAGATATTTTATAAGAAACAAAAAGAGTGGTTATGATTCCAATTATACTAAAAATTGTTATATCCATTTTCTTTTTGTTTAAGAATTAAAAACAGATGCATGAAATAAAGCATTCTTTTAAACAATCAATATCTTTTTGATACATGTATCAAATTGAGATAAGCCTCAATCTAAAAGCTTCTACTTTAGATTGACAATTTTAGCAAAATACCCAATCTTGGCAATCATTATGAATTTTGATTTGAACAGTTAGTTTATGGTTATTGCAAAAAAAGATAATTACGAAAAATTAACTAAAAAAAAAGAAAGGCTTGATAAACACAGACCCCTTAATTCTGCTTTAGTAAAAAATCTTGAGGAATGGTTTAGAATTGAATTGACTTATACGAGCAACGCAATTGAGGGTAACACCTTATCAAGGGCTGAAACTGCTTTAGTTGTTGAAAAAGGTTTAACTATTGGTGGTAAATCTATCATAGAACATCTTGAAGCTACTAATCACGCTAATGCTTTGGATTTTATCAAAGATCAGATTAAAAACAAACCATCCGACTTAAAAGAAAAAGATCTTTTGAAAATTCATGAGATTATTTTAGACAGAATAGACAAAGAAAATGCCGGTATCTATCGTCGTGTTCCTGTTCGCATTTCTGGTTCTGCTGTTGTTTTGCCAAATCCAAGAAAAGTTCAAGATTTAATGGATGGTTTTTTCTCATGGCTAACAAAAGAAAGTAAAATGCACCCCGTTGAATTAGCTGCTGAGGCGCATTATCGTCTTGTTACCATTCATCCTTTTGTTGATGGTAATGGCAGAACAGCTCGTTTATTGATGAATATGCTTTTAATGATGCAAGGTTATCCACCTGCAATAATACCTAAAAGCGATAGGCTTAACTATATCAAGTTTTTAGAGAAATCTCAATTAGCTAATGGTGAAGGTAATTCAAAAAATGATTACTTCAAACTAATCATGGATTGTGCCAATCGTTCTCTGAACATATACCTTAAAGCAGTTGAGTTTTAAGATGTTTTAACACTTTGAAAAAGTTCTATTTTTCCAAACTGCTTTCTGAATTTTTCCAAACTGCTTTTGTTTTTTGTTTTTATGATTTTTTTTATTTTCTGATCTAGCTTGATCGGATTGATTTTATTTTCACTCATAATGCCACCTGATTTAATTTCTTAATATGGAAGAATAGTTTTTATAGGGATACATAGCTTAAGGGTTAAAAAACTTCTTAAAACGCTTCTAATTGATAAATATTGATTGTTAACTTCTAAGGCTTGATTTTTGTTTTTTGTCAGGTAGCATTTGCGACCTCTGTTCGGGGTCATTGGTCAATTGATCAATGACTTCCTAGACCCTACATCCTCATATCTAGCCTCCACCTTTATCGAATACTGATTTAAAATCTTCCTGTAGTTATTGCGAAAGACTTCGATCTCGATTGGATGCTTTGCGATCACGTAAAGGCCATCTTCTCTTTTTTCCATGATGCTAAAACGCTTTTTGAATGAGTCTACCTCGTAGCCTTTCATGCCTTGTTCTTCGATGATTTTTTTGTGAATTTTTCCAATTTCTGATTCTTCCCTAGGAGTGATAGCATTTACTGCTTCTTGTTTTGTTTTTATTTCGTCAGGGCTTGCAAATTTTGATTCGTTCCTGTCCCAGTTCCTCAGAGCAGCCTTCCAGTCTATGATTGGGTTTTTGTTTGATTGCTTCCAGCCGTTAGCGGTGAAGTGGTCGAAGAAGTGATCGCAGTTGCAAAGTAGTTTTGCTTCTGATGCGTAAGTTTTGACTTCTTCTAAAGTTGGAATTTCTAGTTTTTTAAGTTTGATGGTGGGTTTTTCTTTGGATAATACGCTAGTATTATCTTTCTTTATTATATGGTTCTGGTTCTGATTGCTTGAAGCATCCTTGAAACTATCCTTGGGTTTTGCTTGAAGCTGACTTGAAGGATTGTCTGAAGGTATCCTTGAAGGAGTGCTTGAGGTATCCTTATTGCTATTTAATAGGTTCTCAACCCTTATATTTCCACCCTTTCTACCACCTTCAACCTTCTTTTTATGAAGTTCATTTTGATAATTTATTAACTTTTCTGCTAATAAATTTCTCCAATCGTCTCCATCACGAACAAAAAAGTTTTCAAGGACAAACTCTGCATTTTCCTTTTCTGCTTCAAGGAGTGCTTGAGCTATCCTAAACTTTTGTTTGTCAGGTACTGGTTTTCCTGTTGTGTAAATATGGCGTAGAAACAGTATATAAGCACCATGCTGACCTTGAGTAAGATTAAAAGTCTCGCTTGAATAATCCGCCCAATAAAAAGGATAAAATGGTAAAATTTTCATTATCTTATTCTCCAAAATTATTGATGATAAAGTTCAAAGCTATCTGAATTTCTGGTGCTAATTTTTTAGCAGTTGTACCAGTTATGCCACTTTTACCAGTGGTATTTTTGGTATTATGGAACTCTAAAATAGCTCTGAAAAGTTCACCCAATTTTTCATCGGATAGATGACCAACGCTATCGATTAAATCAATGTGAAGCAGGAAGGATTTCTTTGTAATTTCGGTTTTCATAGGTTCGTTTGTTGTTGTTAATTATCTGTTAGCCTCTGAACACACTGAATAGTGTTCAGCTTGTTTAACGATGTGGGGTTTTTTAGGGGTTTTCTTGGGGTTTTCTTGGGGTTTTAAAAGGCTAACTACTAACTTATCTATATTGTAGAAGTCGTTTGGTGTGACCTCTCCGTTAGTAGCATAATAAATCTTACTGATTATTGACTTAGTTGGTATTCTTCCAAGAATATACCTACAAACTGTTGATTGACGAACGCCTATTTTTTTACCAAAATCTTTTTGGTTGATTTCTTTTAGTTTTAGATAGCTAGCTAACTTCATAAATTCAGAATAAATTTTATTTTAAAAATACCAATCTGACATAAATTTTATGTTCAGAGTGAAAATTACTTTTCAATAAACATTATGTCAACAGGGTATATTTATATTTTTTGATTTAGTGTCATAAAGAAACAATATAAAGTATATGTTTACTTAATCTTGCCAGAATGTAGTATATCCTTATGACCAAAAATGTTGGTGAAAGAATAAAAGAACTAAGACAATTAAAGAGATTCAGTAGAGAGGCTTTGGCGAAAATTTTGGGAACAACGTCTCACAATATCTACCAATTAGAGACTGGCCGAAGAAACGTCTCTCTGAAATGGCTAGCCAGAATTGCAAAAGCCTTAGGATGCGAGCCATCTACTTTAATTAGTGAAAACAACCCCACAGATATACCTGAATATCAACCTAATCAAACAGTCTTACCGCCATTACGACCAAATTTATCCCTAGTATCAGACAATCCTTATCCAATTACTCAAAAACACCTCAAATACTCAATGGATATTTATGACCAAGTAATTGGTTCAAATAGACACTTTGAAGAAGAAAAAGCAGCAATTTTGTATGAGATTTATAAGGTTGTTTATGACTTTTTCGAAAATCAACATCATCAGGAGAATGATTTAAATAAAATCGAGGTTCAAGCAAAGGCAATGAAGGGGGTTTATGATTTTCTGAAGAGTAGGGGGAAGTATGAGTAAGAAATAAAGTTGCTTTGTATAACGAGTAGCGTCATAGAGAGAATTAATAATAAAATTAACACTATCAAACCTTATCAACCTAAACATCAGATTGTTAATACATGACCAACAATAAGGAAATAGACGAGAAAAATCGCCGTTTTATTGCTGAAAAAGTCAAAAAGAATTATCAAGGCTGGTTAGAATCAACATCTATTTCTTATAACGATAAGATAATTAGTTTAATTGGAGAAGTTAAGCACACCCTAAATAACGGAATGTGGGTAATAGCAAAATATATCCTTATATTATCAATTACTGCTAATTTGGGAATTTGTTTTTTGTGGCTAACTCAATTTAAATAAAGTTACCAAAAATGAAAAAACAAATCATCTTAATTGAAGATTCAGAATTTCAAGCGTTTCTTTTTAAAAAGATAATAGAAGATGTTACCTTAAAATTTAATTACGAGGTGACTATTTTTGATCGTGGTTTAGAAGCTCTTCAATATATCAAGGATAATCAGAAGTATATTAGCCTAGTTATTATTGACCTAATGCTACCAGATTGTTCTGGTTTCGACATAATATCAGTAATTAATAAATTTAAAAACAAATTACCGATTATTGTCTTAAGTGCCAATAATGATAAAGATTTATTTATTAAAGCTATAAAGCTTGGGGCAGATAATTATTTTGTGAAAGGATCATCTGAAAAAGAATTAGGCGAGTTTTATAATGCAATAGTTGGGGTGATTAAAGATTGATTTTATTATATTTAGATGTAAATTAGATGTTAATTAAAAAAAACAAACCATAATAGTTTTTATGAAAAACCCAAGAATAAATATAACATTAGATCAAGTTACAATTGACAATATGGCCAAGATAGCTTCTAAAAAACATGTCAAAATTGCTTCTTTGGCAAGGGAATTTATTTTGGATAGTATAGAAAAAGAAGAGGACTTGGCTTTATCTGCAATGGCTGATAAACTTGATAATGATAATGAAGAATCAATAAGCCACGAAGACGCTTGGAAGTAAATGAGTAAAAATTATACTATAGAATACAAGAAAGTCGTTGTTAAAGATCATATACCTAAACTTGACAAATCAGTCAAAGAAATTATCAAACTTTCAATTGAAACAAAATTAGCAACAGACCCTATAAAGTTTGGTAAACCTTTGCAATATAGTTTAAAAGGCTATCGAAGGTTAAGGGTTGGTAATTATCGTGTAATTTATAAAATTAACCCGGTTTTGCATTTAGTTACTGTAATAATGATAAAGCATCGTAAAGATATATACGAGTAAAAAAGAGTTTTATTGAGTTTACAATTTACAATTTTATAATTCAGACTGTTATTAATTTTCTAAATTAGATCATGGCCTTTATAACAAATATTGACACTCTCCAATTTTCTGAACGCCTTCAAAAAGCAGGTCTTGAAAGGAAGATTGCAAACGAACTCGTTGAAACGATTAACGAGATTCATGGTCAATCTATCGAGAATCTTGCAACTAAACAAGACCTTTTACTCACCAAGAACGAGCTTAAATCTGACATTAATTCGTTAAGAACAGAACTTAAGGCAGAGATGGATATCCTTAAAAAGGACATAATTATCAAATTAGGAAGTTTAATGGCTGCTGGTGTTGGTATTATTGCAATTCTGATAAAGTTTTAACTGCTACTTATCTTCCAGACCATATTTTTCTTTTACTTCTTCCCAAGAGATTAATTCTGCCTTTCCTTCCTCAATTTCTTTTAAAACTTTTTCAGCTTTTTCTGACAGATAAATATCTTCTAGATAATTATCAGCTTTTAAAGATTTTTTAAAATCAGCTAAGCTGCTAGTAATACACTTTCCTTGCTTTATCTGGTTAAAAGAATTGATCGTTGTTTGATTAGGATTGTTTGATCTTGCAAATTTTCCCCACTCTTTAAACATTGAATCTGGGTTTTTATGAGTGATTAGGTTTTTGCTATTCTTCGACCTCTTAATTGCTGATATTGTTTCTTGATTAAAGACCTTGTGAGTTTTTTTTACTATTTTCTTCATTATTGAAAATTAAACAATATTTAACTAAACAAACTCTGTTGATTATCCTCTTCTGGCTCTATTATATCGCCTGTAATTTTCTTAATATTATATTTTTCGCTTTTTTGAATTATATCTAACTTATCGCTTAAATCATACTCCACTTCCATTAAGCAAGGTATTTTAACCCCGGCTCTAACGCTTATTTTCCCCTTTCTTACTTTTTCCAAAAATTCCTCATCTTCAATTCTTGCATCTATGGTTTTGTTATAAACGAATTGCCATTTTGAATCTCCAAGTAAATCTGGCTTTTTTAATAAAAGCTCAACTGTTAATTTTAATTTTTCTTTTCTCATCACATTCTTCCTGATATTTTTCAAACTCTACTATCCAAGCCCTCTGATAAAAAACGGCTGCAATTAATAACAAAGAGCCTTCAATATAATGAGAACTAATTAATTGCGTTGCTGAAAGATAAAAAAGCCAGATATAAATAAATTTATCGAGTATATATCCAATAAAACTCAATATAATATTTGATTTTGATAATTTCATTATTTTATCACTTTAATATTATTTAACTTATAAATCTCCCTTCTATGTCCAATATCAAGAAGAATTATTATCAATTCTTTATTATTTAGCTTAAAGATAATTCGATAATCTCCTATTCTAGAGCGAAAAAAATCATCACTATTAACCAATAAAGTTGAATGACTATAAGGATCAATAGCTAATTTCTTATCAAGAAAATCTTTTATTCTTTTTTGAATCTGTTTGTCAAATTTGGCAAATTTTTTCTCTGCTCTTTTGTCAAATTTAATTTTCCAGACCATATTTTGCCTTTATTTCTTCCCAAGAGATTAATTCTGCTTTACCCTCTTCAATCTCTCTTGCAGCCTGTCTAGCATATTTTAAATCAACATAATCTTGGATATATTCTTCAATTAACTCACGAACAATAAAACCTTTGCTTCTTTGCTCGTTTTTGGAGATTTTATCCAAACTATTATAAAGATTTTCTGGGATTTGAAGTGAAAATAATTTGTTCATAATCGATTATTATAAATATTAATAATGATTAATAATATATAATAACTTTCTTAGGTCAACCTTTTACTATCTAATGAAGCTCCTAATTTACCAAATATCTTATTTCATATCCTGGTTAATCAAACTGGTGCATTAAGTCGACTCGCTCCCCTCTATCTAAAGCCTTAAAATATAAAGATTGTTGAAAAGAGCGGCATTTAGAGCTACCAAGCGATATAATCGGCAGAATAAATATTGCTCCAGTTGTATCAATAGTGCATAAAGTCTTTTCAATTATTCCCCTTCCATTACCTCCAAAAACTGTATATATCTTAAACTCTCTGTTTGCATAACCATTTTTTTGATAAAAAACATTTATATATGTTCTTGGCTGAGGTTCTAAATCAATTGTCACTGGTGTTTGTCCTATAAGCTGACCTTCTATTCTTACATTTGCACCTTGTGGATCAGAATCAAATTTTACAGGAACAGATGATTTATTGAATAATATTGCACAAGATCCAAGAAATAGGAATGTCGCAACACAAAGTAAGAATTTTTTCATAATTTTACCTACTAATTGTTTCAAACCAATCTAACTGCCCAAATTCTAAGCAATCTCGTCCACTTTTCAATCCTATTTTCCGTCCCAAAATAAAACAACAATACAAAGAAAATTAAGAAAAAGTAAAAAATACTGAACAAAGCTATTGAAATTAAAATAATAATTCTCATTATGATCTATATCTGTTTGATATAAATATATCAGAAAGATATAATTTTAGTAATTAACTAACAAAAAAGCCTAGTTCACATGATTGGCGTCTTGTGAACCAGGCCTCTTGATTAACAACAACAAGGTAAACCTATGAAAATCTACTTGCGTCCTCACGATACTAACCGCCTCTTTTTTAAAAGTCAAAAAAGGGGATTAGCCAAAGAACTAGATTCCATTTACAGAAATATCAAAAGACTAATCGGCAGAATAATAAGAAAGCTCAATGGTGAGCAGTTCCTTATTACTAATAGTGAAATTCACTTTAGGGGTTTTCCTCTTGGCGATTTTGGCAAAAGCAACAGGAGGTAATAATGATAATTAGCGAAGAAACCAGACTTGCAATTCAAAAGACCTATCAATTTTTGCTTGATCAATATCTACAAGAATGCGAACCAGAGATTGGTTATGCACCATACGGAAATGGCTATGTTCAGTCCAGCTATGATTATATTGACCAAGATATTGATTGGGCAAAAGAGAAGGTATGTCATGAGATCAAAAAGGATTTTGAAGATTATAACAACTGGATTTCTGAGGATGAATTTCCTGAATCTTCAAAATATGAAGAGGCAAAAAACCTAATAATCAAATATGTCGAGGGTTTATGAGTGACGAACAATTTAACAATCAACTTATCGAGATTCTAAGGGCTATGAACAATGCCCTAGAAATGATAGCAAGAAGAATTGATCTTTTAAGTTCAAGTCTTGAAGAGAGCGGAATAATTAAAAATAACCAATAACTAACAAATATATGACTAAAGAAATAACAAACGCTGAACAAAAAATGAATATAACTTCTTTTCAGGGCGCAAGATCGCTTGCTTTTAATAGCTTAATTGAAATTCATAATTTTACTAAAATGGTTTGCAAAACTGATCTTTGCCCTAAGTCATATAAGGGAAAGCCAGAAGATGCGACAGTTGCCATTATTTACGGAATGGAAATTGGCTTGCCGCCAATGGCCTCCTTGCAAAATATAAGCGTGGTTAATGGCATGCCGGCAGTTTGGGGTGATGCTCAATTATCACTGGCACAATCAAGCGGAAAATATGAGTACCACAAATCATACTACACTGGCAATTATGGCAGTGATGATTTTACCGCTATTTTTGAAGTAAAAAGAGTTGGATCGTCACCAGTTATTAAAGAATTTTCCATGGCTGATGCTAAAAGAGCTGGTTTATTAGGTAAAAGTGGCACTTGGTCAACTCACCCTAAAATTATGCTATCTTATAAGGCTAGAGCTTTTGCATTAAGGGAAGCTTTCGCTGATATCTTAAAAGGTATTCATTCAAAAGAAGAGATGGAAGGAGAATCAGTGGTTGATGTTACACCTCAATCAAAAACCGCTCTTCTTGAATCAATTAAATTTGAAGATGGCGAACCGTTAGTAAAAGAAAAGCCAGCTATTGAAGCACAAGAAAAAGCTGGAGAGTTTTTTCCTGAATTAGAAACAGAAAACCAAGGAGGACTAAATGTCTAGTGCAATTCAACAACATACCCCTGAATGGCTTGAAGCTAAAAAAAGCAGGGTAGGTGCCAGCGAAATTGCTGGTATTGTCCATCATTATTGCCAAAAAGAATTGGCAGATTTAGGGATTAGTTTTGAACCTTATAACACAGCTCTACAAACTTATTGCAAAATCAAATTCGGGGTTGAATTACCTTTCCCGGAAGTTTTGTCTAAATGGGGCTTAGGGATGGAGCCTTATATTTTACAAAGGCTTAAATCTCTTCTTGTCACTAAAACAACAGAAGAATTAGTTGAAAATAAGGATCCAGAATTAAGCTACAAATATCTAAGAAGACATTACTCAATCCTTACTACACAAACCAAAGATTTTGTTATTAAAGATGATTTTGTTGCTTGTTCTCCTGATGGTTATTTGGAAATTAGCAAAGGTGAATCAATCAGGGACTTTGATGATCAAGTAACGATTAATGAAAGTTGGGGTCGGGGTATTCTTGAAATGAAAACTACTTCATTCTCCCAAAGGGCAGAATTTAAAGATGGTTTCAAATGGCCTTATATCTTCCAGATGCAATATCAAATGATGGCTTGTGATTGTAATTGGGGAATTGGCGCAGTTTTAATACCTGTTGAACCTTGGGAAAATGAAGATTTTAAAAAGGGTTATATCCTAGCTAAACTTGAAGGGGAAGAGGTTTCTCTTGAAGGTCATAATTATGGAAAAAGATTTCATGAACTCTTCGAGCTTCAATATTTCATTTACGCCAAAAAGCCAGCCCTAGTTGATTTAATCAACCTTGCCTTAATGAGGTTTAGAAACCACCTCGAAAATAATATTTTGCCTAATCCTTATAAAGGCCCAAAGCAGACTATTATTGCCAATGAAAAGCAGATTTTAGCAATGATCCACCCGCAAAGATTCGGTGAGATTGCAGCTAATGAAGAACAGGAAGCCCTTTTAAACGATATGATGTTTTTACAAGCCGAGAAAAAGAAAATCGAAACTGAAGAAAGTGGCCTAAAAAATCAAATTATGCACTTAATGCAAGATAATATTGCTATAACCAGCAGTAGTTACCAGGCCAAATTTGACAGTAGAAACGCTTTAAGATTTAAGAAAATTAATTAACAACAATTTATGACAGATAAACAAAATATCCCCGAAGGATACTATTCGATGGAAGAAATGCGCGAAATTTTAGGACTAAGCAAAAGTACTTTTGCTACGGCTAGGAGTCAAGCAAAGCATGGGACAAATCCTAGAATACCGCCAGAAATCAAGATCGGTCATCTTGTCCTTTATGATAAAGAATCTTTTAAGAATTGGTTGAAAGCAAAAGAGACTGATAGAACCTCAAAATACAAATATTAACAACAAATAAATAAAACCTATGTCAGTAAATAAAGTAATAATATTAGGCAATGTTGGCCAAGATCCAGAGCTAAGAGCAACAGTAGAAGGCAAAGAAATAGCAACTCTTTCTATTGCCACCAGTGAAGTCTGGAACGATAAAGAAACTAAGGAAAGGAAAGAGAAAACCGAATGGCATCGAGTAGTCATCTTTTCTCAAGGTTTAGTCAATATCGTTAAAAAATACGTCAAGAAAGGCTCTAAACTTTATATCGAAGGACAAATTCAAACTAGAAAATGGACTGATAATAAAGGGATAGACCGCTATTCAACTGAAATAATTCTACAAAACTATAATTCTGTTCTACAGCTTCTCGATAGTCCTAAGAAAGATCATGAAGAACAAAAGGAACCTTATCATGAGCCAGAAGGTCAAGAAACTAAAAAAGTAAAACTAGAGGATATAGAAAAAGAGTTAGTATTTGATGAAATCCCTTTTTAACATTTATATTTAATCATTTGGCTATTAAAGTTAAATAAGAATAATTATATTAAACCTTTTATCGATTAAAGTTAAATAAGAATAATTATATTAAACCTTTTATCGATTAAAGTTAAATAAAATTAAATTAAAAATGATCTTAGAAGAATATAAAGCAGGGAATTTTGTAAAATCATTAACTGGTTACAAATTTTTCCTGCCAACAAAAATTAATGAAGAATGGTTTTGGAGAGATCAACAAATTAATAATTTGCTGGAAAAGGCAGCAATTAAACTTGGTGAACTTAACTCTTTTTCAAAATTAGTTCCAAATATTGACCTATTTATCCAGTTACATATCAATAAAGAGGCGGTTATTTCCAGTAGGATTGAGGGTACTAAAACTGATATTGATGAATCATTCCTGAATGAATCTGAAATTTTGCCAGAAAGAAGAGATGATTGGAAAGAAGTAAATAATTATATCAAAGCAATTAATGGGGCAATCCTAGAACTTAAAAAGTTACCAATCTCTTCAAGATTAATAAAAGAAACCCATAAAATTCTACTCAATAGTGTTAGAGGAGAAAAAAAACAGCCAGGAGAATTTCGCCGTAGTCAAAATTGGATTGGCGGAAGTTCACCATCTGATGCTATTTTTGTTCCCCCAGCTTTTGAATATGTCGAAGAGCTAATGAGTGATTTAGAAAAGTTTATCCACAATGATGAAATCAATGTTCCTAATCTGATAAAAATTGCAATTGCTCATTATCAGTTTGAAACTATTCATCCTTTTCTAGATGGAAATGGTAGGGTTGGAAGACTATTAATAACTCTTTTCTTGGTTGATAAAAAAATACTCACAAAACCCCTTTTATATCTCTCTTCTTATTTTGAAGAAGATAAGAGTCTGTATTATGATAACCTAACTTTTGTTCGCAGTAAGAATGATATGAAGCAATGGTTAAAATATTTTTTGATTGGGATTACCAGGACAGCAGAAAAATCGGCAGAAACTTTGTCAAAAGTTTTAAATTTAAAAAACGAGTTGGAAGAAGTTATTAATCAAAATTTTGGCAAGAAGTCTAATAATGCAAGATTATTACTTAATCATCTTTTTGAGAAACCAACCTTGTATGTTAAGGAAGTAGAAGAAATAACAAAACTTAGCTATACCTCAGCTAATGATTTAGTTGGTGATTTCGTTAAAGCAAATATCCTTGAAGAAATAACCGGACAAAGTCGAAATCGGATTTTTGTTTTTAGAAAATATTCTGATTTGTTTAAATAAACTAATAGTATTTGATGAAATCCCTTTCTAGCTATGAAAAAAAGAAGAATCGGCGGCGAAGATTCAATGCATAAAACTTTTGCTCAGATCATCGCTAAATATGAACTTTATAAAAAAACTAATCCTAGTTTAACTTGGACTTATATTGCTTCTGGTGAAAAAAGAAATGCTGTTACTGGTGCTCTTTTAAAAACTAAGGGCGTAAAAAGGGGTTTCCCTGACTACTTTTTTAAAGTTATTAAAAATAACGTTACTCATAATATTTGGTTTGAGTTTAAGTTCGGTAAAAACAAACAAACACCAGAACAGATTGAGTTTGAAAAAAGGTGCAATCAGGCTAAAAATGAAGCTTATTATTTAGTAGATTCAGTTGAAAAGGCCATTAAGCTTTGTTTTGAAGAGGAGATTTTGAGTAACTAACAGCAAATAAATTAACTATGACAGACATAAAAGAAGAAATAACATATCGAATATTAGAACTTAAAAAGGTTTTAGATGAGATTACCAAAGATAACCCAACTGAAGACATAGTAGAAAATTTAACAAGGAGAATAAACAAAAGTTTTGGTAACTCTTTATATGAAAGAGATATATACGAAGCACTAATTAGGATTAAATTAGAATTTGATAATTCTTGGATGTATCTTTGTAAAAAATATTCACAGCGTGTAAAAGAAACAAAATTTCGTGAGGACAGGAGTATTTTTGACGCAATGATTAAAAAACCCATAAAGCATTTGAATAACTAACAACAAATAAATGGATTATGAATAAAGAAGTAAAAAAAAACAACATGCACAATTATTTTTTGCTTATTAAAGCAGAAATCAGAATTGCCATGCTTACTACTATTATTAGTATAAGCAGCGTTGTTATTGCAGCGGCGAGTTTGATAATTAGTTACAGTTAAGGATTAACAACAAATAAATGAACCTATGACAGATATAAAAGAAGAAGAAATTGAATCAAATTTATTATGGTTTACTGGCGAAAAGTTTATGGGATACTATTATACATCATCACCAGGATACTATTATATATCATCACCAACTGACTTAGCCAAAAGAGAATTTTCCAGAATCATTTATAATGACCTTAGTATAAATAAATTTATATATAGATTCGTTCTTAAACAGAATTTTCCTATGCGTAAAGATAAGTTTTATAGAGCTTTAATAAAAGGAAACGCTAAAAACCAAAAATTAAAAATAAAAGAAAATAAAAAGATTAATGGGCCAGTTGACGAAGTAATTAAAAATTTTTTTTTAGATCAAACTACATATCAAGAGGCTGAGAAGAT
>JACCDR011358426.1_pt1 | contig 37887 bp, 34 predicted proteins | sample 7446431 | NCBI WGS metagenome assembly JACCDR01 (sample SAMN15323443, study PRJNA562643) | freshwater metagenome | isolation source: river surface water | place: USA:Blue River Watershed | collected 2017-08-17 | reverse complement strand
GGACCAGGAGTAGACCAGGCCAGCGGTGGCAAGCACGATCGCGCCTGTACAGGACACCATCAGCGCCACAGGCAGCGACGCCCGAGCCTTCTCGGTAATCACGACCTCCTGCTCGGCGGTTGCGGTTTTCACGGCAGTCTCCTCAGTGTCCTCTCGGCTGCGGCGGCAGCCTTCGAGCGGATGCGGGTGTCGGTCGCTTCGTTCTCTATCAGCGGCTTCAGCCGCCGGATCTGGCGCTCGACTTGAGCCTCGTTCTTCGCCACGTCGCCCTTCTTCTCGACGAGCATGGTGGCCCAAGCCTCCAGCAGCTCGTCGTGCAGGACCAGCGTGCGGAACTGCTCGTCGCCCATCTCGCGGCGGATGGATTCAAGGTCCGTCTCGGGCTCGCCGCGCTTCTTGGCGCGCACAATGCCGCGCTGAGGCGTGAGCTGCTTCCTGGCGCGGAGAGCAGCGGCCAGCCGGCCAGCGTCCTCGCCCTTGCCCTGGAGCGCCCGAGCGAAGCCCTCGCCTGGGCTGCGGCCCGAGGCCATCTCCTTCAGCGCGTCGCGGAGTTCGCGCCGCATGGCCGCGTGCTCGGGATCGGGGACCGACTCGCCCGGCAAAGGCTTCATCCGGTCGTTCGCCTGGCGCCAGCGGTAGAGCGCGGACGCGGCGTTATCCAAGTCCTTGTTGCCCGCCGCGAGCCCTGCCATGACGGCCAGGTTCGTCAACTGCCGGGTGCCGGGGATGCGCTTCTCGACCATGACCTTGGCGCGTTCGAGCAGCGTCGTCGGGTTCGGGACCGGGACGCCCGCCACCGTGGTCGTGAGGTCGCCGGTGTCGCGGTACGGGCCGACCGGGTTCGTCCAGAAGTTGAGGACGCCATCGACAAACTGGCCCACGCCGGTCTGCGCGGCGAGGTGGCCGACCGTGCCCGCCGAGGGGCTCATGGACGACGTGGCCTGGATGATCGGAGAGTCGGCTCCCGTAAGCCCGCTGAGGGCCATCGCGTAGGGGCCAAGCACGGCGCTTGACCAGAGCGCGTCGCCGATCATGCCGGGGATGCCCGACAGCGGGTCGTTCTTCACCTTGGCCCAGAGCGTCGAGTCGTCGCTCCACGGGTTCACGTTGTCGCCCTGAAGAAGCGCCTTCATCATCAGGAGCGCCACGCCCTTGGCGGTCTGCTGCCCGAGGAACTTGCCCAGCTCCAAGCTCTCGAACCCAATCGCCTTCAGCTTGGCGTCGGTGCCCTTGGCGGCGGCGATGTTCTGACCCCACTCCTTCATCGCGCGGATCGTGATGCGCTGCTGCTGCGTCGCGTGGCTCGCGAAGCGGACGAGGTAGTGGAGCAGCGGGTTCTTCTGCGCCGCCGAGCGGAACATGGGGTTCTGCGTCTGGCCGGTGAGGTCGGCGACCAGGCGCTCGGTGTTTGCGCGAAGCTCGGCCTGCGTCATGCGGCCCTGCGAGAACCGCTGCTTGGTTGCGGCGTCCCAGCCGAAGTGGCGGGCAACGCGGTCGATCGCCTTCACGTCGCGGCGCGCGATGCGCTTGCCTGCATGGATCGCCTTCACCAAGTCGTCGGCAAGGCCCAAGAACGACTTCGTGATGACCGTCTCGGCCCCGCGATTGACGTGGCGGAACGCAACGGCGCCGAGATGCTGGCTGACCAGGTTGTTCCAGTGCTCGACACGCTCGCCCCTCGTGGCGTTGAGGTTGCGGCTCATGTCGATCGACCGCTGGTGAAGCTCCTGCGCGCTGGTGGCAATCTCTGCCGCCGTGCGCTTGTCTAGCCCGAGCACGAGCTTTGCCTGGCCCACGCCAGCTTTCACCGCTTCCTGGTAGTAGCGGCGGCCGAAGAGATGCACGCCTGGACCTGCGGCGAAGTCCGACATGGCGGAAACCGCCGACGCCGTAAGGTCAAGCGTGCTGTCGAGGCGCATCGCACTACGGAGGCCACGCACCCACCCGTAGAAGCCAGGGTTCTCCGCGATGATCTTCGAGGCCCAGTCCGAGTAGCGCGGGTTCTGCCCCTGCGCCGCTTCGATGAAGCGGTCGAAGCGCGTCGGGTCGCCACCGAGGTCAGCGAACTCCTTCCGCATGTCCTTCAACTCGCGACCGGCGAACGCCTTCTCGAAGCCCACGCGCGAAGCGAGGCCCCGGTGGTGCATACGGATCACGTCGGACGGCTTCGCCACCGTCACGTCGATGCCGTCGAAGCGACCAGGCCAGGTGATGCGGCGCACGAACTCGATGGCGTTCTTCTTCTCGGCAGAGGTGCGCGCCGCCACGTCGTTGCTGTTCGCCGCACGGGCCGCGTCGAAGGCCGCGTCGATCTCCTTCGCGGGCACTCCCGCGTTCTCGGGCATCGTCTTCAGGTGCGCGCGCAACGCCTTCACGCGCGGCGTCTCGTAGGGCAGGCCAAGCTCCGAGCGCATCTCCAGCGAGAGCGGCTGCAAGAGGTAGCCGGGACCGTTCGGGTCCACCTTCTTGCCGCGCAGCGTGGGGTGCGTCAGGCCGAGGTCGTCGGAGACGTTCCATGTCTCGGCCGCGTACTTCTTGTAGGCTTCGCGCAGCGGCGCAAGTTCGGCGCTCGGCGGGATGTAGCCCATCAGCTCTGCTTCGAGCCGGTGCCACTCGGACCCGTTCGCCGTGACCGACTCGGTGGCCTTGCTCGCGAGTTCCTTGTTTGCCTCGGTGATGGCCTTGGCGTAGGCCGGGTAGACCTTCTCCTCGAAGGCGACGCGCGCGGGTTCCGCGACGGTTAGGAACTGGTTGGCGTACTGCTTCGCCGCGTCCTTTGCCCTGCCCTCGGGCGTCAGGTTCACGAAGGCGTCGTGCGCCTGGCCGACGTGGTAGTTCGCCGCCTGGCGCAACATGCTGCGCGAGCCGAAGCCGCTGAAGATGCGGGCGAAGAAGTCGCGGACGGCCTTGCCGGTGCCAGGGAAGCCCTTGGCCGCCCACTTGGACAGGCGCGCGAAGTCCACGACGCCACGGCGGACGAGGTTGTAGAGCCCCTTGACGAGCGGGCCGAGAGGACTGCCGCCAAGCGCAAAGCCTGCCTCGCTCGAACGCGGCGCGCGCTTTGGAAGCGTGTTGAGAACGCTCTCGATCGCGTCGATTCGGCCTGCTTCGATGTCCTGCACGACCGCATCGCGATTCGTTCGCAGCCACTCCTGGAACGCCTTCGGCTCCAGGGATTCGGCGATGACGGAGAGGCGCTCGGCGCGGCCGAAGGCTTCATTGAGCACCGCCTCCTCGGCCGGCGTCGGCTTGCTGCTGACGGCTTCGGCTTCGCCGCTCTTGTTCGCGAGGCCGCTTTCCACCACGTCGTTGACCGTGAGCTTCTCCTCGCGACCGGCGGCGCGGCGATCCGCCTTGACCTGCTCCATCTTCCGCTTGCCAGTCATCGAGCCCAGGATCGCCTTCTTGACGCTCTCAGGAGCTTCGCGATCCAGCGCGTTGAGAAGCTCATCGACCTCGGAGGCTCGCACCTCTGGCGTCGCTCCGGCGACATCCTCGCTCCACTTGCCCTTCTGCTTCATCTTGCGGATGAACTGCTCACGAAGGGCGAGGTACGCCGCGTCGTCCATCGACTTCTGGATCGCCGCGACGTACTGATCGACCATCGCCTTGCCCTTGTCGGACAGGCGGGCGCGCGGATCGGGCGACGAGGCGGCTTCCTGCTTCGCCTGCTCGGCTTGGCGCTGGGCTTCCTCGTAGGCCTTGGCCTTCTCGCCGCGTTCGGTCAGGGCCTTGAGCTTCCGCTTCTCGGCGGCGGTCAACTGCTCGCCGCGCGAACGCTTGACGGACATCTCGCGCGCCCAGGCTTGTTCATCTGGGGTGAACGCGCGGGGCTTGCGGCCGGGCTTGGCTTGGGCCGTGGCCTTGGAGGGAGCGGCAGTCCCCCCAAGAGAAGTGGCGGGCGCTGCAGTCGGTTGAAGCTCGGCGACAACGGGCGTTGCCTGCTCAGGCTTCGGCTGGTTCGCCTCGTACCGCTCGCCAAGCTCGGCGATCTTCTTCCGTTCGGCTCGCGTCAACGCGCGCCCCGTGGCCTGGACCTCGGCGTTGACCTTCTTCGCCCACTCAATCTCGGCCTGGTCAAGCGGCTTCGTCGCGCGCTTCTGGCCTGGCACCTTCGCCGCTCGAGCGGGCGTTTCCAGGCTCGCCAGCGTGCGTAGCGTGTCCTGAGGCTCGGGAGCCACCTTGGCTCCGCGCGTCGCTCCTGCGGCCTGGCGCTGGGCCTGTAACTGACGAAGGTTGCCCTCCTGCTCGATCTGGCGAGCGAGGGCGTCGTCCTCGGCCTTCTTGGCCTGCTCGGCGGCGACTTCGGCGTCCATGCGAGCGAGGCGCTCGCGGAGCCCCTTGGTTGCTTCTTGGAAGTCGCGCGCCTCCTTGTTGTCGAGGCCGCGCTGGATTTCTTGGCCGAGCTCCTGGAGGCGGCTCTCGGTGCGCCCAGCGAGTTCGGACTCGAACTTCTGCTCCGCCGCGACTCGTGCTTCGCGAGACTCTGCGCTAGCAACCGTAGCGCGATCCTTCTTGCCGACCTCTCCCGCGATGTCGAACGCCTCGCGAAGATTCCTTGCGGCTCCACGCGCCTCTCGCTGCTGCTCGCCAGCGCGGACCATCGCCTGACCAGACCTGTTCGCGCGAACGCGCTGCTCCACCCGGCCCATCGGCCGACCGTTGAACAGCGAGAACGCGCCCGCCGCGCCAAGCTCGCCGAGCGGGTCCGCCGTCAACGCCTCCATCGGCGTCTCGTTCCCGTTGACCGCCGCCGACGCCACGCGACCAGCGCGGAGCTTCGCCGTCTCGGCAGCCGTTCGCCCGAGGTAGCGGGTCACGGCGTTGCGGGCAATGCTGCTAGCCGCGAGCAACCGCTGCGCGTTCTTGGAGCGCATCGCCGAGTCGATGAACGAGCCTGTGCCTTCCATGCCCGCGCCGAACGTCAGGTCGTTCAGGCCGGCCTGGGCGTCCTGCTCGGTCAGCGCGCGCGTCGCGCCGTAGGTGGCACCGCCGCCGATCGCCGCACCAGCGGCTCGGTTGACGACGCCCTTTAGGCCCGTGGCTGCCGCTCCGGGAAGGAAGCGCGAGGCAAGGCCGGAGAGGGCACCAGCGACGCGCGTTGGCGTCAGCGCGCCCATCGCGATCAGGTCGCCAGCGAGGCCAGCCAGGCCGGGGTCGTCCAGCGTCTGGATCTGCTGGACCTCCTCGTCGGTCAAGATGCGCGGCTCGTTGTTCTGGGCGCGGCGCATGTCCTCCTGGAGCGCGCCGATCAACTGGGCTCGCTGCGGGCCAGACAGGGGCGACGGGCGACGAGCCATCGACACGCGCGCGGCGGCGGGAGTCGATTCGCCGGTCACGGATTCGAGGAAGCCGGACTCGACTCGTGGCTTGGGGCGAACGCCCGATAGCGCCTGCGTCCCGAGCCCAGGTCCAGGCAGGAACACGTCGTCGTCAGCGTACTTGACTGTCTCGTGGAGTTGCCCGCCTCCAAGCAGCGTCCCGGCCGTGTTGCCAAGATTCGCCCCAACGTCCAGCGCCGTGTCCACGCCACCGAGGATCGGCGTGAATAGGCCAGCGGCGAACTTGTCGGCCATCACGCCGACGCCCTGCGTCTTCTTCAGGTCGGTCAGCGCGGACCCCAGGCCCATGCGGCGCTGCTCGGCGTCGTAGAGCCCCTGCTGCTTCGAGGTGTACTCGCGCAGCGCGTCGTTGAGTCCCTGGTAGCGCGCCTTCCGTACATCGGGGATACGCGAGAACGCCTCGCCCAGCGAGGCCCCGAGAAGACCAGCCTGCTGCCCAGTGGCTCCGCCCGCTTCATAGGCTTGAGCCTCGAACTGGCGCTCGGCGTAGCCCGGTCCCGACGCGCCAGGGCGACCACCGCCAGGGCCGATCTCGGGGAGGTTCTGTGCGGGGTCTTGGGGCATCTTGGTTACCGCAGAGTGCGCTGCATCGGTCCAGGCGGGGCGACGTCAGGCGGAGCCTGGTGCGCTCCGTAGCGTGGCTGCTGCCGCCCCTGCTCCAGCATCATCATCAACTCGTCGTCCTGCGAGCCGCCCATGCTACCCAACGGGTCCGCGAGCTTGCTCTGGAGCGCGTCCGAACTCTCGATCGCCTCACCGACACGCACGAACCCTGCGGCAGCGGGCGTCATGCCGGACTTGTCCACGATGCCCTGCTCGTCGGCCAGCCAACGCTCGAAGTTGCCGCTGACGCGCTTCTGGTAGAAGCCCTCGGGGTCACGCTGGAACGCCTTCTTGACGCCCGGTGTGAGCAGCTTCGGGCGCGTCTCTTGGAGCGCGGACTCGACCAGGTTGTCGATCGCCTTCGGATCGACCTTCATCTCAGTCAGGCGCGCGGTCCACTTCTGCTTCAGGAAGCCTTCCATCGGGCCGACGAGCTTTTCGGTGGCCGAGAGGTAACGCCGCTTCAGCGCCTCGCGCTGGCCGTCGCTCAGGCCGTACTGCTCGGCGACCGTTGGGCGGCCCTGGAACTCGCCCGTGCGGATCGTGCGCGAGCCGAGGAGCTTGCTGAAGTCGCCGTCCGGCCCGAGGAAGATGTGGTCGGTGTTCGACGCGCCTTCCTTCAGGTTGGTGAGGTAGAGGTTGCGGCCGTACTTCTGGAAGACGGTGCCCGCGATCTCGCTCGCAAGGGCGCGGATCTTGGGGTCCACCTTCTCCTTGGTCGAGATGCCGGTGGCAAGCTGGTCAAGCGCCGGGCGAAGCTGTGCCTGAACGTCCTTGAACTCCTCGGGATCGGCGTCTGCCCCTGGCTCCACGCCAAGGTACGCCTTGATCATGTTGCCCACGTCCTCGTGCAGCGCCGCCTTGCTGCTCTCGCCCGAGCCGTCGCGCACGCTGAGCGTCCACGACTGGCCTCGGATCTTGGCGCCGCCGGGGTGCAAGATCAGGTCGGCAAACTTGCCGTAGTCCGCCGAACTCTCCGGCTTCTCGGGGTCACCGTCCGCGTAGAACGGGACCACCCGCGTCTCGCCGTCGATCAGTTCGTCCAGCTTCTCGGGGCCGAAGGTCTTCACCTGCTCCAGCAGGTCGATCGACGCACCGCGCACGTTGGGGTTGTGCATCATGCGCTGCATCTCGGGCTGGTTGACCAGCTCCCGCCCGAGGTCGTCGTCCTGCAACGCGACCGTCGCCCCCGCCGCCGAAGCGTAGGGGTCGGTGATGGCCGCCCAGGCGTTCGTTGCGATGTTGGCCTGGCGCTGGGTCTGCGCCATGCGGTCTTCGGCGATAGCCTGCTTGCCGGAGCCGTAGGCTTCGTCCAGGAGTGCCGCCGCGCGTGGGTTGCGGACAGCGGCGTCAAGCATCTCGTCGGTCGGGTCGCCGTCGTCCAGGAGGTCACGGGTGCCGACGCGGGCCTGCTCGTCGAAGACCTCGCGAGCGCGCGGGTCGCCTTGGCGGACGCCGAGTTCGTAGGGGGCGCCCTGGATCGCCTTCAGAGCGGCTGCAATGGATTTGGCGTCGAAGCCTTCTGCGAACATCCCAACGGGGTTGTTTCCGAACCGCTGGTAGGCGTTGCCAAGGCTTTGGACCGCGCTCTTCGCCACGTCTTTGGGGCGCGGCGCGTTGGCCCCTGGCATGGCCGGAGTCTTCGCCATCCGCTGGCTGCGATCCGAGAGCATCCCCAGCAAGTCGCGCGTGGCCGACTCTTCGGCGGACGGGCCGCCCACTAGGTCCGCGATGGCCGAGCCGAGCCCGTCGAACGGGCCGTCCGACCCACGGCCAGGCCGAAAGTCCGGCTGACCGTAGGAGGCGACGTAGCCAAGCTGGCGGATTAGTTCGTTCGGCTGCTGCGGCGCTTCGCCGAATGCGTCTCGGATGCCCATGTTAGCCCCCTGTGACCCCTCGAAGAACGCCCGTCGCCAGTCCGCCAGCGACCTGCCCGAGCCCTTGCGCGGCGTAGCTGCCAAGGCCCGACGCCAGGTTGCCCTGGAACAGCGAAGTCATGCTGGTGTTGCGGTGCTGTAAACGCCGCAGAGCCGCCGCCTGCTGGTACTCCTTGATGGCGTCCATCAGCGAGGCCGCGCCCTGCGCTCGGCGCATCTGGCCGAGTTGCATCGCGCCCTGAAGCTGCTGAGCGACCGCCGTGCGCGCCTGGTTCTGGATGTCCATGCGCGCCTGAGTCGCGGCGCCACGGCCAAGGCCGAGTCGGCTAGCGTCCAAGGCCGCCGCACGCTGCGCGCTTCGAGCTCCAGCGAAGATCGAGTCAGTCCCCGCCGTCATGGCGGTCTGCTCGGGGTTGCTGAACTCCTGCCACTCGGGCGAGCGAAGGTAGCTGGCCGTGGCGTCCACGCCGGCCGCGAGGCCGCGGTCACGCCGCTTCCGCAGGTCGATGCCCTGCGAGCCAGCCGCTTGCCCCTGCCTGTTCAGGACTTGATCGACGTAGGCCATGACTCACCTCAGACGATGCGCTCGTACCAGCGAAGTTGGACGCCCAGGTTCCAGACGCCGGTGGCGGGAACCGTCGCTCGGATCACCAGGCCCTCGTTTTCGCGCAGTACCAGCGGGTGCTCACCACGCGCGGGGTCGGCATCGAAGAGGATGCCGTTGTTGGGGACGTAGATTTCACCCACGATCGGGGCAGCGACTCCAGTGCCAGCGGACGAGTGCATCGTCAGGCGGCCGAGATCCTGCGTGTCTAGCGTCTGCGTGCCTGCCGTCAAGGCGCCCGTCGTTGCGACGCGCATGTCGGTAAACGCCGTCGTCTGGAATCTCGTGTCCAGCTTCATCTGGTTGCCGGTGATGGTCAGCGCCGTACCACCGGAAGCCGAGACGGTGAAGCTGCGGGCGACCGTCGCCTTGAGATCGACAACACCGGCGGCAAACGCCGTCGTGGCCCGCATCCCGGTAACCACGACGCTCGTGATGACCGCAACCTTCGTCGCGCTCGACCAGCGGCAGGAGAACACCTGACTGTCCGCCGCCGCCCCGGCAGCGATGGCGCCCGTCGCGACCGACACCTGGTAGTGGCCCAGCGTGCCCGCTGCCACGAGGAGTCCGTTGGAGTTGATGGTGACCGTCATGGCTTACCTCGTGAGTGCCTTCGTCATGCCGTGGCCCATCAGGTCAAGCGTCATTACCGCCGTCGCTGATCCGCCGTTGTTCGTGATGGTCGCCCCGGCCCCGAAGGACGCCGCTGCTCCCGGAAGAGTCGCCGCCAGGGTGTCCGTCCAGAGCTGCGTGCCGTTGTTGCACTGCGTCAGGGTGTAGGTGGCCGTCGTGGCTCCCGAGTTCATCGAGATGCGGAGACGATACCAGACCCCGGTGCTCAGTGCGTAGGTGCTAACCGTGCTGGATCGCCCGCCGCCGTTGGCCGTCTTCCCGGTCAGCGTCGTGCCCACGATCGAGACGTAGATACCGTCCGTGGCGTCCGTGGACGAGCTGGTGTCGTGGAACCCGAGGTATGCCGTCGTGTTGGTCAGCAGGTGGCAGTAGAAGATGCAGTCGAAGACCTCCCCTCCGTTCAGCAGGTACGAGGTCACGTCGGTGCGGATCGTGTAGCCCGAGTTCGCCGAAGCCGAGCACGAGACGCGCATCTGGCCGGGGTGCTGGGCGTCCTCGGTCCCGCTCAGGGTGGCGCCGATCGTTCCCGACGCGATCGCCGAGTTCAGATACGGGTCGCAGTTGCCCGAGGTCAGCGTTCCGAAGTCGTTGGCGAAGTACGGCGTCAGCCGGGTCATGTACGACTCCAGCGTTGCCGCGTCCACCGCCGTAGGCGCCGCCGAGGAGCCCGTCGCGTTGGCGACGATCGTGCTGGCCGTAATGCTCGCCAGGCCGGATAGCGGGAGCCCGGTGCAGTTGGTCAGGACGCCGCTCGCTGGGGTGCCCAGCGCCGGGGTCACCAGGGTCGGCGAGGTCGCTCGGACCAGGCCGCCCGAGCCGGTGGACGAGGCGCCCCCGAGGGTGTCCACCATCGCCGCAACGGAAGGGTCGTCGAGCACCGTGGCCGCCGCCGCCGTCACCGTCGTCGCGCCGGCAAAGCTGACGTTTCCGCCCAGGCTCAGTTGGCGGCTCCCGTCGTTCATCACGATCGACAGCGTGCGCTCTGCGTTCAGGTCTTCTCCGCACGCGACGACCAGCTTGTGGTCCCCCACCGTGTCGAGGATCTTGAGCCCCGTGTTCGAGAACGTCAGCGCGTCGATCGGGTCGCTGCCGCCCGTCTCGTGCTGGGAAGCGTGCGCCAGGGCCGGGGCAGCGTAGGCCAGGGAGTTCCAGGCCGTCACGCCGTCGCCGAGCTTGACCTTGCCGGTGTCCGTCTCGTAGCCCAGTTCGCGGGCGAGCAGGACGGGGTTCCCTGCAGTCCAGTTGGCGGCGGTGTCGCCGCGCTGCTGCATGTGAGCGTTGATGGTCGCCATGTGCTATGCGTCTCCGCCGTCGAATCCCGAAGGCCAACTCGCGCCCGCGCCGCCCGCGTCGATCGAGAGCGGCCAGGACGAACTGGAGCTCCCAGCGTCCACGCCGTCGATCAGGCCGGGGATGTACACCCAGACGCAGTTCCCCGCGCCGTCCGACATGAGGATGGAGCCGATCTGGTAGGCGCCGCTGTTCCCGAAGCCCTCAAGCTGCGGGGCGTTGATCGGGCCGGTGTCAGGCATCTTCGCGCACCTCCACGACCACGCCGAGCACCTGGAGCCCGGTGGCGCTGGCGTAGGCCCGAATGACCAGGCCGCCCCGAAAGACCATCGCTTCGCGCCCGCTGGGGAGCAGGCGGTACATGCTGGTGTTCTGGGGGATCGTCACCTGCGCGAACGTCCCCGTCCCGCCGATGTCGTAGTAGAGGGTCCGCCCGCCGCCCGCCGTGTTCGTGACGTAGATCGACGCCTCGTCCCAGCCGACGTTGACGCCGCCCGCCGAGAAGATCGTCTGCGCGTCAGCCGAGGCCGTCGCCGTGATGGCAAGCGGCTCGCCGTTGCCGAAGAGGGGGCGCTTAGTGGCGATCACTGGAAGAGGCTCTCGTAGAGGGTGCGGCGGTAGTCGCGCGTCAAGTTAGACCGAGGATTGTCTAGCTGGTCTAACTTCGGGACTGACTGCGCGGCCGGGGCCACCGCCTTCAGCTCCCGCGCCATGTTCAGCGGGTCGTAGTCCTTCGTCGGCCTAGGTTGCCGCGCCATCGCCGCCTCCTCGCTGCGTCTCCACGGCCACGCGGAGCGCCAGGTTGTGGATCTTCGTCGGCCGCTGGCAGACCTTGAGCAGCCGCACCTGGACGTAGGCGCCGCGCGTCGTGACGTGCGGGGTGTCGAAGCCTCGGTCCATCGGGCAAGACTTCAGCGCCGCAGGCTCGGTGCCGAAGTCGGTGTGCGTCGTCAGTTCGATCGACTCGCCCTCCCGCTGGTCGAACACCAGGTCCGCCGTCTGGAGGTTCTTCCGCATCGTGTGCGCGCGGAAGTCGTACTGCTTCGACCACCACTGCATCGCCCAGCCGCCGAGGTAGAAGCGGTCGCCGTACTGCACGTCGGCAGCCACCTTCTGGATCGTGTGGGCGCGCACGCCGTCGAAGCGGAAGATGAATCCCCGGTCGATCAGCGACTCGTGCCCCTCGGTGACTCTGGTGATGACGTAGGGGACGCCCGACACGCCGTCCAGCGCGTCGTCGAAGTCCGGCACGTCCAAGGTCACGAAGTAGCTGCCGCCGCCGCCGAGCACCGTCGCCGTCAGCGGGCCGTAGAGGTCGTGGTCGCCGACGTACTGACCGCGCGCCCGGTCGCCCGCGTCAAGCTGGGTCACAAAGCCGCTCGGCGTCCCCGCAAACACCTGCCGCTCGTCGGTTCGCGGGTCGCTGCCTCCCAGAAGGCTGGAAAGGCCTTCTGAGTGCACTTCGCGACTCCAGACGGACCCCAGGGTCAGGAGCACCGTCTGGTAGGGGTAGCGGCCCTCGCTGCCCGTCAGGACGTAGGCGTCGCGGCGGCGGCTGTAGGCGCCGAAGGAGCGCGTCAGGGCGATCGGGTCCAGCGCCTGGTAGCTGCCGCTCACCGTCTTCGAGAGGTACGCCACGCGCCCGGTCCCGTCGAAGGCGAAGACGCCCTTCGCGTCGGGAAGCATGAGCGCGTCTTCCTTCTCGACGATGCCCGTGTGGCTGACGGCGCCGGTGTTCGCCTGGATGCGCGACCAGCGGATCAGGCCGTCGCCGACCTCCTGGCCCGCGAAGATCCCCGCCCGGCTGAAGGCGTAGGGCGTCCCGTTCAGCACCTTCAGGCCGGTGACGTAGCCGCCGTCCGAGGCCTCGAGCACCTCGGCGCGACCGGGCACGCGCCACGGGGCGAACTCGTCGCTCCAGTAGACCGCTGCCGCCGCGTCCAGGATGCCGCCGTAGAACATCCGGCTCTCGCTGCTCGCGAGGAACCGGCTGACCGGGGGCACCTGGTAGCCGAAGTCGATCCGCTCCTGCTGCGGCAGGGTCACCAGATCGACCGAGATGCGCGCTTGGCTGGTCGTGTTGTCTCGGATCTCCAGCGCGCGGAAGAACGTCGCCCCGTCCGGCATCGTCAGGTAGATGCGCCGCCAGATCGGGCGCCCCACCTCGGCCGACACCGGGAGCCGACTGAGCAGGATCGCGCGTTCCGCGTCCGGCTCGAACTCGTCCGGCTGGCTCTGGAGTGTCACCTCGCCGATCTCGCTGGGCGGGCTCTCGTGGTCGCGCTTCGGGTCGTAGAACGTCACCGCGACCCGGTGCTTCCCGTGCTGCCGCACCGGCTGGCCGCCCGTGCTCGACGTGAAGCCAGCCACGCGCGCCTGCGCCTGCGGGGCGCTGCCCGTCGTCGAGGTGAGCCGGTTGCCGCGCAGCGAGTCCATGCGGCTCGCCCACGTCGCGCTGCCCGTCGTCTGGCTGCTGCCGATGTCGTAGTTGCCCGTGGCGCCCGTGAAGTCGAGCGGCGGGAGGCACATGAGCCGAGTGTCCGCCGGGCCGTTGAACTGGTGGTCCGGGGGCATACAGTCCGAGGTGTACTCGTCCTGCGTCTGCACCAGCGTCGCGAGCTTGAAGCCCACGTCGTCCATGCGGCCCACGAAGTTGATGCGCGCCGCGTCTCGCGTGCTCGCGCGTCCCTCGGAGGTCGTGATCGACTGGTTGCGGTCAATGCCGCCGATGTAGATCGGCCCGGCGTTGTTCATCGGCGCGTCGTTCGTGCCGACCGGGTTCGTGCCCTGCACGAGCAGCGTCGGCATCGGCGTGGTGTTGCCCGTCGCCGCTGCCGCGTGGTTGCTGCCGTTCGGGAAGGCGAAGGCGATGATGAGGTCGCCCGTCGTAAGGTCGCCAGCAGCGTCGTTCTCCGCGAGCCCGTCACCGCCAAGCGCCACCGAACTCGACAGCTTGATCGTGCTCGTGTCGCTGCTGTTCGCCGTGTTCGTGTCGAGGTCCGTCGAACCAACCGAAAGAACGGCCAGGATGCGCGGCGTCGTGAACGCGGTGCCCGAGCGCGGCCCGTAGACGTAGCAGAGCAGCGCGCGGCCGTAGTTCGTCGTCACCGCCGAGCCAGGCGTCACCGGCGTCGTCGAGCCGGTGTAGTAGTTCGCCTGCACGTCGTTGAGCTGCGACGCCCCGTCGTTTGTCAGGTCGTAGGGCTCGTCGCGGTTCGTGCTCATCCACCGCGCAGGGAAGAAGTCGGTGTTCGTGTGCAGCGTCAGGACGAACGCGCCCGAGCGGTTCGCGCGCATCATCACCGGCTTCTTGGACGCGATCGTGATCGTATCGTCGAAACCCTGGTCACCTTGGCGCGGCCCGATCCACGGGTCGCTCTGGAGGTAGCCGACGTTGCCGATCTCGCGGCTTGTGTTGTAGGCCGCAGGCGTGCCACGGTTGAACGACGCGCGCGCGCCGGGGCAGACCAGGAAGCGGTCGGCGGGCCGATGGCCCTCCATGCTCCAGACCCACAGGCCGTCGCGGTGGTAGCGCGACTGCCCGAAGCTGGTCGTCGAGCGCAGGATGTTCCGGTCGTCAGGCTCCCATCCGCCCGCGTTCTTCAGCTTGTAGCGCAGGCGGACGTAGTACCACTCGTCGATCGTGAGCACCTGGCCCACGGTCTGAATCGAGCGCCAGTCTTTCAGGTTCACGTCCCAGAAGCGGAACTCCAGCTTGCCGTTCTCGATCACCGAGAGCTCGAAACTGGCCTTCATGTCGCGGCTGTAGCGCGACCAGAGCACGATGCGCCCGCCGCCCTGCGTGTCGAGCTTCTCCGCGCGCAGGTAGCACTTGAAGTCGATCACCGAGTCCTGCGAGAGCTGCGTATCCACGCCCTCGACGATGACTGCTTGCAGGCCTCGGAACTGGAGGCAGAGCGGGTTGCTGTCACCTGCCGCCGGGGTGCCATCGCACTTCGGGCGCTTCGAGGAGTACGGCGTGCTCTCGGGCAGGAGTTCGAGCGCGTTCTCCCACGAGTCGGAATCGACCGTGCCGTCCGTCGTCTTCGCGGGGAAGAGCCAGACGCTGGCCCCGGTCGCGGCGACCAGAGTGCCCGGAGACACCGTGATCGAGTCGAACGCGGTCACCGCCGAGACGCAGCCGAGGTAGTCCTTGCGCGTGCCGGTGTAGAGCAGCTTCCCGATGTCGTCGGACGAGAAGCGGTAGCCGGTGATGTTCGTGATCGCCGAGCCTGCGATGTCGCCGGTGAACAGGATGGCGCCCTGCTCCCGGAACCCGACCGCTTCGCGCTCAACCTCGATGTCGATCTCGCCAGCCGGAGGCGTCACGCCAGCGTAGGCCGCGCCGTGCGGGCCGTACTCGACCGGGCGCACCTGGCCGTTCGCGACGTAGAGCTTGCGCTCGCTCGTCTCCATCGAGACGGGCTCCATGCTGCGCCGCATCCCGTGGTAGACCGGGACCAGGCCCGGACCCGTGAGGACCGCTTCGCCGACCTCGCCGTTGACCGCCAGGATGACGCAGCGAACGTCCTCGGGCTCGTCGAACGGGAAGGCGATCTCCTCGCGGATCGTCCCCGGCCCGCTGCCGCCACCGCCGCCAGTCCCGCCCGACACCAGCGACGCGAAGCCGCCGAAGCCGTACTGAGGGCCAGGCTGCGGCATCTGGTTCGGCGACTCCATGAACGCGAACATGCCCGCGTTCTCTTGGTACTGCGTCGGCGTCGGAGGCTGGCCGCCGAAGTCGCCGCCGGGAGGCGGATCTTCGCCTTCGATGGGCAGGGCAGGGATCAGGAGAATGCCATCCGAAGACGGAATCTCCGTCCCGGTCGCGCCGATGATGTAGCCGACCGGATCGCCAAAGCCCGAACGGAAGTAGTCGGTGCCGTCCAGCCACTCTGGATACTCGGCTGCGAACTGCGTGATCGCGCGGTTGGCGCGCTCGGTCGCTCCGCTTCTTTCCAGCAGACCGCGAAACGATAGCGCCGCGACGAACGCAGCGATCTGCTGCTTCGTTTGGCCGCCCGCGCGAGGCTCAAGTTCGCGAACGTAGTCGGTGAACACGATGTCCGAGCCGCTGCTGCGCGCAACGTCCACGCCGCGCGACTTCGGGGCCATGATGCGGTTGCGTGGCTGGTTCGACGTTCCAGCAAGCTCGGCTGCGCGAGCGTCGTACCACCCGTCGATCGGGCGGCGAGCTTCGGCAGTGAGGAGCCGAGGGTCGATGCAGACCAGGTGGTCCAGAACGATGCGGGCCAGATGCTCCGCAACGTCTGCGCACTCCTCGGCGTAGTCGGTGCCAGAGCCCTCTGGACGCGCGAACGCTGCGCGCATCAGCGCGAAGATCAGCATGGGCGCCTGCCACGCGAGCCACTGGCGAGAGGCGTAGTCTTCCGTCGGGCCGGCGCTTAGTCCGAAGCGCGTGAAGATCGAGTCCTTCGTGTCGTTGCCGCGACCAAGCTGGCCCGCGAACCAGCGGCCGACGCCAGTTGCGTTCGCCAGCGTGGAGCCGTGCCGCTGTACGATCAACAGCAGTTCGTCGCGGTAAGACTCCGTAGGCTCCGCGATCTCGCGACCGTCGAGCACCGATTCGGCCAGTCGCGCCCAGGCGCGGATGTAGCCGTTGTGCGTCGCGTAGTGCTGCGCGTTGAGTTGCCGGGCCGCGATCCACGCCTTCTCCCGCAGGAAGAAGCGGAACATCTGGCTGCCAGTGATGAGGGCGATCCAAAAGAGCGGCGAGGTTCCGTAGTGCTCGGCGTTGTTGCCTTCGATCACCGAGCCAAAGTTCGGGTCGGGATTCGCGGTCTGCGCCGTGATGCCGTTCCAGGTGCAAAGCTGGTTGACGCCAGGCGCGGTTCGCAGGCCAAACTGGACCTCAGAAGTCCAGAAGTGTGTCTCGCCGTCCCAGTGCGCCGTGTAGCCGAGCGTCGTCGCTGCGGTGCTGTCCCACAGCGTGCTCATGCTCTGGAGAGCTTCGATCTCTTTGTGGTACGGGCGGCTGCCCGCGTCCTGCATCCCGCGCAGGTAGGCGACGTGCAGGTGCCACGGCGACCCGGCGTAGACAAAGTGCGAGAACGGCTCGCGGCACTCGCCAAGCTGCCAGCTTGGACCCGTCGGGTTGTTGAATCCCCAGCCGGGAGGAAACGACCACGGGTTCGCGTCGGTCGAGGCGTAGAGCGCCGTCTTGTAGGCCGGGCCGGTCGCGAATGCCGTGTTGCACGAGGCCGCCGTCAAGTTCGCGTTGACCGGGCGACGATAGCCCGTCATCCGCATCGAGTGGCCTTGCAGGTTCCGCTGGCGTCGATGCGCTTGCGCGGTCACCGCTGCTGGGTAGCCGTACAGCGTGCCGAAGTGCGTCGCCTTCGTCTCCGCGTCGGCCGCGTTGACCGTGGAGATGATCCACGCGCGCGCCCAGCCACCGCCCCAGCCAAGGCCCTGGATCGGGATTGTCCAGTCAGCCCCGCTCGGGGCGATCGTGCCGATCGGACCCGCGCCCGTCGTGTAGTTGCTGACGCCGATCGGTGCCGAGTACAGCGTCGCGGACGGGCTGCTTAGAGTGAGCAGCGCCGCGTCGATCCATCGGCGGAAGTCCTGGTTCGACGTGGCCGCGCAGGTCGCCGTCCCTGGACTCAGCGGGTACGCCACGCCGTCCGGCGCCGACACCGCCGAAGCGTCCGAGCGCGTGCCGGCGGGGTAGGCCGCGTCGTTTGCGAAGAAGAGTTCCAGCAGGCCGTGCGTGTCGCCCGTGCGGACTTCAAGGAACCCGTAGACGTGCAGGTTGCCAACGTAGGTCGAGTGCGCCGGGTCGCTCGACGTGCGGCGCGCGGCAGGGCTCCGGTGCGATCCGTCACCCGTCCAACCCGAGTAGAACACCCGCCGCGTGCCGTGGTCGTCGGTCAGGCTGTAGCTGGCCCCGGTCGTCGCGTGGCTCGACGTGTCACGCGCCACGTCGCCAAGCTGGAGGTCGTACAGGCTGCCAACGTAGCCGGGGTTGTCGTCGGTGTACTGGAGCCGAATGTCGAGCGTCGAGCTCCACGTCGGGAAGCTCGCAGGCGTCACCGCGTTCGACACCTGCACGATCGTCCCGGTGACCGCCGGAGCCGTGGGGCTCGCGGCCCCAGCGGCCAGGTCGTAGCGGAAGACCGCGTAGGTGTGGTGCAGTGAGTCGTCCCAGTGGTTGACGCCGAACGTCTCCCAGTAGGTGTCGTAGTTCAGGCCGTTGATCTGCACCTTGTAGTTCAGGCGCAGCGTGTTGATCGACGTGATCTCGCCTCGCGCCCACGGGACGTAGACTCGGAATGCCGTGACTCCCGTGTCTGCGCCCGTGTTCGTGTTCTGAAGCGTGAACGTCTGACCAGCCATCGAACTAGCTCCCGTTGGGGTCGATCTGGAACAGGTAGGTGGGCAACGTCAGCGTCTGCGTCCCGCCGTCGAGATCGTACTCGCCGTTGAACGGAATCCAGATGAGAGGAATCGACGCGGCGTCGTTCGTGATCTCGGTGATGATGCAGATGCCGCGAATGGCGTCACCTGCCGTGCCGAGAGAACTCCAGACGACTTGCGACCCGTAGGAGACGGTGACGCGCTGCAACCCGTCCCCAGCAGCGTTGACGCCCCAGGTGAACGAGCCGCTCAGGGTCTTCCTGCCCGATCCGCCGTAGCCACCAGTGTAGTTCGTCCCGCTGAACTCGGTCAGGTCGCTCACGAAGTCCTCGCTGCCGTCGGGAGCGACGGTGAGGATCATGGCCTTCTTCGTGTACGACGTGAAGTCGTTCAGCGTGCCGTCGAGGATCTTGCGAAGCGCGTAGGGGAAGATGCCCCCGTTGTCTGCGAACGTCATGTCAGAACTTCTCCGGGTCGAAGTTGGGGAACACCGTGTCGCTCGTGCGGACGCGACCCAGCGCAATCCGCCCGGCTAGGCCACTTCGCCACGGCGTGAATCTGGTGCTCTGGCCCTGGCCGTACACGCCCCAGTACGCCTGCGTCACGTTGTTCGGGATCTGCGCGCAGGTCATCGAGCCGATGATCTCCTGATGCACGTCGGCCATCCGCTGGCCCCGGACGAAGAAGCCGTTCGTGCCGGCCGAGATCGCGCCGCTCGTGGTCAGGTTGACCATCACCGCGAGATGCACCCACTCGTTCGGGCGCATCACGTCGCGCATCTTCATCTTGCCGTTCGACCCGAGGAACATGCGGAAGCTGCGGCTGTTCAGGTCGTCGCGGATCTCGAACTCGGGAGCGCCAGCGTCGAGGTAGAAGTGGAAGTTCACCGACTCCACCAGGCTCGTCGAGCCCTGCTCGGTGCCCACGCGGCATGCGATCGTGCGCTTGCCCCAGACGCTCGGGATCTTGACCCAGCACTCCAGCAGCCAGTAGCCCGCCGTGCCGGAGTTGTTGGGCAGCCAGAGCTTCCTGTCAGCGCCGTCGGTGACGCGCACGCCGTCCTCGGGCCACGGGTCTTGCTCACGCGGGCGCGAGAGGCGCTTCGGCTGGCGTAGCTCCTCCTCCTGCGAGAGCCAGAGCGGGCGCTGCGGGAACTCGACGCACCAGTCGTAGGTGCCGCCTCGGGGCGACTCCTCGCCGTAGAAGGGGTGGTCCGCCACGCGGCGGTGGAGCACGCGGTAGAGGCTGCCGCCGACCGCTGCGATGTGGTGGCGGTCACCGTCCGCGATGTCTACCTGCGCCTGGCCGCGTACCGCCTCGAACTCCTTCACGACGCCACGCGCCCAGCGAGGGGCGAAGGCTTCCTGCGGGACACCCGAGCGGCTCGGCAAGATCGCCAAGCTCCACCAGAACGGGTCCACCGAGCCCAGCGCGCCCTTGTCCTTCCAGAGCGGCGTCAGCGCCCACGATTCCCCAGTCGGCGGGGTCGGGTTCGACGCCAGAGCGTCTGTCTCACGGGGGAAGTCGGTCGCCGCCATCCAGAGGGCAAGATGCAGCGCAGCCGCCGGTTGACTCGGCTCGTCCCAGAGATCGCCAAGGGTGCCTCCGCTTGCCGTCACCGATTCGAGGAAGACGAACTTCGGACGCCCGAACGGGACTCGGTTCTCGCGGCGGCGCACCTTCTCGACGCTGGGCACCATCGCGATCCAGTTCTGCGGGTAGTGCCGCCGGTCCTTCGCCAGCGTGCCGCTCCCGACCACCGTGAAGGCGTCGGAGTTCCGCGTCAGAGCGACCAGTCCAGCGTCCGCCCCGATCGGCGTCGTGGTCACGTCCAGAACGCCGTGGCTGACGTAGGGCGAGAGCTCCATCGAGTTCTGCGCGCTCGTCGTCGCCGACTGCGTATCGACTACCGGGTGGAAGTAGACCGCTGCGTCGGAGATGCGGACCATCGCCGCGTTCTTCGTGCCCGCGCCCTTCGTCTCCTCGCCGACGACCGACGCGCCGAAGCTGAACCTTGACTTCGCCAGGTCCGCCAGGACGACCGGGGTGCTCGGCGTCACCTTCTCCGAGTAGCCGACCGCGTTGCCGTCCGCGTTCAGAACGAAGCAGTAGAAGCGGTGGTCGGTACTGCCATCGACCGGCTGCACGCCGGCCAGCAGCGTGAACTCGCGGCCAGGGGCCGGGCGCAGGCCGTTCGCCAGCGTGGCGCTCGTCTGCGGGTTCGACTCCACCGACGAGGCGACCGTCCACACCTGCTCGCCGGAGCCGGTGTTCCAGACGAAGTAGAACTTCCGCGTCCCGCTGTGCTTCGTCCAGCGAACGCTCAGGATCGGAGCCGCCGTCGTCGAAGCCGGGTTGTCGATGTCGAACAGCGTCTCGTAGAGGCAGTCCTCGATCGACGCCTCGCCGTTGTCTTCCACGTCACGGCAAATGCGGACGCGCGCGCGGAAGCCGACGCAGTAGCGGCCCTCTTGCCCCAGGACGTGCCGGAAGCTCTCGTAGAGGTCCGGCTCCTTGTCCATGTCGATCTGGATCGCCGTGCGCTCGCCGTCGAGCAGCACTTCGCCAGGGACCGTCGGGTCGAACGGGATGCCGCCGAACCAGCCGTGGTTCGCCGTGGGCGAGTAGTCCCGGCACCGAACGCCGCCGTCGTCGTGCAGCGGCCAGTAGCCGACGAGCTTCGGGACGTTCAGGCCCTCGAAGCGCGTGATGACGTCGCGCTCGTTCGCTGTGTTGTGGCCCGGCTGGAGCGCCCAGTCGAGCGTGCTCGAACGGTAGGCCTCCTGGTAGACCGGGTAGGTGATCGGCGTGATCCGCTCCTGGAGGTCTGGCTCGTCTTCCCAATCGTAGAAGTCGGTCGGGTCGAAGGCTTGGTCCAGGAGGTTGATGTACCAGTAGGTGTAGCCCTTGTACCCAAGCTCCTCGATCTCGCGGAAGTCGTCGAGCAGCAGCGCCAGGTTCGTCGCGTCCAGCGCCATCGTCTGCGGGATGCCGATCTCGCCGACGATGACCGGGCGACGCCACATGTCGAGCTGGTCGAAGCGGCTCGTCGCCATGCAGTCCGAGAAATCGTGCGTCAGCGCGCCGGGCACCTTCACGTCCAGGTAGAGGTTGATCGACCAGTAGTCGATGTCCGCGTCCTGGATGTAGTAGAAGGGGTAGGAGTGGGCGAACGAGCCGTTTCGCCAGGTCAGGTCGATGTCCGAGAGAAAGCCCGCCGCGTTCGCGAAGATGTTCGCGCCGATCAGCGTGTCCGGGAGTTCCGCTCGTACCGCCGCCGCGAAGAGGTTCAGCGAGGCGCGCAGGTTGTCGAGGACCACGTTCTTCCGGTCCTCGTCGTTATCCATGTAGTAGTCGCCGCCTGTGTTCGTGTTCGCGACCTTCGCGCGGTTCGCGCGGTCGATCGAGCGGAACGGCGGGTAGGTGATGCGGATGAAGCCCTCGCTTGTCAGGTCGAGGCCCATCAGGCAGCGCAGGACGCGCGGGTCGCTGACGTTCTCCTTCAGCGCGCGGCAGAAGTCTGTCAGGAACACCTGCATCGCGTTGGCGTTGTACGGGCTCAGCACCTCCGAGTTCGGGTTGCTCGGCAGCATCTCCTGGACTTCGCCGTTTGCCCAGGTGACGGTCACGTCGTCGCCGGTGCCCGTGTACTCCTGCTCGTGGTACTTCTGGTTCGTCGGGATCGCGTCGATCTGGATCAGGCAGTAGAGGCCGAGGCTGGAGCAGATGTCCAGGAACTCGCCCACGTTCGCCATGATCGAGTCGTTCAGGCCGTCCCCGCTGTACGGGGTCGCGATGTTGAACGAGCCACGGTTGCGGAACGTGATCTTGATCGTGTTCAGCCCGCTGTTCCGCATGAGCTGAAGCTGGCGGCGGATCTCGTCGGCGTCCCAGCGCGAGTCCACGAACACGTTGTAGGTCGTGGTGTGGCACGTCAGTCCGCGCATCTTCCACTCGGCGCCGGTGTCGGAGCGGTAGAAGAAGGCGTTGATCCCGCGATCCTCGTCGCCGCGCTGCATTCGGATCTGCGGCAGGTAGCCGTCAGCCGAGAACGGCGAGGAGTAGTCCCACTGGCGCTCGTACTGCCGCTCAGACCAGAGCCGCACTTCCTGGATCACGCAGTCCTGATGGCACGCCTCCATCGGCGGGATCAGGTCGAACTCGTCGCTGGCGCTTGGGCCTGACCAGGAAGAAGCCGCAAAGGTCAACGTGGAGCCGCTGCTCGTGGTCACCTGCCGGATCACGCCATCCTGCACGCGGCGCGCGAAGTAACCCTTCCATGCGTCGGCCGCCGTCACCGGCAACGCCGGGCTCGCCGTGATGCTTGTGCCCGTCCAGCCGCTCGCGCTGTTGTTGTAGACCCCAGCCACCTGCTTCGCGCTGGAGTACCGGCCAACCCCCGTCGTCCGCGTGACACCCTTCCCAATGTAGATCGGACGCTTCGTCGCCGAGTCGTAGATGTCCCCCGCATCCGGCAACGCCACGATCAGGTCGGTGCTCGTGATCTGCGTGACTTCCACCCCGTTCACGATCCATCGGCTGTCTCCTGCGTCGGTGCCGATCTGAAGCTGGATGTGGTAGTCCTCGCCGGGACGGATCACCGTGAACGCGGCGCTGAACTTGAGCCGCCCGGAGGCGGAATCCCACCAGTAGAAGACGGGTCGGATGAACTCGGCCGCTCCACTTCCACCGGCGGGGTTCACCACCGCAAGGCCCAAGATCCATTGGAGCCTCGTCACGTCGTCGCCGCCGCGCTGGACGAGCGGCTGGAACTGGAACTCACCGCCCTTCGGGGCGTTGATGACGTTCGTGCTCTGGTCCGCGCCCGTCAGGCAGTCGTCCGTCCGGTGGTTGAGGCGGAAGCTCACGTCGAGCTGCCACTCCGTCTCCGGGTCTTGCATCTCGTGGTACGGGATGAAGACGCGCGGGACGATCGCGTTGTCGAGATCCGCCGCCGCCTGCACAATCGACGCCGGGGCGAACGAGGTGCCGGTCGCGATCGGGATGTCGCGGTGCAGCTTCTTCGTGCCGCCTGGCGACTCGATGCTCGCTTCGTCGAAGGTGACGTTCTCGGCCGCCGACGCTTCGCCGTCGCCGATGTTCGTCGGGTGGGTGCCGGTGTTGAGGCCGCCCTGGCCGGGGAAGATCGGGATCAGGTTCTCTTCGGTGGCCATCAGTCGTTCCTACGAACACGAGGGGGCGTGGCATCCTGACGAGTCGTGGTCTGATACTGCCAGACGCGCATCAGTTCTCCCCTGGTCTTCAGTAGGGCGTCCATGCGGCCCGAAGTCCCGAGCTTCTCTAGGGCGCGGATCGCGGCATCGTAGCAGATCAACTCGTGGTGCAGCGGGTCGATCTGCGGAATCATGTCGATCGTGTCGCCTTCGTCGATCGTGCCGGTGAAGGCGTCGCTGAACCCGATCGTGATGTCGGGGTAGCTGCCCAGCGTGCAACTCGTCGCGCGGCGGATCTCGCCGATCGGCAGGTCGTCGTTCGCCGACGTGACCTCGAAGATCGCGTCGATGTAACGGTCGGCGATCCAGTCGAGGCGGCCAAGCGCGGCATCGTCGGCCACGCGGCCCGTCGTCTCGCCGGAAGCGGACACGTCCGCCACGATCGTCGTCGTCGTGCCCTCGGTCGCGAGAAAGCGCGCCAAAGGGGCCGGACGGTGGGCGTACCAGATGCGAAGGTCGATCGCGGTCGGGTTGCTCAAGCCACGAAACCAGACCACGTTGCCTTGGCCGATCAGCGCCTGGAAGGCGGCGCCGTCACGCGCGATGTTGCGCGTCGTGGAGCCGAAGTCCTCCAGCGTCCCGATCATGGGGACCGCTGAGAAGTCCTCGAACTCGAAGCGGATGATGCGCGCCACGAAGTCGGGCAGTACCAGGCGAGCGATCCCCGAGTAGACCTCCTCGGCCTGGATGTCGAGGTCGCTCATCGTCGCGACGCGCGCGAACGCGAGCGGCGAGCGGCGCATCTCGTCGGAGATCAGCCACCCAGTCGCCAGGTTCGCGTAGTTCAGCAGTTCGTCGTCGGACCACGGGCCAGTTCCGACGCCCGCGTTGGCATCCAGAAGCTCGCGCGTGCGTCGAATGATCTGGCTCGTGTTCATCTCACAGGCACCGCGTGGCGTACTTCCAGGCGTCGTGGTTGGCGCGAGCGGCTTCGGCGAAGGCTTTCTCCTCCAACTCCGCCTGCTCGGCTGGCGTCAGTAGGCCGCGCTGCTCGCGCTGGTACTGACGGATCAAGTCGCGCGTCATCTTGCGGCCTCGCAGCCAGCGTTTGACGTGCTCGCGGTACAGGAAGCGCATGTCGCGATCGACGACAGGAAGGCGAGGGTTGCCTTGCCTGTCGGCGATGCTCCAGACGTGCGCGATCGAAGTGCCACCCATCAGCTTGCGGTAGACCATCCAGTAGCGTTTCCGCTCGCAGGGCAGTCCGTCCGCGATCGCTTGTCGGTCGAAAGGGTCGAGCCCGCGAAGAAGAAGTAAACGGCTGTCGTACCTCTTCAACGCGCGCTCGAACGCCTTCGCCGCCTCCGGCCAGTCCCTCCTCATGGCCGACCTCTTACCAGGCCGTGGCCTGGAGGTCGTAGATCGCGGCGAAGCGGTTGCGCCGCTCGGCCCACGTCTGCGCCGACATGACCGCCGCCCACTGGTAGTCGTAGTGGTCGGCCGAACGGAACAGGTTGGAGCCGTCGCCGTTCACCATGTCGAGTTCGAGGAGCATCTTGAGTTCGAGCTCCGGCTCGTAGTAGGTGAACACGGTGCCGATCGGGCACGCCATGTCGGTCAGGATCTCGCGACCCTGGAAGCGGATGCGGCCCTCGGCCACTTCCTCGCCACTCGACTTGCCCAGGTTCTGGTACTGGATGTCGGAGTGGACGAACTTCTCGATCATCAGCGCCTCGGTGTCGGGGTGCATGACGAGGAAGCTCGTGTTGGCTTCGCCCAGCTTCTCGACGGCATTGATCGCCTTCATGAACTTGAGGCGAGTGCCCGCTTCGGCGGTGCCCGGCGTGGCGCCTTCGATGACGTAGCCGGCCCAGTCGGGCGCGCTGCCGACTTCGAGTCCTTCGAGTCCGCCAAGAGTCGGCGTGCTAGAGCCCGCCATCTCCAGGTAGACGTTCCCGTCGTCGGCGTAAGCCGGAAGACCGATCAGTTCGGCCGCGCCGTAGTGCGTGTTGCTCGTCTCGGTCGCGTCCTTGCGGCGGTAGCCGGTCAGGTAGTGGAATCCGGTGTTGGACGTGTACGCAGTCGGCGTTGCCTCCGAAGGAGAACGCACCGTCGAGCGGACCAGGATGTCGCCAGCGGCGACCAGGTTGTCGATGTTGCCGGTCGTGTCCGCCCGGAGGTCCAGGGCCGTTCCGCCTGGCGCGGTCAACGTGATCGTTGCGCCGCTGACGGTGGACACCTTGAAGTGCCGAATCCCAGCCACGATGCTGTTGGGTCCGCCAGCAGCCGTGACGTGGAAGACTTGGTTCGCAACGCCAGCCGTGCAGGCGCTAACGTCCAAGATCCCGACGTACATGCCGGGACGGATGCGGTGATGGTTGAAGTTCGTGCCTGTGGTCGCCGCGCCAGACGACGCCGCAGACGGACGGTCGAACGGGTGACGCACGTTGACGCCACCACCATCGCCAGTTCCGACCAGCGACGAGATGATGCCGAGACGACCCGAGCCGTCGCTGAAGAGCTGGCCGTTCAGGTCGTACTTCAGGTCGCGGAAGCCCGCGCCGACGTTGGCCGACGAGAGGCGGATGAAAGCGCCCACGTCGTTCTTCGTCTGCGCCATCTCCTTGCCGCTGATCTTCCCGCGCAGCGAGAAGTCGGCCGTCTGACCCTTGCGGTTCAGGTACGGCTCGTAGCCGGGGTCGGCCAGGCGGATCGAGCTGCCCAGCGTCGCCGAAGCGGCCAGGCCGTCCGTCGCGTGCGAACCACCGAAGCCCTCGTGACGGCCGGTGTTCGACGCCGCCAGGATGTTCGATCCGACGACGTTGTTCTTGTTCATGTTGAGCCGCGCGAACAGCGTTCCGCGACTCTGGAAGATGGCTCGCGCACCGTCGAGGTGCATCTGCTTCAGAACCGGGGCGAGCAAGGTGCCCGACCGGACGGGAAAGGAAGAGATCGTCATGTCTGCATCACTGGCCCCCGGCCAGCGCCTCCATCGCTCTGCTCACGAAGTCTGGACTGTCCAGCGGTGGCATTGCGGCACCAGCACTCTTGATCCGTTCCGTGGGAACGGAACCACCCTTCGGTACGGCGGCGTGAGCCGCTTCCGTCCTGCCCCTTGTCTTCACGGCGTCGCTGCGCTCACTGTTGGCGAGCTTGCTGAGCGCCTTGTTCGCGTACTCGACCACGAGCTTCGGGTCGCGCGTGCCGGAGCTCTTCATCTTGGCGACGACGAACTCCTTCGCGTCCTTCATCCCGAGCTTCCGCAGTAGCGGTGATCCCAAGATCGCCGTCTCGATGCGGTCGTGGAAGGCTTGGATCTCAGCTTGGCGAGCCTTCTGCTGTTCCGCTTCGCGTTGCGCGCGGATCGCAGCGTCGATCTCGTCCTGCCGTTGCTGGAAGGCGCGCATCTGTGCGCCTAGTCCTTCGAGCACCTGGAGCAGCGCCGGGTCCGTCTGCGGCTTCTCGCGGCGAGCGCGACGCGGCTGCGGGTTCAGGTCGAGCGTGTCATCGTCGTCGTCCTGGTCGTCTTCCTCGATCTCCTGCTCGCGCGACTTGCGGCGCGGCGGGGCGACGGGCTCGGGCTGGTTCAGGCCAAGCTGGCGCGCGTCGTGGGGGTGGAGGTTGACGCCTTCGAGCACCGGCTTTCCGCGCACGATGTTCGCGATCATCTGCGCCTGCGCCTGGTTCCGATCGTCACCGAGGAACTGCATCAGGCCCGAGGTCATCGCGTCGGCGTTCTGAAGCCGCTCGGCGACTTCCTGAAGCTGCCTCTCGCGTTCGGCGAGCGCCTGCTTCTGCTTGTGCGTCAGGAAGCCGTCACGCGCGTACTGGCGGAGTTCCTCGCGCGTGAGCGGGATCTTCTCGCCGTCGAACTCGACTTCCTCGCGGTCGTCCACCACTTCCTCGACCGGCTCTTCGACCTTCGGCTTCACACCGAAGGCGTCGTTCACGATCGCCTGAAGCTGCTCCATCTCTTCGTTCTGAAGAGTGTCGGCTCCGACCGCCTGCTGCGCGTCGTTCTCGTCCGGGGTAATCATTGGCCTGGCCTCCAGTCCTTCGGTCGCGGAGCGTCCTGCGGAGCGCCCGCGCGGCGCGCGAGTCGCAGCTTCTCCTTCCAGGCAGCATCAAGCGCCGCGTCCGCGTCGGAGACGACGGGCGGGGGAGTCTGCTTCGGAGGAGTAGCCGTGGGCGCGATCGGCTTCTGCGGCCGGTCGAGCTTCGAGCGCGGGACGCCCTTCGCTTCGTGTTCTTCGGTGCTCACTTCATGCCTCCGCGCTGCTTCGCGTCCGTGATCTCGCCCTCACTCTTCTTGGGAGCGGGCTGGTTCGTCGGACCCTTCTCCTTCGGAGGAGAGCCGCCACCGGCCTCTGCGGGGTCCATCGTGGCCTGTTCCTGTTCTGCCTGTTGCGCGAGCAGCAGCGCGTGCTGCATCAGGTTCTCGCGGATGTTGGCCTGGTAGTCCTCGGGAAGCTCCCGGAACTCCGGCCGCTGCGTGAACGCGCGCTTCTTGGCGAAGTGGATCGCGTGGTCCGCCAGCGGATCGACGACGAGCGCCAACGGAGGCTGCGTCGTGTCCGACATGACCGTGATCTGGTCCTCGGCGTTCTGCCGGTCCACATTGGCGTCGGCGTAGAGCGGCTCGTAGAAGCTGGTGCCCAGCGCCTTCCCGATCATCTCGACATGGATCGGGTCGGCGGGGTTCAGCATCCCGTTCTGGAGGTCTTCCTGGAGCCTCGCCCGGATGCTTGCGCGCGACATGCCGTAGCCGCTGTCCACGATGAAGCGGATGTCCTGCGCGCCCGCGAGGTCCGCACCCTGGAACGAGTAGCTGTTGATCGCCTTGTTGACGCCGACGCGCTGGATCGTGCGCTGGGTGTCGTAGAACCGCTGCGCCAACATCAGGAAGCGACGCGCGACGCTCGACTTGCACGCGAGGTATCGCTGGCGGATCGGGCCGTAGACCGACTCGTCGCGTTCCTGGAGCAGTTCGATCGCGACGCCGGTACGCACTTCACCGGGGGCTTTGGCCTGGCTCGCGTCGCTCTGCGCGGCCACCGTCCCAAGCGCCTGAAGCAGACGCTCGTGGTTCGCCAGGATGTACTCCGGCATCGGCGGCGGCGAAAGGTAGGCCGGCGGCAACTCGTCGTCGTTGATGACGAGCGGCTCGTCCATGTTCGCCGGGACACCCTGCGAGGCGTACTTCGATCGCGCGTGCAGGAGCATCCGGGGATGCCCGTAGAGGTGCCGGTTGTTGTTGATGTCGTCGCTGCTCGCCGTCAGTTCCCGCTGGATGGGGACCATCGGGAAGACGAGTCCGATCGGCCAGAACGAGGACACCGGCGGCGACCACGCTTGCTGGTCGAACGGCAACTCCATCCAGCCGTCGTCGCTGAGTCCGACGTGCGGGTTGTCGACGCTATCGTGCAGGAGCACGGCATCTTGCGCGCTGCCCGCGTAGAGCACGCGAAGCCCCTTCGGGAACTTCTTGCTCGGCCGCGCCCAGAAGTCCGTCACCAGAACCCCGCGCATCTCGTCGCGGGTGAGGCCCATGCCGAGCGTGCTGCCCAGCCAGGAGTTCGCCCCGCTGAACATCCGCATTCGGCGGGTGACCGTCTCGCCAAGGGCGAAGCTGCGCGCGCGGATCAGGGGCTCCAGGTCTGGGTAGATCGCCCCGATGCGCTCCAGGCTCACCAGCTTCGTGTGACGCGCCCACTGCGCGTCCTCGATGCTCATGGCGTAGGGGTCAAGGTCGAACTCCCAGGAGGAGCAGACATCGACATCGACTTCGCCCTGGTAGCTCACCGGCTTCGTCTCGGTGAACTTCCGCCCGCCGCGCGGGTTCCAGGTGGTCTTCCAGATCGCGCAGCCGGTGACCGCTGCCAAGAGCGTCGCGCGTCGGTCCTTCTCGGGGATGCGCGTGCGCTCGGCGTACTCCTGCCAGACCGCTTGCGCCAAGATCGCCGACTGCTGGTCGTTGCGATCGGGGCTCGCAGGGACGACCAGGATCTCGGGACTGCCGCTGAGGACCAGAGACACCCCACGCTGCACGATGGGCAGGATGTGGTTCTCACTGGCCTGCTCGCCGCTCGCAAAGAGCCGCGCGCGATCCTCGTCCCAGGACTCGAAGACCGACTGCGAGACAGCCTGCACGCCCTCGTAGTAGCGCGCGCAGTTGTCCCACACCGCTTCCAGGGGCGCGCGATAGCCTGACTCGAAGTCCAGCGGGACGCGATCGGTCGCGTAGGCGAGCGCGTCCTTCTGCTTCGGCTTCAGGTCTTGGCGGCGCATGTTCGGAAAGGCTACAGGGTGTGGTTACCTGCGGTCAACACGCTACTGGAAGCGGATCAGGCGTTCGATCTCTTGCTTCCGGGCAAGTTCCTGGCGCCAGTTGGGCTTCCCCATGCGGCGCATCGCCATGTCTTTCAGGCGGTCGCCGTCGAGGGTGTTGAGGCCGTCCACCTTCGGCGGCTCGACCTCCATCTCGCGCGCGCGGGCGGCGTTTCCGGCGAACCGCGTCCCCAGGTTGGCGAGGCACCAGGCCATCACGAGGTCGTCGTGGCCCTTCTTCTCGGCCTTGGCCTTGCCTGGGGTGCCGTCGTCCTTCTCCTCGTAGTGGAACGCCTGGATCTGCTCCATCAACTCGGAGCTTTGGATCGGCGAGCCGAACTTGGCGAGGTACTCCTTGCTCGTGATCTCGCGGAACCGTTCACGCGCGCGGTCCACCAGGTCGTGGCGACTGGTCGCCGTGGACTTCCAGCCGAGGGTGAGCTTGCGGTACATCGACGGGCCGTCGAGGCGCGTGATCGCGCGGCGCTCGGCGTAGAGCGCGCGGTAGCCGTGCTCGCGGTGGAGGTCTAAGGCCACGATGTCCCCGTGGGGACCGACCTCGACGACCGCGAAGGCTTCTTCCGCCCGGCCTCGGTAGTAGCGCCCGAGCAGAGCGACCTTCTCGGCGAACTCGTCAGGAGCGAGGCTCGTGCTGCGGAACTCCGCGCACTGGACACAGGACTCCACGTCGAGCACTTGGATCGCGGAGGAGTCGGCGTTCCTCGTCCCGCTGCCTTCAGCGGTATCGACCCCAAGCACATACAGCCGCTCAGGATCTGGCGGGTACCAGATCCGGAGCGGCCGTTTGCCGAACTCGCGCTCGAAGCGCACCACGCGAGCTTACTGCCCGCGAGCGAAGCCCTTGGCCGCAGCCATCGACTTCTGACGCGCGCCGAGAGCGCCACCGTGGTCGGCGGACTTGGCCGCCGTGAAGACCGAATCCTCGATCTTCTGGTGGCTGGCGTCCTTCGGGGGCGTGTTGCCCATGTGCTGGCCGGGCAGATCGCTGGGGTTCTTCATGTCACTTCTCCACGAGAAAAAGGAGCCGGACCAGGGGTGGGCCGGCCCGGCTCCAGGAGGGGCCGACGACTCGCGCCGAAGGTCACGCCAGGATATCTCCGGTAAACACGGGGTCAAGTCGCTGCATCGCGAGAAGTCGCTCGAAGCCCTTCAGGTCAAACACCGGGCGTCCCCCGCTCAGGAACGCCTGCATCGGCCAGGTGGGGTTCTCCTGCCACATCTTGTCGATGTCGCCCTTGTAGAACGTGACCAGCTCGCGGCGGTACCAGTTCAGCTTCTCGATCCGCTCTAGGAGGTTGATCCCCTGGCCCTGAACGTAGTCCACGTTGTCCCGCTCGTGCTCTTCTAGTTCACTCTGGGTAAACCGGTGCCGGTCCTCGGGAGCCACAGGGGACTCGTAGGCGGGGTGTCTCCACCACGGGTGGAACTTGGCCTTGGCGATCCCGCGACCAGCCTCGGCGTCCTTGAAGCCACGGTAGAAGGCGTTGCCGACCCCGTTGCCCGTGCCTTCGCGAATCCAGACGTAGAAGCCGTAGTTGGGCTTCGTCGAGGCGTAGGCCGTGTCCACTTCTTCGGCACGGTCGAACAGCGGATGCTCGGACATGTGCAGGAAGTTGAAGGCGCTCGACCGGCCAGGGTCGCGGCCTTCGGCACTTTCGACCCCGAGTTCGCTCTGCGTCTCGACCCACTGCACGCGGCGACGGCTCAGAGCGAAACGCACCCTCGGCCGGAACGGCATCGCCTGGTGCATGTCGAACTGCATCCTGGCGATCCCCAGCGTCTTCTCGTCCTTGTGCGCCATCGTCAAGAAACGACGGTGGGCCATCTGGGCCGCCAACAAATACCAGATGCACTGGATGCCCGTCGTCTGGCCGAGCTGGCGGGCCTTCAGGACGTAGAGCACACACGCGCGCTCCTCGCGTCCAGCGGCCATGATCTCCTGGAGCGTGTCTTCCTGCGCGAAGGTCGGCACCAGCTTCAGCAGGCCGTAGTCCTTCGTGACCGCCCAGGCCCACATGAGGAACAGCTCGTGGAGCGTCTTCCCCTCGCTGAGAAGGTAGTAGGTCTTCTCCGAGGCGATCTCGGCCCCAAAGCGCCGCACGTCCGCGAGGTAGTCCTCTTCGATCTCCTCGGCGTCGGCGACGGTCATGCCCAGGAAGCAGCCGAGGGTGAACCGCCCGTTCGCGTCCAGCGGGGGCGTCCGGTCCAGCTTGCCGGCAGACGCCATGCGGGGCATGGCAAGCTCGCGTTCGACAAGCTCGCCCACTAGCTGCCCGTCTCGCGCGCGTCGCCGCCAAACAGCGCCTTCCTCACCTGGCCCGCCGAGCCGGTCAAGCGGTCACGGCGCGAGGTGTTGCTCTTCCGCTCGTCGGCGGGGATCGACTCCAGGAGCATCTTGGCGGCGGCGCCGCGCTCCAGTCGCGAGCTCCGCCTATCCAGCAGGGCGTCGGCGGCGTAGGCCCGGACGAGCTTCATGGCCTCGCCAGGGTCGCTGCCCACCCGAGCCAGGTCCACGCCGTACCGCTCCTTGGCGTAGGCCGCTGCCTCGTCGGCTCGCGACTCGACTACCGCCTGGCGCTCTTCAGGGCTCAGGATCTCCACTTCCGGTTCCATGCTGCTCGCGCTCCACGCGCTTCTGTAGCTCCACGGCCGCGTTCTGGAGGCGCTCCAGTTCGCGCGACTGCTGCACGCCAGGGTTCGGCCGTCGCATGACCATACCCTGCGCGTGGCCGGGCTGGTAGCCCATCTCGGGACGTTCCGTGATGGCCGCCACCAAGAGCTTCGCCAGACCCTGCGCGCACGTTGACTGGAACTGGAGCGCCCCGTAGCCGTGCCGCGAGAGCGGTATCCCGCGCAGGTACTTCTGCCGGTCGGTCATGCCCACGCTACTCGGCCCGTTCTTCGGCCAGAAGACCTTCTCGACCACGAACGCCCACCGGTCGCCGGGGTACTTCGGGTTCTTCGTCTCGACGATCCGCAGACGCAACCACGAGTTCTTCGAGAGCGCCACCGCGCCGATCACGACGCCCTCGGGCGCCTCGTACCGCCAGCCCCTCCTCTGCTCCTCGAACTGGGCGCTCCTTGGCGTCTTCCAGGTGCTCAACTCAACCAGCGGCTTCACCTGCCCGTCGTCCGTCAGGCTGCCGTCCCGGTGGCCGGGGACTTCCCACTCGTCGCCGCTCACCGACGCACCTCAACCCCAGGGAACCCGCCCGTCACGTCCAGCGCGACCTCGGGCGCCTCCGCCGGGTCCGACATCTGGTACAGCACTTCGTTGTAGCGGTCCACCTCTACGAACTTCCAGTAGCGTCGCGTGCCACCGTCCGCGTTCCCGTGCCGCGTCACCAGCCAGGGCCAGGGGCTCCACGACTTCGGAGCCTTCTTCACGATCTTGGCCCCGCCGGACCCTAGCAGCCAGACGGTCTTCTGCTCGAACCTCTTCGCCTGTCGCATTCGCCCACCTCGCGTTTGACAGACCCACACGGTTTCTGGTATCAGAGGACGCTGCTCGGGGCCGCCGCAGTGAGCCCGCACTCGGCGCAGCGATCAAGGCGGCCACGCGCGCCGACGCCAGGCGCGCATCTTACCCGCTTTCGGAAGACCCGTCCAGAAGCAACCCGGACCTCCCGAACCCCTGCCGGGGGCCGACCCCCAGACCGCTCGACTCCGGGCCGCGCACCCTCCGGGTGCCCGCCCTCCATCTCGGGTCTGGGGGTCCAATGGGGCGTCCAACTGCTACCCACGCACCTAGACCGGGTTGCAAGGAGGCAGTGGATGCACTGGAGGATGCAGAGCAGAAGCCCAAGCTGCAAGCCGCCTCCTTGCGACCTGCACCACTGACGAGGTTCACGAGAGAGGCGAGCGAACGCAAGGTGCGGGGGCGCTGACGAGCAGATCGGGACCGGCTTCGGGAAGCGGAGATTCTGAGAGGGGGGATGGCGAGCCTGGACTGACATGGGATCGAACGGGAGGGGTCAAACGAATACACAACGACCACCCCGCTGACGGTCACATACCCCCATACCCGTCCCCCCGGTGTTCCCGTACCCCAGCGGACGAGCTCCCCTCTGCCCCGGGCAGGTCGATCGGCTGCGTCGACGTGGGCCTGGAGGCGGCGCACGTCCCTCAGGTCCGGGGGGTTGGGCAAGCAGATCGGTTTGAGCCAGCGGAAGCGGAGAGGAGGAGGGGGAGGTTGCGGCGATGGGGAAGGGAGGTTAGCCTCTGCCCCATTCCCCCCAACAACCAAGCCCCACATGCAGGAGGGCTTCCCATGCAGCTCAGGGCGATCCCCGGACTTCCGGGATTCAGCGCGTCGGCGGACGGTCAGATCTATCGAGTGAGCAGCGGTGAGGCGCAGATCGTGCCGCCTCAAACGCATAGAGGGTATCTGCGGCTCGATCTTCGGGTTGCCGGGTGTCGGGTGACGCCTCGCGTGCACCGCCTCGTGTGGGAAGCGTGGCGAGGTCCGATCCCCGACGGGAAGCAGATCGACCACATCGACGGGGACCGAGCGAACAACGCGCTGGCGAACTTGCGCCTGGCGACGAACGGGGAGAACTCGCGCAACCGAACGCGGCTAGGCTCGAACAACACGAGCGGGGCGACGGGCGTGTGGTGGGACCGGGACAAGCGGCGCTGGGTCGTAGACCTGTACCTCGATGGGAAGCGGCTGCGTGTGGGTAGGTTCCGCACGCTGGAGGGCGCGAAGATCGCGAGGCGGGCGGCGGAGGCGGAGCACTACGGGGAGTTTGCACCGCGAAGGTCTAGCTAGTTCGTCAGCTTGAGAGTCAAGACGAGCTATCCGCCCGAATCCGACGGCTAGCCGATAGGTGTAGCGGCCGCGCGGTGCGGCTCGCGAGTGACGACGATCGCCAAGCCCTAGGAGGGGCGGACCGATGCGAACGATGGACACGATGCCCGCGAGCGCGGGACGGCGACATGTGGCCGAGCGGATGAGCCGCGAGCAGGCCCGGCGCGATCTTGCGGCCTGGCTGCGCGAGATTCGGCAGCGGGCGGAGTACTGGAGCGAGCGCGGGCACGCGGAGATGATCCAGGGCTCGCCAGAACAGCTGGAGTGGAGCGCGCGCGAGGTGGCGTTTGCGAAGGCGGAGGCGCGCGGCATCGTGCGCGAGCTGCGGGAGGTGCGTCGATGAAAGCCAACGCCGCTATTCCGAAGCGAGCCCGCCGCCAGCTCTCCCGCGTGCTTTGGGCCGTCTGCCAGGAGCAGAGCCCGGGCCATGCGATCTACCTAGCCGCGCACTTCCGGGAAGCCGAGTGGGACAAGGTGCGCGAGCTGGCGACCTGGCGCTGCTACGCGCGACACGCAGACGCGCTGCGCGACCTGGCGACTGCGTGCGAACCTCTGGAGATTCAGGACCGCGCCTAGGGCGCGAAGGAGCACCGATGGACAAGCTACAAGGTCGGCGCATTCGGACGATGCGCCTAGTAGGTTCCTACCAAGACCGATGGACCGTGACGCTCATCGAGCCGAACGGCTACGAGCCCGCCAAGGGGCTTGGCGTCGAGATTCGCGAACGCGGCAAGCTGGTGTATGCGAGCTGGGGATTCCGCCCGTCGCCGATGCACGCCGAGGATTCGCTGGAAAACATGCTCTCGACGTGCGCTCTAGCCTGCCACGACGCGACACACGACGACGACGACAGGCGCATCGACTGCGACTGGAACGCTGAAGGCTGCGACACCGCTCGGTGCCTGCGAGAGCACTACTGAGCGCCCACCGCGCCCCGCTAGGGGGCCAAGCGAGGTTCGACCCCTCGGCGCGGCATCTAATACGCACGACGTCTCTTCAAGGGCTTGGAGGCCCGAAACTGATGCCCAGCGTTGAATCCGTGGCTTGCGGCTACCTGATCGGCCGCGACCTGTACCAGACCGACTACGACTTCCCTAGTGGCGCCGCTCGCTGCGGGTGGAGTATCCGCCGCGTACAGAAGCGCGACGGACGCGCGGTCCATCTCTCGCGCGTGTGCAAGTCGCCGCGCAACTGCGCGCACACGTCAACCGATGGCACGGTCGATTGCCGCGAGTGTGGCGTGACCTCGACCGAGTTCATCGGGTTCGCGAGCGAGTTTCTGGCTTCCAAGTGCTGAACCCTCGGCCCGGTGAAAAAGCCGGGCCTTCCTGGATAGACGAACGACCTACTGCGCTGGGAGGCGCATAGACCGATGACCACGAAGCAAGACGAAGCCAAGCTGCGCGCGTTCCGCCGCGTGCAGGATTCCAGCCGGGAGGACGCCTACGTTGTCCTCGGGCCGACCGGGACGCTGATCGCCCAGGTGCACGTCATGTTCCCGAGTAGCGGGGCTGGCCGCGTGCGCGTGGCTGCGCGCATGTTCCCAAGCGGGCCGACTGGTGACGGGATCGAGCTCGATGCGGCGAGCGCCGGCGGAGGAGGCTACGACAAGGCAGCTCACGCTTGCTCCGCGCTCGACTGGAGCCTGATCCTGCCCACCGTGGACCGCCTGAACCTCGCGCAGCGCATGGAGAGCCTCGGGCTCGCGCGCGCGCTCGAAGAGCAGGGCCTGCGCGTCCTCAAGGCTACCCTCTGACCTCCAACCGGGCCGGGAGGCCCTAGACCGATGCCCAAGACCCACCGACACCGCGCCGCGACCAGCGACGGACCGCGCCCCTTCTGGGGCCCGGTCGGCACGCGGCAGAATCCCGCCGCGCACGGCGGCGTCTCGTACCGCCAGACGTGCCGTTGCGGCGCCTGGCAACACGTCAACCAGAACGGGCCGCACGTCGAGCGCGGGGGCTGGTTTTACGCGCAGGAGGCCATGCGACCGAAGGACGGTGCCCGATGATCGACCTCCCCGAAGGGACCAACCTGCCGCGCGAGTATCGCGAGGTCACGCGCTGGGAAGGAGCCGATGGAGCGACCTACCTCGAGATCGAGCGCAAGCGCGACCGAGAGGCGATCACGTTCCGGCTTGGCCCGCGCGCGCCGCATCCCGTCCCCGACATCATCGCGGAGTCGTTCCGCGTGCGCGACCGATTCTCAAGGGTGAAGCCATGATCGACCTCCCCGAGAACTGCAAGCTCCCGGCGGGCTACCGCTGGGGCGCCCACTGGAGCACGTCCGACCATTCCGGCTACTGGCTCATCCGCGACGACGACGACGCCTCGGTGCGAGCGCGCATCCGGCCCGACCTCTCGGTCGGGACCGACGAGGAGGCCGACGCCGAGGCCCAGCGCGGCGGCTCCTCGATCTTGACCCGCTCGGACATCAGGGACCGAATCCGCGACGCCTTCGCCGAGCTTGACTCGGTGCCGTACTAGGAGGAACCATGTTGACCGACCGCCAGAAAGCTGAGATGGGCACCTGGACCGAGCCCGTCCCCGTCAGCCCTCTACCGTCGTTCCGGCTGAGGTGCTCGCGCTGCGGAACCTCCGGGACCAGCGACGACGGCCGCCCGTGGTGCGCCGATACGACGGGTGAGCCCTTCGCGTCGTACTACTGCGATGGCGCGTGCGCCGACTTCGCGCAGTCTGACCGCAGGAGGCGCGCCAGCGACAACGCTCGGACGTGCTCTTGGAATCTGCGACACCCGGACAGCCGGGAGCCGCTAGTGGACGAATATACGGGGGCTCCTGTCTGATGGACCGCTTTACCCGCGAGGTGGCCGCGCTAGCCTTCATCCTCTTCGTGCTCGCGTTCGCGACAATCGCTCTTGCGTGGATCGGGCGCGCAATCGTCGGAATCTAGTGCGGCTGGCGCTTGCGTCGCGCCGTCGCACCGACTAAGATCCGCACCAGTCCACAACCGGAGCGACGACGAATGACTGCGACTGCGAATCCCCTGGCGAAGTATCTCCCGCCCGAGCCCGAGACGGTTTCGTTCTCGGTGAGTCTGGCCCCCGAGCTGCGCGCGCGCTTCGACGCGGCACAGGATCGGAGCGGCCGAAACCGGGCGCAGTTCTTGGCCGGGGTCGTGGCGGCGGGCCTCGACGTGATCGAGCCCGCGCTGCGGGCCGACCAGGCGGCCGAGGCCGTGAACGACTGACCGAATCTCCTCGGCGGAGTCCGTGGAATCCCTGCGGTTCGCCGCAGGTCTCCATAGCCGACGCGGGCCAGGCCGCGCAGCCGTGACGGCGGCACCTGGCGCTCGGCGCGGCAGCTCAACAGGCAGAGCACCCCGGAGAAAGCCTTGGGCAACCGAGGCAGGGTCAGAACCAGGTTCGAGTCCTGGACGCGCCAAATGTAGGAGCTGGCCGGAATCCAGCCTCGCGATCGTCGAGCATTCAGCGCAAGCGACCGGCGCCGGAGGGGTGCCAAGAGCACGATCGCCCTCTTCGCACGCCAGGGTGCGACCCGAAAGCGAAGCCCTTGAGTGGGCACCTGGACATCCGCACACGCTGTCCCGCGCCAGAGCTTCGCGCGGGGCCGACTCGGGCAAAGAGTCGGGATCGCTCCCCTCCCGTGATCCGGGGCAGCACTTCCACAACGCGCCCGAGCCCGAGTGCTCGGGAGCCAGCCGGCCTGGGAGGGCCGTTGACTGATGCCGAAGATCACGATCCCGGACCTCGCGCTCATCCAAGAGCGCATCTCCGAAGCCCAGCGCAAGCTGGAGTTCGCTCGCACGACTACCGTGCTGGAGCTGGCCGAGAGCGCGATGCGCT
>JACCDR011189775.1_pt1 | contig 37916 bp, 43 predicted proteins | sample 7446431 | NCBI WGS metagenome assembly JACCDR01 (sample SAMN15323443, study PRJNA562643) | freshwater metagenome | isolation source: river surface water | place: USA:Blue River Watershed | collected 2017-08-17 | reverse complement strand
TTGTTTGGTCTTGACTTGTTTGGTCTTGACTTGTTTGGTCTTGACTTGTTTGGTCTTGACTTGTTTGGTCTTGACTTGTTTGGTCTTGACTTGTTTGGTCTTGACTTGTTTGATTTCTACCATTTCTTCTACGATTTCGGTGTTGTCTTGATCTAATGCGCTGGTTAGAGTTATCCGTTGTAAGTTCGTTATTTCTGATGTTATCTGTTGTAAGTTCGTTGTTTTCATCTTGATAATTAGGCAAGCATATATCTATGTTTGTAATACCATAATTATTAGGTCTGATGTTAGATACATTGATCCTATATCGAATATTATTTGATACAACCTTGATTTTAATAGTATTGGTAGTCATTTTATTCGTTTTATTTATGATATAATATAATCAATTGTTTAGTACAAAAAATAAATTCAAAATTTAATATTAATTTCGATATCCCTATTGCAACGATTATATACAATATTTTTCTATTAATTCGTCATTTTCTATTAATTCGTTAATTCGTCATTTTCTCTTAATTCGTCATTATTTTTTGGTATTCCATTAATTCCATCATATAAAGGAGCTCCTGCATAAATAATACTATCTTTAAGATTTTCAGGAAGTTTATCATTCGGAATATTTTCTAGCAGTGCATTATATATAACGATAACATAATCTCGTAAAATTCCTTCTATAGCAGAAGTCGTTGATGGGTATGCGGCGTATGTCTTAGATAGATTATCTAATCCTTTAATGCTATTTTTAAGATCAGTCGCGATATTGATCATCACATAAATAATTTTTGATTTTTTCGCATCATTTTTTAGTAATTTTGTTTCATTAATTAGAATATCAACAGATTGTTCTAAAGATCTATATAAATCTCGTAAAAATCTCACACCTTCATCTTTATTGTCTCTATTCCATTTACGCATAATCCAATTTAGCCAACCATCATTATAGACGTGCAATCCATTGGAAGTATCTAATTTTTGATTTTCGCGAATTTTACCAATGATTCTCACCTTGATAAGTAATTCATGCATAGTATCATTCATATTTGACATATATACATAAATATGTAATTTATGGTTAAATTATATTTTGTATTTTAACTTCAAATTTCACACTAAACTTGTGAATATTATTTTAAATACAGAATGGATCGTAAAAGTATTGAAGAAGAAAAAACAGCTATTCTTATGAAATTTTTTGATTATGCTGAGTCTGTCATTCAAGAATGGATAGCTAAATATTTAGATATAAATATAGATGAGTTATTTTCTGGTTATCAAGATAATAGTGATGTACTAGGATTTCAATCCGAGAATGATAATAAACATTATGAAGGATATTTAGTTGTCATGGAATTTGATGAAGAAGAATCTTATGTCGATTCTGATATGTTAGAAAAGAGCGAAAAGTATAAAAAAACATGTTCTATGTTGTTTGATGCTGTTCATCATGTATTTCCAGCTGTTGTCAATACAGTTAATAAAAATTATAAAGAACAGCTCAAGAAATTGAGACCGCTATTCGATAATACCACTATGTCATTCAGATTATATCGCATTAATCAATCTGCAATGGAATTACAAATGGCAGTAGAAGCAAAAAAGCAATTATCTTCATTTATTATAAATAGACCGGAAGAAATGGATGAAGAAACATTTAAATCTATTAAAGAAAACATTTCTAAATGCGAAAAAACAATAGAAAAAAATACAAAAGAAATATTAGATAATGAAGAACAGGAATGTCAATATCTTAATGAAAAACTCAAAAAAACAGATAGATTATATATCGTAATTGATGAAGCAGAAGAATGCAATCCTACTGACGAAAGTTTAAGTCGTTTGCCTATTTTTGGTTTGGCATATCAAGATCCTGACGAGGAAACATTAATAGAAAAACTTAAAAAAGAAATGAATGTACGTGATTAATGTTATAGTTTCAAAAAAATAGGGCATATATTCTAATTTAATGAGTTTTAATTTAATGAGTTCTGATTTTATTTATCCTTCTAAACATATATGTATATAATGGCTGATATTGGTCTAACATGTATAAACAAAAACCTGGCTCGGCAATAGATTGGTAGTACATGATATTTCCTTTTGCTATAACATGAAAAAGGAAATTATTTTTTTCTTCATCAGAAAGAGCATCAACTGAACCGTTGATAGACGCAACAGCATTATACAAATCTTCAGCCAATTTTTCCATTACTGTATATGTAGATTTAAGAGTTTTATCATTCCATCTTTTTAATACATTTGCATTCATAATTTGTTCATCTTTATCTCGCCAATGAAGAGATTGCAACGCAACAAATGCAGCATCTATATCATTTTGTGTAATGTTATGTGTGTTAGAAATATTTCCATAACTGGACGATGTTCTAATAGAATCGCTAATATCATCTGACATATCATTTATTTCTGAAATAGCAGTATCATGTATTTTTTTATCTATATTTTTTTTTGGTTTTAATTTTCTTAGATTATTTAGATTATCAAATAGGTCATCAGATGAACCGTTATCGGATAAGTCATCCGATGACTCATCTGACACATGATTGGATAAGTCATGTTTATTTTGCCCATATTTTTTAGATTCTGCGTTAATATTATTGTCGTCGACATCGATAACAATATTATTGTCGTCGCTGTCATCGTTAATATTACCGATAAATTGTATATCATTTTTCCATTTCCTTGTAAAATTATCTGATAATTTTGAATATTTAGTCGAATCATGTTTGTAAGGCTTAACTTCTCCATTATTTTTATCACGATATGATATATCTTTTATGACCCATGTGTTTCGTAACTCTGTAAAGATAAAATCGTCATTGTAAGATTTCAGCCATATATGATATTCTGTCTCTGGATATTCTGTATTTTTAGTAATTAATATTTGTGACTTCGGAGCTGATGAACTGTACGATGGTAGATCATTTTTATCACGATATGATATCAAATAATTGTTACTATGAAAAATAGCTGGAGCTAAAAAACTCATTTAAATTAGTGTGTTTATTATTTAATATAATTTCAAATTTTAAAATAAAATGTCTTCACATATGTCAAATAGAACTTTACGTTCACTAAATGTCAGTTTAAAAGAATGTTTGGAAAATACTAATTTGTGGGCTACTAAAGCGTGTGATTTAATTAGACTTAAAAGATCCATTTTAAGAAATAAGCATATTGATAGTAAATTTTATCTATTAGCTAAAGCATTTAACGATGTATATTATAATGAAAATGTCTCCGACCAAAATGTATATGAAATGTCCGCTCATAAAACATCTCATAAAACATCTCATAAAGTAAGATCATCCAGACGACCAGTTCTTTCTGATAATTCATCATATTATGGTACAAGTGAAGAAGATTCTCCAAAATCTCACAAAAAAAAATATAACACAGAATCAGAAGAAGATATAACTGATACTTTACGCAGAGAAGCAGCCACTATCAAAAAACAAATAACTGATAAGCAAAATAACAAAAGAAAAAACGAGGAAAAAACTAACAAAAGAAAATCTTCAACAAGTTCTGATAGTGAAGTATCCACTGATGAACATCTTAAAAATATAAAGTTGACCGACTTTCAACGCAAAAGTTTGGAAGCACTTAAATTGCAAGAGAAAGAAAGTAATGACATGGGAGAATATATTATGCAACGTAGGAAGCAAATGCAAGAAGATATGAAACATCCGCCAAAATCTAAAATTAAATTTACATTATCGGCAGATTCTGGACAAACAGCAAAACCTAATGATGATTTAATAAACAGCAGTGACTATGAAACTGTAGATGAAGAAACTGTAAATGAAGAAACTGTAGATGAAGAAACTGTAGATGAAGAAACTGTAGATGAAGAAACTGTAAATGAAGAAACTGTAAATGAAGAAACTGTAAATGAAGAAACTGTAGATGAGGAAACTGTAGATGAAGAAACTGTAAATGAAGAAACTGTAAATGAAGAAACTGTAAATGAGGAAAATACAAGTAATATTGATAAATTATCGCATAGAACTAAATCGATGTTAGAAGAGAGAGAAGATAATTTGGCCGATATGGTTGCAAAATTATCAAGTTTGCATACTGACGAAAAAGAATTAAAAGATAATGAAAATGATACAACTGCTACAGAAAATGATACAACTGCTACAGAAAATGATACACCTGCTACAGAAAATGATACACCTGCTACAGAAAATGATACACCTGCTACAGAAAATGATATACCTGCTACAGAAAATGATATACCTGCTACAGAAAATGATATAAAATCCAATGTGAATTTTAATCCGGTGGAAGGAACTATGAATAATGCTCCAAAAGTTGTATTTAAAACACCTGATGCTGAACCACCAAATATTAATGCTCTTACAAGATTATCGGTATCTGAACGTAATAGATTATTAGAAAGATTATATATGCAGGCAAAAAATAATATTAACGAACAATGTCATAATATTAAAAATAAACAAAAAATACAAAAATTAATCAGAGAAGAATGTAATAGATTACTTCAGGACTACATAGATATGAATTAATATTTTGCACTATTTACCACTGCTACCAAATCCTTTAGAATTTCGATCAGTTGTTCCAAAAATGTCTGTTATTTTTTTGACTTCCTTTAAATGGGCGTTTTTATATGGAGAAATAACAAGTTGGGCGATACGATCTTTTGGTTGCACTGTATAGTTATAATCTGAAAAATTACGTAATAGAACCATAATTTCTCCTTGATAATTTCTATCAATAACACCTGCTCCGACTTCAATATCATTATTTACAGCTAATCCTGATCTAGATCGAATACTGCCATAAGTTCCAGGTTGCAATGCGATTTTAATCTTCGTATGGACCAATGCTTTTCCCCAAGATGGAATAACAGTTTGTCCGAATGCATATAAATCGTATCCAGCGTCATCTGGTGATTTTTTAGTCGGTAAAATAGCGTCAGGATCCATACGTTCTATACATAAGAATTCTTTCCACATATTTCTCGGATCCATAGGATAAACTTGCGTAATTGTCACTGGATCGACGCTCATGGATAAATTATGATTATTTTGAGAATTATCAGATGCATCAAAACTTAGATTATTTACTGAATTTATAATATGCGCAAGTTGCGTATCATTTTCTATATCTGCCATTTTATTTTCAGTATTATTGTTTTTATAAGTTTTATTTTCAGTATTAGACGACATTAATATTATATCAATCTTATTATATTCATTTAATATTAATCAATTTTGAAAGTATAATAATAACAAATATATAAATATGATTAAAACACCAAACAAATCTGTCAGAAAACTAATACGTATCAGACCTACTAAAAAATCGATCAAAGGCAAAGGTTTGCTTAAAACTACAAATAGAGTATTAAATCAAAACAGTAATAGTGAAAAATCAGACAATCAAAACAGTAATAGTGAAAAATCAGACAATCAAAACAGTAATAGTGAAAAATCAGACAATCAAAACAGTAATAGTGAAAAATCAGACAATTATTCTATTATTTTCTCGGAGGTAAAACCGGTAATAAACAATAATATATTGTTAAATCCTACTAAAAAATACTTATTTAACATAGATGAAAATACTATACCAATATCAAACAAAAAATATAAAATTAAGAAACTTAATGATCTTAAGGAAAAACTTGCAAAAGCGAAAAGTAAATTAGATAAAGATGCTAATAATTTATCATTTGCCAGATATTGGAAGGAATTCGATCCGTTTAAGAATGAAAAAAATATTATAGCAACTCTTGGAAATACATATAATGTAAGTAATGCATGGATTAAATGTTATGAATTAATTGAATGTTTTTGTTTAATTCCCAGAGAAATAAACGATGATACATTTATACACTTTGACAATGCAGCTTTTCCAGGCTCGTTTATTTTAAGTGTTAATCATTATATAAACACAATGAGATCATGGAAAGAGAAATATACATGGATTGCGTCTAGTTTGTTGGATAAAAATGAAGAAAATAAATCGCCATTAGAAGATAAGTATGGATTGTATCAAAACTATAAGAATAACTGGCTTATGACAGACAAAAATAACGGTGATGTTTTAAGTAAAAAAAATCAAGAAGACTTTCATGATCGATTAAAAGAAAGCATTGATTTATATACTAGTGATCTTGGATTTGATGTATCATCAGATTATAATAATCAAGAATTAATACAAGCACCAGCTAACATAGGGCAGATTTTAACTGGTTTATTAACCCTTAAGAAAGGAGGCTCTTTAGTAACAAAACAATATTCTATATTTGAAGCTATTACACTGTCTATAATGTATGCTACCGCAAGTTTCTTCGATGAATTTTATATTTGCAAACCATACTCTTCTAGAGAAGCGAATAGCGAAACTTATTTAGTAGGTAAAGGATTTAAGGGAAATGTCTCTTTGGATCATCCATATATTCAGGCTATGTTTGCAAGAATAACAAAAGAAGTTGATATTAATGTTCCATTGTTCGATGCAAAGGATTATCCTACAGATTATATTAAATTTGTCACTAACTGTGCAGAAGATATATTTATAAATCAAATTAATAAACTTGAATCAGATATTGAACGGGTATATAAATGTCTAAAATCCAACCATAAAGGTAATACATGCGACAATGATATGGTTAAAGAATTTAATAATCAAGAAAAAAATAAAATAGAACGATGGTATTATAATAATCCTATTAAACTGATTGAAACAAAACACAGGCTTGATATGACTGATTTATTTAATCAACAAATATATTAATAATTTTGTACATCTATAAAACTACTCCACTCCACATACTTTCTTTTTCCATATACGTGCTCTTTCAGTATAATTTCTGTTATATTCAAGTTCTTGTTTTTTACTGTCAGATCCAAATGGATAGTTGCTTCCTCTTGTTTTTAGCCAGAACGTTCCATCTGGAAGAATAATAAATTTCGTTCCTGGTATAGTAAGTGTACATTTTTTACCGTTCATATAAAATGAGCATATCTCTTGATCTGGCGTATAACCTTCGTCATTATCCAAATAACTTAATGTATTTATCTTTTCAGATGTATTTATCTTTTCAGATGTATTTATCTTTTCAGACATTAATGATATTTTATATATTTGGAAATCCTTTATATAATAATATATCAGGTCATTTTAAAATTTGATTTTATGAATCATACATATTACACATATTAAACAAATAATAGTTTATCCAATATCATCATGTCAGGTAAAAGAACAGACTCTGTATCTATAACACTTGCAGATTTAAATGAAGCTATTAAACCTCTTATTGAGGCGATGAATAGGCAAAGAGAAGAGCAAACATCAAATAATTCTCAATTAGCAGAAATGTATCAAATGATGACTAGTATCAGCGTTAAATTAGATGTAGTTGAACAAAAGACAAATGAAGCATCTGAAAGTTCCAGAACTCCTCTCAAAAAACCTGTTGGTAGAGGAAAAGCAGCTGCAAAGAAAGCACCTGCTAAAAAAGCGCCTGCTAAAAAAGTAACTACAAAGAAAACTAATGAAGAAGATGAAGATGTCGAAGAAGGGTCCAATTACGAAGAAGGCGAAGAAGAAGGCGAAGAACCTAAAAAACAGTCGAAGAAAGCACCTGTCAAAAAAGCACCTGTAAAAAAAGCACCTGTAAAAAAAGCACCTGTAAAAAAAGCACCTGTAAAAAAAGTAACTACAAAGAAAACAACTAAGACTACTGTTAAACCTAATATCATGGCAGTATTTAAACTTAAATTTAAAGAGAATGAAAAACAATTTGATAAATGGATCACTGCTAAAGTTAAAAAAGAAATGGAAGCTGAATATAAAGATGTATGGGATGGTTTAGATGGTGATGATTTGATTAATAAACGCGTTGCTGTTTATTATGCATATATGAGAGAAAATCATAAAGATGTGTTAGAAGAATTTAAGGAAAAATATGTAAAAGACGCAGAAGAATCGGAAGAAAATGAAGATGCTGAAGCTGTGGAAGAAGATGCTGAAGCTGTGGAAGAAGATACTGAAGCTGTGGAAGAAGATGCTGCAGATGATGAATAAATGATGATTTACAATAACTCATAATAAGTAATTTAGTCATCACATTTATTTTTTATAATCGGAATAATTTATATTATCTAAAATAATGCAGCGGTACTGTCGTTTTTTTCATCATCAGAACTTTCGTTATCGCCGTCGGATAAATCATTATTTTTTTTCTTATCGTTTATAGATTTATCAGAATCAGAGTTTTTACTAGAATCACTATCCGTTGAATATTCAGCCACAGATTTATCTTTATTAGATTTTCTATCTTTAAAACTTCTCAATTCGCCATATAATTCGTTATTTTTATATGGGTAATATGGTGCGTATATTACACCTGTTCCCATGTTAAGTTTTTTCTTAGCGACATCATAATCTTGAAAAATGCCTAAAAATCCATCTACATGGTTTGGAATAATATGTATATTTGATATTACTGTCCATAAACGTGTTATACGTTTTACATATATGTCTTCTTCCATCTTTCCTGCAAGATACACAAATTTAGCAACCCAAAGATCTATAAATAAAAATCTTAATAAAACATTTTTTTGTCCTAATAAAACTTGATCTTTTATCATACCAGGAACTACATCAAATTGAGCGGTGTTAAAATATTCCAAAAATGGCTTTGTTTTAATTCCTTTTTCTCCAACAATATTAACACTAAATATCTGTCTTTTTGTTCTAAAATCTTTTGGTATCATAAGTTCTAAATCATCGCCAAGAGACAGCATATATCGTTGTCCTATACTTGCTAAAAATTTATTAATTTCATATCGAAGTTTTGATGGTTTCATGGTCGATATGATTTGTAGTCTATCATACATTGGACAGAAGTCTTTACCATGCGTATACCAACTATACGCCATAGGTCCTATTAGCATTATATCTTTTCTATCACGTAAAAAGTCTTTAATAATAGCTACTTTAAGCGCTTCTAATATATCTTTCTTTTTATCGTAACATGATGTATTTTTTTCTTGCTTATATATTTGTTCTTTTATATAATCGGACGTAATATCAGCTTTATCATCGGCAAAAGAATGATGTTTATGTTTATGAATTCCACCTGTTTTAATAAGTGCATTATTTTTGTCAGATTTAGCATCGTTGTCAGATTTAGCATCGTTGTCAGATTTAGCATCGTTGTCAGATTTAGCATCGTTGTCAGATACATTATTTTTGTTTTGTGTCTTAGCAGTGTCTTGTGATGTTTCATGCACTAATAGGTCTTTGTTTTCGTTATATTCTATTTCGTCGTCAGATATATCTGCGTCGTTTTCGTTATATTCTATTTCGTCGTCAGATATATCTGCGTCGTTTTCGTCTTCTTGTTCATCTAAATATTCAGAATGCGCAGATTCTTTTATTTTATGTTCAGTTTCTTGCGTTGGATCATTTTTTAAGTTTAATCGTCTGTAAGACCTTCTTTTATCGCTACCTCCTTTACTTCCATAAATACCTAATTCTCTATATCTGCGTCTAGTTTCTTCATAAAGTATTTTCTCAAATTGCATATATTGTAAATTACCGTTATATAATTTTTGATATACATCTATTATTTCAATTTCTGGTGGCATATACGGTATTTCATCTATTACATATGGTTCTATAGCTTTTATAATTCTCACTTTGTCGCCTTTTTTATATTTTTGCAATGCAAATATTTTTGCTATAATACGAGCATCATACTCAATTATAAATTCTTCGTTTTTAATTATTGTTTTAAGATTTAAAAACTTAATCATATTATCATTCTTATATAATTCATAAATTTTATTAGTTATTTCCGTTGCATTATCTAACGGTCTTTCACAATAAATGACATAACAAAAATCATAAAGTTCATCAATTAACGCTTCCAGCTGAGATGTTTTGTATAAATTACTAATTAATAACTTGTGAGTCTTTACATATTCTTCTATCACGTCATATATTTTTTTATATGTAGTTCTTTCCTCTAAAATTATCGGATATAGATCGTTTTTAATTTTCTGAAATGCTATTGATATATTATCCGAAGAAGATTCATCTTTATTCGCGAATAGAATAACATGAGGTAATTGCTTATCGTAAGATAAGTTATATACAGTTTCATCCAGTAATAAATGTTTATTATTTTTTTTTAAATGTTCTTCTACTTCTTTATCTAAAGACGTATCTAATGATAGACTGGCAACTAATGCTTTATTTTCATCAGACATAGATCCTCCATAAATATTTTCCATATTATATATAACAAAAAATAAAAGTTTATTTGATTTTCTGATCATATTTTATTCTGTGTCAGACCAGCGTCTAACGATATCTAAATGATCAGTTGCTTGAGAAGATGCTAGTTGTGCAGGCGCTGGTTGTTCTGCTTGTGTAGATGTTGGTTGTGTGTTAGCTGCTTGCAAGTAAGAACGATTTCCACGGAAAGTTGAAGACCCATGTTCTTGAGCATCATTATTATAGCCATTATTATAGCCATTATTTCTAGGCACTCCGCGATTAGAACCATTAGTTCGAGGTTTGCTAAGGCGGCCTCGTTGAGGTCCTCGACGCTGATTAGAAGCTGCAGAATTAGTATTTCGAGCAGCTGTATTAGCTGGATCTGCTGATGATGCTGTTGGAACACGCATTTCACGAGGAATATATGAAGACACCGCATATGTGTGCTTATCTTCATCCCAACTAATGTGTACAACTCCATTAAGACCAAAGTATCGCGCGATACTTTTACTTTCTGTCCAAAGAATCAACGCACCAACACGATTACGACTGACAGAAACATAGTCGACGAATCCACGTTGGCGACTGTTGTACATACCGCGAACTAAATTTCTTTGATAAGTTTCCGCTTCATCGATAGGCCAAGATTTGTTGAGTAAATCTTGAAATGCTAACATGTTTTCTGGAGTAGGCTGATGTGTTTGCACTAAGGCACACCCTGCTACTTCACGATAAAGTTCATATAAACGCTGAGGGAGAGACATTTTGTTTTGACTGGTAATAATATACAATATATTCTGTAAATCTTTAACATAAATTGGTGATAAAAAATAATAGACTACTATAACTTATAGATTATTAATGATTCAAAATATCATTTTCTAACTGTTCAATTCTTTTAGATTTTGATACTAGTAGTTTAAACATCATGCAGGACAGAGAAATTTTATGTTTCCTAATCTTACTTAATTCTTCTAACCGATCCGCACTTAACGAGTTAAGTAAATTAAATATCTCATCAAAATCCTCTTGTGTAATTTTATGACTCTTAGCTAAATTTGATACTAATAAAACATTTACAATATGATTAATGCCATATACACACCCCATTTCAAATGATTTAATCGTATGAATATGGTCTTTTCTCATATCTGGAAAATCCTCATATTTTTCGAAATGATAGCTAAAATATCCAGTGAGAAACATTACATATTTATTATCCTTATATTTTTCAAAATCTAGTCTCTTGTTTTTAATATGCGAATCATAAAATTTCTTTTTCCTATTTTCAATATTACTGTCATCATTATTTGGCAGTACTGTTAAATAATTTTTTTCTAGTTCAAGATTCTTGATTTGCACACTTAAATCAATTAATTCTAGACATAGTGATGTAACTTTATGCGATGGATTCATTATACAATTAATATCAATCTGTTGCTGATTACACACTGCATTTGATATGAAATCTAAATCATGATTCAGCGAATCGTTACAAGCCTCATTTGTCTCAACTTTATATTCTGACATTTTATACATATTTCAAAAAAATCAATTTTTAGCGCTATTAGAATTCTATATTCTACATATACATACTAAGATACGAATTTTCCAGTTCAGGTAATACCTTAAATTTATAAAGAACATCCGTTGTAACTGTAAATGGTAATTTAAAATCTTTAATATTGTATGAGAATATCGGTACCCCATCAGCACAACTGCTACATCTTAAAGCGTTGAGTTTTTTAATAATACTTTGTATTACTTCTGCTGCCTTACGAATTCCATCTTTATCTACTTGTGATGTATAATTAATTACTTCTTTTATGACATCATCATCAAATTTAATAGAATTATTATCAAATCCTATATTAACTAATTCTCTTGGAATTATATATTTTGTTAATATAATCTGCTTGTCAGATATACTATATCCTGTAACATCTACTACAGGTAATCTGTTGAGCAATGTAAAATCTATATTACGTTTATCATTCATAGAATATACAAACGTAATATGTGAAAGGTCTATTTGTATTTCTGGCATATACTGATCTTGAAAATCTTTCTGTTGAACAGGATCAGAAATATGTAAAAATGCGTCACCAACTCTAGATCTCACTCCTAATTTATCAAATTCATCAAATAATATAGTACCGCATTTCGTTCTTATGCCATTTTTATTTTTCATAGTCGATAATGCTTTAACAATAACTCCCGGGGTAGAACCATCATAAGTATAAGTATGACCTAAGAAATGATGTGGATCTGTATTACCACCCATATTGATCTTTACAAATGGTTGATTAATTGCTTCTGAAAAAGCTTGTATAATTTGTGTATTATGCGTAACTATACAGTTAGCTAGCAAAAATCTACCGTTTCCATCTAAAGTAAAACCATTATATTTTGTTTCATCTGTTCTAACTATACTAAAATTCATTTCTACTTTATGTTCAAGAGGTGGGAGTTTATTAATATCTCCATATATGGTAATTTCATCTTCAATAGAATAACATTTATAACCTAATGATCTGATTAAAAATTTCATTTGCTCTTGTAAAATTTTATTTTTGATAGAAATAACAGTTTCATATTTAACTAACACAGGAATTCTTGATTTAAAATTAAGTGATTTTACATCTGAAAATTTATTTTTTAATGAAGATCTTGCTGGAATTAATTGAGATGTAGTGTTTGTTTTCTGTTCAATGTCGTTATTAATAGATGAGTTATTTGATGAAGAGCTGTTGTTTTGTAAAGTAATATTACTTGATGAAGAGCTGTTGTTTTGTAAAGAAATATTACTTGACAAAGAGCTGTTGTTTTGTAAAGAAATATTACTTGACAAAGAGTTGTCATTTATATCATGAAATGACACAGATTTACGTGAAATATCAGAGATACTTAAGTCATGTAATTCATTATCGTCGTTTTCGGACATGGAATTACTGTAATTTATTTGTTTATTGCTATATGTTTTTTTATGTTTTTGATCTCTAGTTCGAGATGGTTTAGGAGTTACAGCTCGTTTTTTTGGCAAATCTTTCAGATAACTTGGAGTTCTTTCCGCAGATTTACTCCTTGGTTGTTTTTCTACTTTTTTCTTTTTAGCATCTATGAAACCTTTTAGTATTTTATGTCGAATATCTCTAGCGTTATATAAATATTCATCTGGTATATATCGATGATTCAATAAATATACAATTTCGTCATTATTTATAGAATTTAAATTTAATGATGAAACCGATGAATTTCCTGAAACAAAATTTGCAAGATTATCTAGTCTTTTGGATAAGTAATCTTTTATAACAGCATCTTTTGTTTCTGCAGATCCTCCTAATAATAATCCTACCATATATGGGTCATTCTTAGTATCTTGTCTTTGATATTCTATTGGAATTGAAAACATTTTGTGCTTAGATTTCCATGCTTCTGTTTTTTCCATATATTCATCAAGCGAGATATCTATAGTTAAATTTGTAAATTCATTGTATAAAGTCAAAACATGTACAGAATTTGTTATAAATGCACCAGAATAATCTGGTATAATTTTATACATAGTATCTACTCCGTTTGTTATAGACATAACTATACGGGGTTGATTATCATCTCCAATAAGAATATCACCTCGAGTTATTTCTTTTGCTGTTTTGATACCACCGAAAAATAGAAGTATTGGTGTATCTGGATGCAAGCATTTACCGACACCTGGAGGACCACAAAGAGCCAGAGACATACTTTTTGCATTGATATTTGATATACGCATAGCTAATAATTCCAAAAGCTTTTCTTTTATATGTTCCATTTTATAAATTTTGGAGTCTAAAAATTGTTTTACATTAAATAGATATTTATTAACAGCTGATTGCCCATCATTTAACGACACTTCTAAAGGAATCACAGTGTCTGATATCTTAATACCCCATGTGATCCATTCATATAGTTTTGCTTTACTAGAATCACTACTAGACATCATATCAAATTGATATAATTTTTCTAGTAGAGTAGCCTTGTTTTTTTTAGAAACGCATGACGTTAATATTTGCATCTTAAGCGGATTATCATTTGATTCATATAATTCATCGGCTTCCTTTTCTATTTTCTGTAATGTTTCTTCTGCTTCTTTCATTTTATTGTAATTCTCGAGTTTTTTAAATATTTCTTTCTTCCTTGCAAAATATTCTTGTGTTCCATAGCCTTCATTATCTAAAATATCTAATTGTTCTATTAATGCGCATTTTTCTCCAAATGGCATTTTTGACATTAAAATTTCACCCCTAGTTGGAAATGAATTAATTTTATCGTATACTTTTTCTGCTATATGCTTAACTTTACGTTTCTTATGTAATGGTACATTCTTTATCCATTCTTTTACAGTTTCATCTTTTTCTTCCTGCTCAGTAGGGTCTGTTTTATGAGCTAGATAGTTAAACAAACTTGGAAGCAATGGATTTCTTGTTATATTATTGTCTTCATATTTGTCGGATAACATATATCTAGTTTCTGAGTCAGTATCATCGCATTTGGTTGATTCTATCGCTAGTGTATTACATGTTTTTTCATTATCTCCTTCATTAGTTTTTTCATTATCTCCTTCATTAGTTTTTTCATTATCTTCTGCTCGAAATCTTTTGCGTAGATTATAATTTGCATTGCTTTTTTCTATTTCATTCTTTTTTGTAGATTTTACGGTGTTTCGTATAGTTGATTTAGTCTCACTATATTCATCAGATTCAGACGATTCATCAGATTCAGACGATTCATCAGATTCAGACGATTCATCAGACGGAATGTATTCGCTACCATTATCTATAATTTCACTCTCATTATCTATAATTTCAGTCTCATTATCTTCTATAGCTTTTTTTTCAAGTTTACTATTTTTTTTGTTGGATAACATTTCGTTTTATATTATGATACTTTTAATCAAATTTTAAAAAATATTACGCAATTTTTTTTGAAAAATCGCTAATTTTGACAACATCTTTTTTGTGTTGCTTGAGAAATATAATCTGCTGTTTAGTAAGCTTAGAAGGCCATATATAACTATATTGCAAATATTCCTCTGGCACATCTTTAAATATATGAGAGTAATATTCTTTATATTTTCTTATCAAACTCGCTTGGTGGCTTAATCGAATACTTCTATTTGTAATAAACCATGGCTTAACGACTCGTCCTTTTACTTCAAATAGCATCATATTATTCTTAAAACCTCGTTTTATCCATTCTTGAACTATAGCATTATAATATAACATTAAAGCTTTCTCATGGCCTCTCCACATTTTAGTAACTACATGATTTACCCATCCTTTGCCTTTACTTTTACCAGTTATGATGTCAATTATTTGTTTAGCTTCTACTCTTTGCTTCCCTAGCCTTTTATTATCTAAAACCTTAGCACATTCATCAAAATCGGAGTATGGAATAAATGTATTAACCATTATATATATAAAAAATTGAAAAAAACAATGGTTTATACATATCAACTTGTTCAATTTATACCTTCGAAAACTATACCTTCGAAAACTATACCTTCGAAAACTATATTTTAAACAACATGCCTGTTAATAATACTCTTGAGAATTATTCTAATAATAATAATACTCTTGAAACTGATTCTAACAATATTTTATCTTTATTAAATATAAAGAAAAATACATCTAGCATAATTCCTAATCAAAAGGAATATACTGATATAGATTTGCCTAATGGCAGAAAGTATCCTCCATCAGGTGATGATGATGATACTTGGTGGGCTTAATTATATTGTATGCTCTACACCAGCTATGATAGGATTAATAACCGCCAAAACAATACCACTGGTTAGAGCTCCCTCTAACCCGTTAATTATGATGCCAGTCAATAAACCTCGTAAAAAACCCGATATCGAGCTTTTTACAACGCCTTTAAATTGAGGTGGTTTATGTGATCTCTCATCTAATTCTTTTTTTATATGATATCGTATTTCATTCATAGAAATAACACCATCGCCATTTATATCTTCAATAACTTCCTCTTTTTTATTGTAGTAATGTATAAAAATTATTATAGCTACTATTAATATTATTATAAATACGCCTGTATATAACTTTTCTAATTTATCCATTTTAGTATATATGTAAATATATACTATATTACAAAAAATGGGAACATGGAGGAGTACGAATAATAACACCAAAAAATTATGCAATGATCTTATAGAAGATACAGATGTATTTCTAATCAAAGTAGTAATACGTTCTTATAATAAATTGGAAAATGGAAATAGAATTTTAGATTTTTTACAGAAGACAGGCCCTGCTGTTTCTTATCAGCACGGCAAATTCATTTCTTTATTATATGACGCCAGTAAAAAAAATGTAATGCTAAGAAGTAATGTAAGTGGTGAAATTTTATCCACATTATCATCTGAAATAGCTGTTTATTGTATAAAATCTGACATTTGCGAACCGTATATGATAGATGTTGAGATTAATATAACAAGTTATTATGAAGGAATTAAAGACATAATAAATACTGTTGAATTATACGGATATGACGGGTATATGCATGGCGTTGAATCATTATCAAAAAAAAAGATAAAAGATCAATTTGGCTTGTAAATATTATATAATGTCTTTAAACATATTACAAACTACTTTATCATATATTTCTGATATGATTAAATATAATAGAAATATTACAACCAATATTATCATATAAAACATAATATGGCTGCAGTTGTCGAAATAACTATGAATAGTTGGATGACTACAATCAGTCGAATAATTACCACCATAATATTTTTTGAGAGGTGTAGCATATAAAGGTTCTGTTTCATAATCATCACTATCACCAAATATTATATATAATGACTCATATGTAAGTTTAATATCTTCCAGCACAGGATTGTCAATATACGTAGCCCATTTTTTAAGTAAATTATGCTTATATATGTATATACTATAAAACCAATCGACCAATCTATTAAGAATATTATCTTCTTTTTTTTCTGAATTGTTCAAACATATATATAATGGTTGATCGTCAGCATATTTTTCACCAGCTATATTATCAGGTATATCATTCTTAATATCACCGTACTTCATGTTTCTTATAGCAGTTATTTCATCTATAAATGTTTGAGGTATGATTTTAGACACTGCGTATTTTGCATAAATGGATATTTGTGTAATTGGGATTTTTGGATCCAAAATTCTCGCAACACACATTTTTTATTAAAATTTGCATTATTAATTTTTGCATGAGCCGTATCATTGATATGTATAACTGTATTATAATCATAATATAATTTAAAATATTTTAGTAGATGATATCTAAGTTTCATTATTCCTTTTACACCTCTTTCTCCATCATAATTGTCAAAACAATCACCTCCATGAATAAAAATAGATTTGATATTATCACCCTCAATTTTCATAGCCATACAATATTTATCTCTTGAATTTTCATTAATCATAATGATGAAATAAGGCGGATGTAAATTTATCAAATAACAATGGAATCTTAACGAAAGGCATTGTTATTTGATAATTTAATGTGTATGCATTATGAACACCATTTTGATCTGGTTGTAGTTGCGGTTCTTCTTCAAAGTCAATGGATATTCCGATTGGATTTATTCTTTGTATACTACATCCTTTGAAATCACAATTATTGTTCCGATATTCATATTTATGCATATATTAAATTAATGATTAATTATATGTGCATATTTTATCTTAAAGAAAAGAATTATAAAATATATAGCTAATATATAACGATGTCTGCCGGAAAAATGAATGATGCTATGATCATTAATATACCAAGTTTAGCACGCATGGAAAAAGGGTTTTTAGGTGATGATTTACAAAGATGCCGCGATGCAAATGTACAAATGGTTTGCATTCCACAAAGTGTTATTTACGAACTAACTAATGTCACTCTAAATGGATATAATAATGAACAAGATATTATTCATCATACTTTATTTAATCAGAACATACTAGATAAATTAACAAAAGATTTAGAAACAATAGAAAATACATCTAGAGATGCATCAGCACAATTGACGCGTTTGTTAAAATTGTCTAGGGATGAATACTCCAATTATACAACTTTGTTTGCTTCATCCCAGCTAGTTTCTACATATCCAGATATTTCTGCATTTGCGGCTGTTACATTACCAAGAAGCGTTGAAGAAAAATTATCCTATGAACAGCGCAATGCTTTAAAAGAGTTAAATGCATTATATAATGGCATTCAAGCAGAAAAGAAAGAAGATAATAAAGAAGCATTAAAACGCAGTAAAGAAACTTTAGAATCATATAAGAAACAAATCGAACAATTATCAGTAAAGATATCTGAGTTGGAAACCGAAAAAGTATCATTACAGACTAAGCTAATTTTAGAACAAGGTAAAGCTATTTCTGAACTACGCGCAAATCCTGCTCATGTATTAGATGGCGATGAAATACTCCGTAATCATTGGGATAATGTTCTTGCAGAAAAGTTTGATGGTGGTGGTTATTATGATGACTAAGCATATAAAAACATCATGTATGCTAGATATTCTTAATTACATTATATGCTAGATATTCTTAATTACATTATATGCTATTTACATTCTAAAATCTTCATCTTATTTAAAATATATCCAAATGTCAGTTGAAAAGAGTGTAATTTTAAAATATACTGATATGAGTAGCGGAATTCAATATTCCATACCTATCCCTCATATCAGTACTATTGCCAAATTTGATGATCATGTAGCAGTTTATGTAGTTGATGGTTCTATATATAATATAGCATGTTCTGATGAAACATTATATGAAAAAATTAAAGACTGTATGAAATTATACTATTCAAATATAAGTAAATGAAGTACGAGTCATCGCAGTATATAAATTATGCAAAAAGTGAGTAGTATATAAATTATGCAAAAAGTGAGTAGTATATTAAGCACTCCAAAAACAGTATAATTTATTTGATGCACGAGTCATTGCAGTATAAGATGTCTTAAACAAAGACATTTTTTTTTGAAATGTGGTTGTGTTATTTTGTCCAACAACGCTCCATTTAATACTATTAAGATTTACAAATACAGTATCCCACTCAGATCCTTGAGACTTATAAATCGTGATGCAATATCCATAATCCATCTTGGGATATTTCTTAATAAAGTCAGACATAATATTTAGGTAAAACATACGACGTTCATGATTTCTAATGGCACATCTTGCTTTATTGATGTCATCTTCGCATATATGAATAATCTCATATATTTTATCTGGTGATGAAATATTACATATTTTAAGTATTTGAGCTTTGAAAAATTTAGGTATATATTGAAAACGATTTAATGGCGTGGTAATATTAACATCTTCTACATCTAAAATATCAAATATTTCACCGTTGTATAACATATCGCCAGTGGAACTATCTAACATAACAGTTCGTAATGTGTTGAGTTCTGATCTATCTATGACAGAAGATTCATTTAAGTTGAAATTTTCGATATTTTCTTCTGATTCAATATATGAAAAATCTTCATCGGTAATATCATTTAGATAAACATTTTTGTTAGATTGTATTATATCTTGTTTTTCGAATAGGGACACATCTATATCTGCTTTATCTTTCTTCTTATCTCGTATTTTATACACCTCTATTGGCTTATCAATGCAGCATCGATCTCCTTTATAGAAGTATAAGTTATCACGTTTCTCTGGAATATCGCGACCAGCAGCATCATCTATGCGATCTTGTATAGATTGATTTGTTTTATCACAATTAGATCTTGAATATGTCAAAATAACCGTGTTTGGTGTTATTGTTTTCCAAGTTTCTAAATAAGTTTCTAGAAGATCATTATTAGATAAGTATCTAGAAACAAATTTATTTTCCGAAATTTTAGTTCTCTTTTCCATTAGATTGTAAGGATATTTTTGAACAAAATCATCTGTTTGTTTTTTATCTATACTCTTAAATTTTGTAACCCATCTCAATAAATTATCATTTAGCTTTTCCATTTCTTTATTAGCACCCCTCATGACTTTCTCTAACTTAGAAATAAGCCATTTATCTTTTTGTGCTGTTTGAAAAATAATACTACTTTCTTCCCCTACTGGAGGTAATTGCCAAAAATCTCCTAAGAAAATAAATTTAAGTTTATGTCCATAAGCAAAATCTATATATTCCCATGCGTCACAAATATACCGAAATAATTCTTTTGAAATTGTTGAACACTCATCAAAAATTATTATATCATATTCTTTTAAATTTGACACTTTTGTTTTGTCGAACTTAAATGATATTTCCGTTTCTTTATCTAAATATTTTAATTCAAGTGATAATAGTTTATGTATTGTCATAAAATCAGCACGAAAATTAATATCAAATTTGTCTGCTATTTTTTTAAGCACCTGCGTTGCCTTATTAGTAAATGCGCAAAATGCGATTTTATATTCAGAACTATTAAATGTATTAACTATAACAGTGGTTTTTCCTGAACCTGCAGGGCCTAACAGTAGAAAGTTATGTTTTTTATTATCTTTTACAAATTTACGAAGATTAATAAAAGCTTTCGTCTGCCCTTCATTTAGCGTTAGAGTATTGTTTGTATTCATTATTTTGGATATATTACATCTATATGTATTTCATTTTTAAAAGGGAAATAATATGAGTTTTTATAATGAACTACCATATCACACATTAAATTTACGAAATGCTATTTTTTCGAAATCGATTAGAAATGTGGTTATTATGATGCTCTAAAATATATACACAAGATATTCAAAAAATATATGCACAAAGATATTCAAAAAAAATATATACACAACGCAGGTTAGATATAAATTAAAACTTAATCCGTAAGAAACTTAACATTAGGCCTAACATATGGTTTAGTTGCATCATATTCAGCTTTGGCATCTTCTTTTGCTTTACAATCAAAACAAATATTTCGTCTAAATTTTTGCATAGCTTCTAAGGGACATGTTTTACGACACCAAGTACATTCTATGTTAGAGTTAATCTTGGTATCAGATTCTATTATTGTTGGAACATCTTTTTCATCCGATAATCTAAACATAATATTGTCAGTTCTTTGTTGCTCTTGAGCAAAACGGCTTAATAAATATTCATCTGGATTAGTTTTTGCATCGGGAATAATATGAGTATCTTTTTCTTCAATACATGAATATCTAATATCTATGGCATTCTGCAAACTGTTCATCAAAGAATCGTGTTGAGATGGTTGTTGAGATGGTTGTTGAGATGGTTGTTGCGATGGGTGAGATGGTTGTTGAGATACAGATTCATAATTTACTCTTTGCATACGAGGAGCATGTAAATGTTCAGTGCAATACCAAACTTTTTTGTCGTCATATGAATCAGCTTCATGCATACACATCCATACTTCACTGCGTGATAAAACTTTACTACAAATAGTACACGCAGGTACTGCAGGAGGTGTGTATACTAAACGTTTATATAAATCTTCTGGTATTGATTCTTTATTTTTCCATGCTCTATATAAACGCCCTAACCATACTTTATCAGCTTTATTAAGAACATCTAAAGTAGATCTTATGTTATTATACGATAATCTATCATGTGCCCATATAACAAATTCTTTTGGAGCATAAGCAAAGGATGCATCATTATTTGTAGATAATACTGTTGTAGACATAGTTATGTTATACTATAAATATCATAATTATTTAACACAAAAACGAAAATGATTATTTATTATATAAGAAAAAAAGATGAGTTACTCAGGCGGTAGACCAAATGAATTATTGGTGTTTTTAAAACCATTTAGCATTCCTCCATATAAAACAGTAGCATGTGCCAAATGGTTAGTTAAAAAAAGACATTTTAGAACAATTAATGACGCATTGAACTATATTACCTTTTTAGAAACTAATAGACCTATGCAATTTAAATATTTAATGTCAGAATATTATAGAATTACTGATTATCAAGGCAGATATTTAGTTTTTAATGAGCATGTTAATAATATAACAACACCACAAATCTCATATGGTGAAGAAATACATATGTATTACTAGAATAAAACTGAGCTTACATTTAGTTTTCATTTATGAAACAACATTTCTTGAAATAAGAATTTATGTGACAATGCAGTAATATGCATGTATTTAAAATATTAATTAAAACTAAAAAATATATAGATATAAACAATGAGTATTCATACTGAAGAAAATGAATTTATTAGATCATTACAAAAAAATATAGACAGAGATGCTAAAATAAAAAAAAATCCTAAATTATTTATGTTAGATAGAGGGTTAGTTGAATATCAAATGAATAGAATGCACGTTGACGATTTGCCGATAGAATCGTGTTATGGAACTATTTATTTAATTAAAGGTCAGACTATAATTCAAGTTACAACACAACCAGAATTAGAATTTATAGTTGATCCAATGGATGATTGGAGAGCTTTATTCAATGAAAAGGTTTTAAGACTTAAAACAACCATTAATACACATAATATTTTCGTAGGAGATATTAATGAATTTTCGAATCCTTCGCAATTTATAAATATGGATGATATGACATCGTATGATTCGCAAAAAACACTTAATTTTGTAATGGCTCTCGTTAAAAATAAATTTAAGATCTATATCACAGATAAAAGCAAAATCAGTGTTATAGTATAATTTATATTATTTGGTGTTTTTCTTAAAACTAAAATAATACATACGAGGTTGTTCGATATACGTAGCGCCTTTAGATATTAGAAAGTTATGTTCAGATATCAATAATTTCTTTTTTTCTTCCCATATTTCTGGGTCAAATTCTTTAGAATATTCATTATATTTTCCTTGCTGCCACCCTTCCGGTTTTATTTGCTTATCCTTTATGATTAAATATCGACATTGATTTTTACATTTTTCAAATGCTGCATTCATATCTTTCATGTATTGGAAACTGTTAATAAATAAAATCACATCTACTTTTTCTTTAAAATCTTCGAACAACATGTCTTTATATTTTATATGGCATAATTTCGGTTTTCTATTTTTAGCGACTTTAATTTTAACAGCATCATCTATTGCTATATATTCTTTAAATCCTTGTGAGAGAACACATGCATCTTTCCCAAATCCGCAACCTACTTCTAAAACAGAATAATTTTTACCGCCAAGTTTATCTAATATGAATTTCCACATATGTTATATTATAGAAATAATACTATCATTATATTTATAAAAAATAAAGACCTTGTAACACGCATACGTTTTATCAGCACCTTCATTGATCACCTATTTTCATAATATTAATTTGTTTTTCTTCTTTTAGATTCACGATAATCAATTTGTGTTTGCCTGATTGTTCGTTTTGTTCCTACTGAATCAATACACATATGAGTTTTAAGATATTGCAATATTTCCATCATTACCTTACAATCTACTTCATTATATTCAATAATTTTCTTAACAACTGGTAATTCTTTCATAGATATATTATTTTGTTTGGCGTTTTCGCTACACTCCATAGCTTTAACCATAGCATTTAATCCATCAAGAATACCGTCTTCAGTCCAGCATGTTTTAATGAATCCATGGTTAAACATCATAGAAGCGATAGACTTAAGACTGAAATCAAATGCTCCTTTTACAACAATACATTCTGCTTTGAAGAAATTACAAAGATCAAACCAATGTAATGATAATAAATTATTGTATTCTGTCATGTCAGAAGAATATTTAGCAAATGTTGAATTATAAATAGTTATTTCTGCGTTTGACCAATGATATATAGTCATATCCTCAAATGCATCGTTGCTTTCTGCTATTTCTAATAAAGTATCATGCATGCTTAAAAATAATTCCTTTTCATTTTCTGCATTAATAATATCAGTAGTTAAACATCTATAATTCCAGTTTGAACTACCATCGACAATCCATCCAATACCAATCATATATAAATATGACGAACTACATGTTTCTGTTTTATCTTTTGAAATATCAGAAATTAGATCATTCACCGTTTCGAAGTCTAAGAAAATGTCAACTTTTGTTTTTGGTAATCTGGACTTAATATATTTAGGTCTTATTTTATCGTGACTTCTATTTATATTAAGTATAGCATCTAAAACTGGAGAAATTTTCGGACCTTTATGACCTAATATTTTACTGGTGCATTTTTCATCGCGCCATGATTTAATACCTTTAGATATAGCATTATTCCTGTGCTGAACACCGCAGTGCCAAATAGAAGTTATTTCTCCTAATTGTTCGGCAAGTACTTTTTTTGTAGAATGCCACGGTGCATCATTATCATTGTTCATATTAGGATATAGTTCAGGAACTGATGGTGGAATAATAGACCAGTTATTTCCCTCAGATCTAACTTTTTTAACCCACTCGATTGCATCGTATGTTTTTTGAACAATATCGCGATCAACTGTTCTATAGTTTATTTGTCCTAAACAATCAAACCAACCCTTACCAGCATATTTTTCTCCTTTACGTGTATAATTCCACTTACGTCCTAATATATATGATATATTGGGCGTATATTTTTGTTCTTCTCCAACAGCTTCGTTATATATTAATATTTGTCCTTTATATGCAACTGTAGACCCTATATTTAATAAATGAACACCGTCGGCTCTAAAATTTAATGTGGAATGTTTTATATCAACTACAACATAATGCCATTTTGTATTAAACGCACACCCATGCACAGCTGTTTTCTTATCCAAAACTTCAGATTCAAATAATACATTGATAAAATCTGATCGAATTAATAAATCGGCAATTCCATATGTTTTATTTCTTTTATTATGCAAAACAGCTTGATATATTATTTCTTTTCCAGATTTCATTGCATCGTTTGTTTCTTTAACTTTGTCTATTTGTCTGCCCTGATATGAATTAGCTATTGTTATAATTTTATCAGGATGTATTTTATATAAATAAGATATAACAGCATCTTCAAATGCTACACCTTTAATTTGAAGATGTTGATAAAATGGAGATGCGTTTTTAAGATCATCTTCATAATTAGAAATACTAGAATCTAATAATAAATTCCCGGTTATTTTCTTTTTAACTCCTTTACCATATAAATTAAGCCAATCTAGCAGAGGATCTTGCATTAAATAATTATGAATCGCACTAGCACTAACCCACTCATCCAAATTATATTTATGTTCTAAAGAGAAGAAAATAGGAGGTGATTTCGATGCGAAATTTATTGACGAAGTAATTTCTGTATTTTTTGGAGGTAATGCAATGTTGTCTTCTCTAATTAGCATTTCTGGAATTTTTGCAGGTAAAACTAATGGTGATAAAGTATTTTGAATAATAGGAGTCGATTCGAAACTATTATGTATTTCTGACGATACATTTTTATCAATATTAATTTCTTTTGTTTTTGTATGTGATGTTTTTGTATGTGATGTTTTTGTATGTGATGTTTTTATATCAGTCATTTTTTTGTCAAAAGATAAATTCGTAATATTAGTATTTATTTTCGGCGAACGACTCAATACTTCAAGTAAATTATTTTCTAAATTATAATACAATTGTTTGTTTCCCATATCAGCAACCAACTTTCCTAATCCATGAATTCTATAGTATTGAATTTTATACCAAAAATCCATCAGCAATGGAAAATTATCCGTGAACCATTTTTGATCTCGTTTAATAACTTCTAATGTATAGTCTTTAAGCACCCAAACAGTTCCATCTAAATGATTTCCTGTATAGATCATACCATCTTTTGGACTAGATGTAAAATTTAGCGACTTTTCTTCGAATTGACATTGGAAGAAGTAACATTCATCAAATCCGCATATCTCCATTTGTGCTTGTACTTGTATCCAATAATAATATGGAATTTTACCAGCAATTATTTTTCTGTGAAATGGACATTTAATTTCTAATAAACGCCCATTATTAACAATACCATCCGGACTTGTTCCCAACCATGGAAATTTTTCATGTATAACTAATCCCACATTATTAATGCTTTCTGATGTGATTTGCTCGAAAATTTTCTTTGCTATAGGTTCGTATTTTTCTCCCCATGAGATACTTACGGATGAAGATAAATCTTCAGTTGATAGTGGAGAACACTTTCTTTTAAGTAATTCTAAACTAGACTCGTGATTGTTGCATTCTAATGCACTCGCTATTTCAGAACTAGTCAAAATAGAATGTCTTAATTTAAGCCATTCTACTGACTTCTGAGGCACATTAATAGCTCTATTAATAAGTGTATCGACTTTATTAGACATTTTATGTATGCATATTATTAATTCAAAATTCAATAAAATATTGTTTGAAATAGATAGAGTTTAAAAAAAATATAGTAAAGAGTTATACTAATATTATAGACGATATTAAACAATCAATATGTTCCTAATAATCTATCAACTAAATAGATACTACCTAATCTTTTTTTAGGATCTAAATGATGTTTGTTATGACGGGAATTATCAGTGTGTCCGTTGACAGATGTATAAGTTTGCATAACAATAATGATTACAAACACTAGTTGTGTATTAGGAAATAGAATAAATGGAATAGCGATTGACAATAAATTTAATAAAACGTGCTCGTATATAGATCCGTACCATGCATAAAACGGGGCATATAAGGAATGATGATCGGCGTGATATTTATAGAATAATCTATGAAATAAATAATGAATGAAATAAAAATAAATATCTTGAGCCACAAAGAATATAATAAAATTAAATACGCTAAAAGAATCAGAATAACGTAGAACGTATTCATCGCCTAACCAAAATAGAATTTCTGTTATTAGTAAGTTTCTGAATACTTTTACAATGTCGTTATCTGTTGCCATAAATTCTACATTAGATAAACGAACACTCAAATAGACATATAGTACTGATATTAATAATGGTATATACATTACGTTTTATTGTAATCGATGTTATAATAAATATAGTTGTTGTATTTAGTAATATCCACAAAAATCAAATTTCACTTATTATTTTTTGATATAAATCTGTGTAATAATTTTACCTTATCATCAAATGATATCATTGTAAAATAACCCGATCTTTTAATATAATTATATACATTGCTGATTTTTTTAGTAGATAAGATATTTTCCTTTTTCTTACTGATAAATTCTATGTTTTTTAACCCTAATCTTTTATCAGATTTAAAATTTTTTGGATCTAATTCATATAAATATCCAGAAATTTTCAGTTTATTAAATGCCCCTGGATATTGCTCTAATATAAAAGGTTTACTACCAATAAAACCAGATTCTATATCAGAATCTGTAGGGTGCGATATAAAAAATATGGCCCAGTCCTTAGAAATTGTTCCAAAAACAGCCTTTTCTCCATTTATTACATTTGATGGATGTGGTGTTATTTGTTTGAGTTTTTTTCTTGATCCGTGATACATATATAAATATAAATATACATTAATAGATGCAGATTTTATTGGGGTTTTGGTTTTCTGATTAATGGTTCATCTTCTATTTCTTTTTTAACTTGTTTTTTAACACTAGTCTTTTTAGTTTTTTTCTCTTCTGTAACTCCTGTAGCAGCTTTTTCAAATCGTGGTTTCCACAAATGTTCTTTAAATTTTTTAACATCAACAAGCCATCTAATTAAATTATCGACAGGACAATCAACAAATGGCATTTTATCATTATTATAAATTTTGATATCGTCATCATTAGGTTGTTTCTCGAAGTGCTTTATAGCTTCTTTTTGTTTTTTTGTCAGGCGTATTGTATGTAATTTTTTTAAAACTGTTTTAGCTCCTATCCCCGGTGTTTTTTCAGACATATCAGTGCCTAAAGCTATAGCTGCTTTTCTAATGTCTGAAATATCTGGATCTTCGAATTCATCGTTTGCATCAGATATTTGTTTTAAAATATCGTCTTGTGTATATTCATATATTTTTTTGTCTTTTGGATTTTTACGAAGCAAAGTAGGAGCTCCAAATGCTATGGGATCTGTATCACCAGAATAAACTGCATTTACTTTGCCGGAAATATTAAGATATGATGCTATAGCTTCTCCTTCAAATCCTGCAGGTGCTTCAACCCAGCTAATATTAAGACAATTAAGTATTAGCTTTAATTCTTCAATCATTTTACTACTAACACTAAAAACTTGTTTTTCTAACGAGTTTAATTTATCTTTATTGGATATTATGGGTTTTGTAATTACTTGTGTTTTAGTAGTAGTTTCAGATTCAACGTTTAATAATTCATCAGCATCTATATCTTCATTAGTTTTATTATCATTATTATTTATATTATCGCCAGAATCTTCATCATCGCTAAATAGAGGTTCTTCTTCTTGTATTTTCTTAATTTTTTCTAGTGCCTCTTCTTTTCTTTTCTTGCGTTTGACAAGTTCATCTAACTTGGAAGGATTATGAAAAGCTTCATCAGATGATTGATTATAATCAAATACCCATGTTTGTTTCACACCATTTTTATGGAAATCGAAAATATTTAAAAGAAGAACTGATATAAATAATGTCGGATTACCTTCATTATCTGTAAGGGCAGATACATACTTAGCACCTAAAGACGCTCTATATAATTCAGTCATGGCATCGATAGCTATATGCATGCCGCGTAAATCTTTAGGTTTAACTATCCGTGTTGCATTAAATACTTTGCTGAAATTTTTAATTCCCATTATATTAGTATAGTATAGAATAATATTACCTTTTACATAATATACAACATTCAGTTTTTGATATGAATATTATTAATTTATTTCGATATGTCATATATAGCGCTATTATTTTACTATTATTATGGTTATTGTTTGGCAATAAAACAAATAATGCTGGTGTTCAATATTTAAAATCCATTAATGAAGTAAATATACATAATCAGGGTCGACAGAGATATAATGAAGAGCAAATGAAAGAAATTAATTCTTTATTCGAGGATAAAAAATTTCCGAATAAATGGGGTTATTTTGACAGTGTATTATACTCTGATCAGTTGCAAAATCCAAATATATTAGCGGGGTATAGAACAGATGAATTTTGGCAGGCGTATTAAAAATGAAAAATATAATAATAATAAATAGTGTAATATAAATAACATGTCTAAACTAAAAGTTACGAATAATTTCATGAACGAACAAAGAATTAGCAAGTATAAATACAAGAATAAGCATAATCATTCAGATCAGGAGCATAATCATTCAGATCAGGAGCATAATCATTCAGATCAGAAGCATAACTATAAACAAAAAATATTATCAAATAGATTGAACAACATCTTGGCTAAATTACCGTCTATTGCTGATAAAAGTAATATCAGTCATCAGCATGGCGCTGTTCTTATTAAAAACGGAATTCCAGTTGTATGGGGTTACAATAAAATTCAAGGATTATCAACAGTACATGCGGAATGTTCAGTTATTAAACAATTTCTATTGTCCAAAGGTATTATGCCTAATATTATACGACAATGTTTTTATACTTCTAATAAACATTCTTATAGAGAAAAATGTATTTTATGTAAATAAAATTAGGAAAATCTTAAAAGGCGCCAGTATTATGGTTATTAGATGGGATGGTAATAAATTAAAAAGCAGCCGCCCATGCATGCATTGTTGTGCGTATATGAAAAAACTTGGCATTAAAAAAATTATGTATAGTAATGATTATGGTTGTATTGCAGAAGAGAAGATCACAGAAATAGAAAGCACTCATATTTGCTTATCACGGAGATATTTAGGAGATCTTAAAGGTATTTAATTATGTACCTTGTTTCCAATCATGCAATTTTTTATGCAGATCTTTTATATCACAATTTAGTACTGATGCAATCTTTTTCATACTTAAAGCATCTTGATATCCACTCTTGCCCATCTTGGTATTCCATATATAATGATAACACGGTCGTGATTGTAAACACTAACTACTTATAGCTATAGATGAACCTTTGAACATAATCCAATATCCGTTATATGGTACTTTTACAATCATTTCTGCATTAACTTTTTTTTCCATTTCTTTGTCTCTAATTAATACATTTTTTTGTAAGCAAGAACCCATGTTTTAAATGCATATAATTTCATTTTTCAATTATCTAATACAAATTAATTTTTAAATTGCGTGATACAAAAAAATTCAGATGTTTAATAACAATATTAGAATTTAAAATGTATTAGTATATACTTCATATTAATGAAAGAATTATATTATATTATAGGAGGAATAATACTTTTTATTCTAATACTGATCATATATACATCTCGTAAGATAGAAGATAGTATACTTAAGGGGTTCTGGTGCGCCAATGCATCATTTTGTCAGGATGCTGATTTAGAATGGTTCGTGCTATATATAGGCGATGACGATGGATTAGTTAGACATTCACGATATGGTTATATATGTGCTGCAAATAGTGAAGGTATTATTATTAATCACAGTGTTATAATTAATTTTGGAATATCAATGAGCATTAAGCCAGGGTTATCTCATTGTAAAGTGTATAATATAAATATTGAATGGCAAGATGATGATCCGGATATAGAAGACATATTTCCATCTAACTTACAGATGGCATATTATCCAAAATATAGTAAAATAGTTTTATACAAAGATGATACCGTAAAGGCGATTTTATGGAAAGATTTACAAACATCAGCCGTATTATCATCTGAAGATATGCTACCAAGAAGTATTTCAAAAGAATCATATGGAGAAGATTTGACAGATGATCTAGACGACTAAATCAGACGACGATACTAAAAAAATAATCTTATTAGATAAATAAGATACTTATATTAAGATCTATGCAATGATATTAATTTTACATCATGATACAATTATCATTTTTATTTTTTTCCTGATAACTATTAACAATAGGCATAGATTTCATATCAGTTAAATCATTAGGAGAATTATCTCGTCTGCGTAATACAAATTGTTTTTGTTCAGAATCTAATAATGGAATATGTGATAAATCTGTGTGTTCTACACTATTGGTAAGTGGGCTGGTAGATTCAGTGTGTTCTACACTATTGGCAGATTCAACATGTTCTTCTCTGTTGGTAAGTGGGCTAGTAGATTCAGTGTGTTCTACACTATTGGTAAGTGGGCTAGTAGATTCAACATGTTCTTCTCTGTTGGTAAGTGGGCTAGTAGATTCAGTGTGTTCTACACTATTGGCAAATTCAACATGTTCTTCTCTGTTTTGTTCTAAATTTGTATTATCATCACGTTCTACAACATGTGGAATAGTAACATTTATCGCTTCATGTTCTCGTTTTACTTCATTAGTGACAGGTTTAATATTTTCCAATGTTAAATCTACTTGTGCGTTCAATGGAACAGAATTGAAATATTTATTAACTCCCAATAAATGTAACATACTACAATATAGAAAGTGAAATCTATCGCATTCAGGGATATCATCCAAGATTGACATATATGATGTTGGAGAATCATACTTATCTAATGCCATCATTATATTGTAACACCATGCAGTTGATAGAATAAAGTCTAATGAACCGACACCATATGGATGTAAAGTTCCTTGTAATTCCCATGATTCAGATGGCTCGTATGTGTATCCAAAACCATTATTTGTTCTAGCATTAATAACGGATGCGATGTTGATGAATAAAACATCTAAAACATCTTTTGGTAAATTACTTGATCTCTGTAAATAATCATTACGATTTTTGCAATCAAAAAGATAGAATAGTTTAGTTTGATTATCGAAGATTAGTAACATATCATGTCTAATACAATTAGCACTCTCAGCTGCATGTACTGTTAATGGTAAGAAAGTGTAATGATTGTGTTTATTTAATTCTAAGAATTCAATAAGCTCCAACGGAGAATATGTATATAAACATAAATCTTTTTGTTCCCCAGAAATACTGTGCATTTGTTGCTTCACATATGCATCAGCGAAACTAGATACTAAATTTTCTCCAAAATTATCACGTGCTTGCATCACCGATAGTGATAGATTATCATAATTTAAACAATAGCAGTACTTAGTACAACTAGCAAGAAATTGCGTCGTTGTATTTTTCTTAACGATATCATATAAGCTGACATGTTGAAAATCGGCTATTGTTTGAGAAATTGGATGATATCCAAATCTCATAGCTAATTCAGCTGAAATATTGTTATTTGATTGATTTGCAGACATTATATATGTAATATAATACGTATTTTTATAATGAATCTTATTATTTCTATTTTATATTTTTCAATTTTTAAATTCTCTCTAAAACAAGTATTTCATGAAATGAAGTTATATCCAATTGAAATTTTTTTAAATTAATAAATTTATTTTGTTTTTTATATTCATTTGCAAAATTATCATTGTACAAAATCTTATATTGATTAGTTTTAATAAAATCTTTTTTAAGTTTTTCAGCATCTAATAATGGTTCTTCAGATCCATTACAAACACCATATACATCTTTCATATAAAATAAAACTTTTGGATTTTTAATATTTAAATCATCATTAAATTTATAAACACCCCACATAATATCATTGTTATGTACTACTTGATATTGATCATTTTTTTTCAATATAGGTAGTAATTTACTGCCATTTATATATGTAATTATTATTTTAGTACCTTTTTTACTTAGACGATAAAGATTTTCTGTAACCATGTTAAAATTAGGTATCATATAATGAATCGAAAAGTTAAAAATGATGGTGCTGAATTGTTTATTGATATTAATAGGTTTATCACCGAATCCATGTATTAAAGTAAATTTTGTGTTTGTTTTTAACTTTGATAGAGTGGTTTTTGCCATATCAAGAGAATAAATAGATGGTTCTATACCATAGACTTGCTTTATATTTGCAGCAGCATAGTTTTTAGCACTTAATAATTTACCACATCCAATGTCCAATAAAGAATCTGTATTTTTAGCATATTGCATTATATAGCTATCGCTGATATATCTGTGATACTCAGTTAAAGTTTTTATATCGAGATCAGTTTTCTTTTTGATACCATAGTATATAGTACCATGCAATTTTTCGCACCTAACAAAATGTTCCTTTAGATAGTCTATACTAACATCTATATCATACCATTCTTTAAGTCCATTCTTTATATCTTTGTATATCACTTCCATCTGCTTATTATTGTTAACCATGGAACGCCCCTGTCTAATACTGAAGTTATTAATACACGCTTCCTTGTAAAAATCTAGATTATTTATTTTTTTAAGTAAATATATATCAATAAAACTATGGAAGACTGATCTGGACACAGTTCTTTTAACTGCTGATAAAATAGATAAACATTTTATACCCATAAAATAAAAATGATGTTTCGGATTAATTAACATTTCAGTTATATCAGACGCTCCAGAAATTAATGCTAAATCATATGTAAACCATTTTTTCTTATATGCCATTTTATCAGTGTCATCATCTTTCTCATATAATTTAACAGTATATGGTCGATCTACCGCTGATTTAAATTTTTCAGATAAAATTTTTTCTATTTGTGGAGTAGACGCTACGAGTAAATAATCTATATCATTTGAATATATTGTTCCAAGAAATTGATAAACTAATCCACTAAAAATAACTACACATTCCTGTTGTTTTACTGTAAGCGTTTTTAATATTTTTTTAAGTTGAACTAAATTATTCAATATTTTTTTTGCATTGGTTAAATACTTATCAGAACAATACATTTCCAAATTTTGGTGTTGTAAAAATTTTAAGGATTCTAAACCTAATAGTACATTGTATGTTTCTGATGATATTAATTCATCATCAGAAAAGATAGAATTTTGGCTGTCAGTTACAAATGTTAGATATATATCTGTTTTGTATGCTTTTAATTTTTTACAAATTATAAAATCGTTATTCTTAATACCATCCATTTGATTTATGAGATTCGACATTTGTACATCTGATAGAGATAACTTTCTATACGTGTAATCGTCAGATGGTTTATTTTTAAGCATATACACTTTACAAGGATAGTATAAAGTATAACATTTTATACCAGCCAATGCATGTTCATTTTCTGATATTTTTCCTATTTTATTTGTGCTTAATTGTTTGTAATAGTTAATAACATCCGTAAGAAACGCATTATTAACTATTTCTTCTTTGTATTTTTTAACCGAATATATTATATCTTTAATGTCCATTATATTATATCTTAGTTTTTAGTTTTTAATCAAAATATTCTAGAGAATTGAACAAATTTGATTTTATCATATGCATTAAATGAGTGAACCAAAAAAGATAATGAATAGCGTCAGACCATCATGGCATAGTACATTTCTTGACTTTATGGAAGTTTTATCCAAAAGATCTATGTGCTTAAAATACAAGACATCTGCTGTATTAGTAAAAGATTTTCAGATTATAGCAATGGGTTATAATGGAACATTTTCAGGTAGAGCAGAATGCTGTGATTATTGGAGAGATTACTATGATAGAAATATTATTAATAAAGATTTTTGTAGTTTTGAGCAATTTATTAATAGCATTGAATTTAGAACAAAACACAGAGAATGGGCTTTAACAAATGAAATTCATGCGGAAATTAATGCTTTGAATTGGGTATCAAAACGAGATATAGATGATAGTTGTATTTTATACACTCTTTATTCACCTTGTGATAATTGTGCGAAAACTATAATTTCATATGGTATCAAAAATGTAGTATATAAATATAAATATCCAAATGGCACGTTAGCATTGAGAAAAATGTCTGAAAATGGTATAATATGTCAGCATATTTGCTAATAATTAGATATTTTATAGCATAATATTTTTTATTATAAAGCAAACTAGAAAGAAGAAATATATATAATATAATGTCAAGTAAAGGATTTAATGAAACTTTAACAGTACCTATTAACCATAAAATAACATCAGTAAGTTCTAATAAAACTGTTGATTCTCAGATACGCGGATTAAATGGAGGTATGCTTAGTTTAGCCACAAGTTTAGGTCAAGTTAGATCAGAAATTGCAGGCATACATAAACATTATAATGTTTATAACAGTAAGATTGAGAATCTTGAAAAGATTTTATACGAAAATAGTATTGGAATGAACAAATTGCATGATATGTTATTCTCTGTAAATGAAACATTACAATTATTGAAATCAAAAGTATTGCAGGAAACAAATGACGTAAAAGAAAAAAATATCTCGAAAAAGAAATTTACAACAGATTTAAAAACAACAGAAAAAGTTAACACAAAAGCTGATACAGTGCAGACAGAAAGTGGTAATATAGTACAAGTACAAGATGTAAATAATGTTGTGCAGACAGAAAGTGGTAATACAGTACAAGATGTAAATAATGTTGTGCAGACAGAAAGTGGTAATACAGTACAAGTACAAGATGTAAATAATGTTGTACAAACAGAAAGTGGTAATACAGTACAAGATGTAAATAATGTTGTACAAACAGAAAGTGGTAATACAGTACAAGTACAAGATGTAAATAATGTTGTACAGGTAGAAAGTGGTAATGATGTACAAGTACAAGATGTAAATAATGTTGTACAGGTAGAAAACAAAGAAAATTCTACTAAAAATGCGCCTATTAAGAGTTCTGATGAACAGCGTAACGATAATTTAGAAGAAACTACACTGCCTCATAATAAAGAAGTTAAATTTGCTGTTGAAAAAGAAGAAATTTCATCGTCAGATGATAGTGATGATGAATTGATCAAACGTCTAGATGTAGAATTTTCTTTGGATGAAGATTCTGAAGATGAAGAAACACCAATTCCAGAACCAAGCCCCAAAAAAGTAATAAAAAAGCCTGTTTCTAAAAAACCTCCGATTGTAAAATCAAAAATGTTGCTAAAGAAAAAACCAGCCACAAAAGTAGGAGCTAGATAAATATAAATAAATTAATATAACAATCCTATTTTTGTAAAATCATTTTTATATTTGTTTTTTTTGTATGATACTACTTTCCATTCACAATCTTCTTGATCTTCCGTTTCAATCCATTTGAAAACAGTATCTGGCATGTCTTCCAAATACAATCCATGTTTTTTAAGTTCGTCTTCTTCATCACCAAATATTATTTTTTCCCATACTATCCCCAAACATTTATCTGCTTTTATTAAAGCATTCTGTAGTTTTACGTTCCATGGTAAAAAATTATCATCATTTCTTTTAGAACGCAATGCTCTGTGAAATAGATATTGCGCACATAATGTTGATACGCCAAAATATTTCTCAATTTCCTCTAATATTTTTTTATAATGACAACTTGCCATTTCTATAACACATATATTTATAAATTTAAAATGTTCGTAAAAGTAATACTTGCTCGTAATTAATTATGTAACGTATTAAAGTTTTTACAATGAAGATAATTTCAACGTCAAAACTCTTGGTTTAGATTCATTCAACCTGTAAAACTTATATACTAATTTCTCGTTTGTTTCATCACTGTATATATCAACAATAACTTTCGCTTGATTCTTGAATTCATCTGGAGAAGATGTAGGACCTTCTTCATCAGTCATTGATATATTATTATAAGTTTCAGTTGGAGTTCCATTGATTCTGTAACTTCGGAATAAAACTTTATTAGATTCACATCTCTCCCATACTCCAAACATCTGATCTGCTGCACTATTTAATTCAGCTATGGTTTCGAAAGTTACATCAACAGTAAACCCATGATTATCTTTATCCAGCATCATTAGCGCTATGACAGAATATCCATGTGAAGTACCAGCATGACGTTGAGCCATTAAAACTGCATTTGTTTGCATATTCGATGTTATTTGAGGTATGTTATTGCTTGCCATTGTATTTTTCTATATTCATTAATTTGATACTACTTCAAATCAAATTAAAATCAATTCATATGTAAAATATAGTAAAATAGTTTGTTCTAATAAATGAATGGAATAGTAATTCTTGCATCAAATTATACTTACGAAGGAAGTATATTCAATAAAGAACCACACGGTAAAGGTATATTCTACTATGCAAATGGAGATAAATATGTAGGCTCGTGTAAATTTGGCAAACCTGATGGATTTGGAATATATTATTTTAAAAATGGCGGTATTTACACCGGATTTTTTTCTTTTGGTAAAATACATGGTATAGGTACATATGAAGATGAAAAAAATATATATAAAGGAACGTGGCGAAATGATAAGAAACATGGGACATTTTTAAAAACTAATAAAAAGAAAACAACTACTTCACAACAACTATGGATTAAAGACAAAAAAATTAATAACTTAAAAATACAATACATACAACCAGCAGCTCTTGAAACAACAGAAATTAATCCTATCAGAAAGCCAAAAAAATACCAAACTACATACAAGAGTAAAGAGAAAAAATGTATTATATGCTTGGAACGAACTACTAACGCTACAAATGATAGATGCGGGCATGTTGCTCTGTGTTATGAATGCCTTGCTAAGTGTGACAAATGTCCTATATGTCGCTGTAATATTGGTAATATTATACGTTTATTTGCTAGTTAAATTTGAATACATTATTAAATTTAAATACATTACTAAGCAACTGCATACATTACTAAGCAACTGCATACATTACTAAGCAACTGCATACATTACTAAGCAACTGCATACATTACTAAGCAACTGCATACATTACTAAGCAA
>JACCDR010207569.1_pt1 | contig 37924 bp, 74 predicted proteins | sample 7446431 | NCBI WGS metagenome assembly JACCDR01 (sample SAMN15323443, study PRJNA562643) | freshwater metagenome | isolation source: river surface water | place: USA:Blue River Watershed | collected 2017-08-17 | reverse complement strand
CCGCTTTACCGGGTGCCGGTTGCGCGGCCGAAGCTGCCGGACCCACCGAAAGTCCCGGAGTATGAGCCGGAGCCTGAGTCTGACCTTTTCCCCATTGAGCAAAAATGAGCATGCAATCAGAAGCAGTCACGATTCCGGGAAAGCCGATCGAATCAAAACCAATCTGGATCACAATAACCAAATGAGCACCACACCCGAACAAGAGTTTTTCATCGCCAGTTGGCGAACACTGGCGCAAGCCGCACACGACAACGCCAGAGACAAAGGGTTCCGGGACACGGAGCGCACGATTCCAGCGTGGCTGGCGGAGGTGCACGGTGAACTGTCCGAAATCTTGGGAGCCGCAAAACTAGGCAACCCTGAAAGCAAAAAAATCCCGGGATTCACCCAGATCGAGGAGGAGTGCGCGGACGTGGTGTTGCGCATGATGGACACCGGCGAGGGCTTGGGCTTTCGGATTGCCGAGGCACTGGTCGCCAAGATGAAATACAACGAAGGCCGCGAACGGCTGCATGGAAAGGAGTTTTGATATGGAGCGAGCCGCCACCATCTTTTTCGGCATCGGAGCAACGCTTTTGTTCATTGCGTTCGTCCAGCATTTCTTTACCTTTGCGCCATGAAATTCATCCGCCGCCAAGTTCTCACCGCTGCACTGTGGCTGTTGAAAAAAGGACACCAGTATTTTCAGTACGCCCACAAGCACGGGGATTCGCCGTATGACTCCGGGAAAGCCGCATGGGAGACGCGGCAGATGATCCGCGAAGTGGAGGAACAACTAGCAAAATTATGACACCGCCCGAAGAAATCCAATTTACTTGCTCCGAATGCCAGAAACAATTCGACCCCGACCCGGATTGCGTGCTGGTTGAGGAGGTTGACGCCATCATTGAGCCGTCAGGTTGCGATGAGGATTGCGACTGTTGCCCCGCAGAAGGCCACGCGCTGTCCCCGGAAAGCCGCGAGGAAGTGAAGGCCAATCTTGGAATCAATGACGACGAGTTGAACGAAATCCTGCGGGGCGGCAAGGTTGCCGTTGGTGGTGTCATCATCTGCAAGGAGTGCCAAGATCAACTAGCGGAGGCTGCGCCATGAATCCACCAGAAACCATTCCACCGAAATACTGGATCACCACAGAGCAGCCACTCACCAAACGGGAGCGGTTTGCGATGGCGGCAATGCAATCGTTAATTCTGGTTCACACGAACCGCGAAAACATTGCAGGGATGGCGGTACTCCAAGCCGACACCATGATCGAGGCACTCAAATCCACACCAGAACCACAATGAGCACACTTGCACTGAGACAACAGCTTGTCGAAATCGCCCGCCGCGACGTTGGCAAGGTGGAAATCACGCCGAACCGGGCGCCGTGGATTGCGAAGTTCTGGCCGGCAACCAACGTCCCTCAATTCTACAACCGGAACAGCGACTACAAAGGCGAGCCGCCGTATTGCGCCGCCGCCATGTGCTACTGGGTCCGGGAGTGGCTCAAATTGCCGGAGGTGCTGGCAGCAATGAAAATGACGCCGGCAGGGGCGGAGCGGTGGCGGTGCAAGCTCAGTGGAGCGCATGCGTGGCTGGACTGGGCAGCATCACGAAAACTGGAGATATTAAGCGACAAGCCAACCGAACGGCTACGGGTCGGGGACATCATGGTTTTTGACATGAGCCATATCGGACTGGTCAAAGACGACAGCCCGAATCAGGTTTTCACCATCGAGGCAAACACCGGCAACGGATCCGTGCGGGATGGTGACGGGTGTTTTGAGCGGGTGAGAACGCGAAGCGCGGCGCGGGCATTTATCCGGTTGATTGAGCCATGAAATTCACCGTCGTCTGCGCATCCATGGGGTTCATGCAACTTGCAGGGATTTCGGTAGATTACGGCCTTTACGGCATTGCCATGGCCAATCTCATCTGCTCAATCGGTGCAATGTCGATTGCCATAATGGACCCATGAACAAAAACCCAGAACAGCCGGGAAAAACCCCAAACCCGGAAAAACCCATTGCGCAAGACGGGGTGGAAAACCCACTCAGGCGCAGGCGGGGCCCAGACGGGCTTTACGGCCAGCTGCGGGATGCGGGTGTCCTGAATCAGGTCATGGACGCACTCAAGCGGGGCGACACTCTCAAGCAGGTTGCGGAGCTTTGTGGCCGGTTGGGACATCCGGCGGAGATTGGGCAGGTCAACAGGCTCAACCAGCGGTGCAAGATCGAATGGGGGGAAGCGGAGTTTCGACGCAAGGCGCTGGATGCTTACGTTGATGGAGCCGGAGACCCCGACACGACGATGGAGGTTTTGATTGACCGGATGATAACCATGAAGTTTTCCCGGATGATGGAGGACGCAGAGGGACCGGATGCGCTGGGGGTCGTCATGCCGCTCTGGACGGCATGGAAGCGGATGAGAACGGCGGAGAAGGCCGAGGCGCGGGCAGAGCGTGCGGAGGAGCGGACGGCGAAGGAGTTGTCGAAGCAGGTCGCTACCCGATTCCTTGACATGATCAACAGCGAGGACATGGCGGCGAAGGCGCGGGCGATTCGGGATGGGGTGATTGCCGACGGCGGCGGGATTGAGAAGCAGGTTGAGGCGATCCAATCGTTCCTTTGGGGTGACGTGTTTCAGAAGGAGGCGGCATGAGCACGATGCCGTCATTTCAGGAACAAGAGGAAGCCGTTTGCACGCTCGCCTGCCTGCTGATTGAAAAATACACAACGAGTCCACCCGGGATCATGGGTGATTTCATTCGCGAGAACGCGTCGAAGATGAGCATGAATTGCCTGACGTTTATCCACGACCTGCTGAAAAGCGCGGCGTTCAGTCAGAAAGCCAGACCGCCGTGGATGGAAGTCAAAAGCGTGATTAGAGATGAGCTTTACGAGAGGAAGCACACGACATGAAACGAATCACAGACAAAATGGCCGTGATGGCTCAGTGGGAGTGGCGGGAAAGGATGACGAAAGGCAGGAACACAAAGCCAGCAAAGGAGATGCTTTGGGAAGCAACAGGCAGGCCACGAAGTGATTGCTTGAAAGCGCTCCAACGCGCCGCCGACCGCGGCTACCTTGACTACGGGGTTTCCCTGCGCACGGCATGGCTGACGGACGCGGGGTTGAAGCTGATTGGGAAGGAGGAGACGTGAGCCTTCCCGACGAATGCCCAAACTGCGGCTCTGCAATCCAACACAGGGAGACAAGCGGACCGCGTATCTTTTTTGAGTGCGAGTCATGGATGAAAGATGGGGCAGGAAAGCTAACATTTCGCACGAATAAATGCGCCGACCGCAAAACGATCAGAGACGCAGCCTGCGTCATCCGCGCCTTTCTTGAAGAAGACAGGGATGCGAGGGAGCGGGGATTCAACTGGATTGCGGAGAATACGCCATGAACACACTCCCAAACGACATAGCCCGATGCGCAGGCGTCGGCAGCGACGAGGAAGGCTGGCGCGAGGGGTGCGAGACGTGTCTTCGCAGAACGGCACCGCAGCCTGAGATCGTGACATGGATCGCGCCGCCGCCTATCATCGTGTTTGAGTGCGAGAATTTGATTGAGCCGGAGAAGACAAAAACACCATGAAACTAATCATCGCAGGGGGGCGCGACGTTCCAGAAAAAGACGCTGACGCACTTGTCAGGAAAGCACTGTCAAAACACGTTCCCGATATGTCAAAAGTCTGGGGCATATTTAACGGCGGCGCTTCGGGAATTGACGCAGCTGTCCGCAGGGTTTGGAGACAGCACATCCGCGACTTGTGGCCGCAGGTTGGACTCTTGACCTACGAAGCAGACTGGGAAACGCACGGGAAAAAAGCGGGGCCGATGCGCAATCGCGAGATGGCAAAGCACGCAGATACGCTGATTGCGATCTGGGATGGCAAAAGCCGTGGAACCAAAAACATGATTGATGAGGCAAGGAAAGCCGGGTTGAAAATTCACATTGAGCCTTACGAGTGACCACCCCCGCGCTCAGTCTCCGCACATATCAGTTGCCTGTTTTGTTATACGACGGGAAACTCCTGATCGTGGAGTTCGCACGGCAGCGAGGGAAAAGTCACACGCTGGCGAATTGGGCAGTCCGGCGGATGCTGCGGAAGCTGGCGGCATCCACGAAGGCGAAGACGGCGGACAGCAGCAAGAAGGCCTATGATTGGAGCATCTTCGTTATCTCCAACAGCCGAACCAACGGTATCGAGTTCGGCCAGAAGGTGAGCGAGATCATGGAAGCCGTGCGCGTGGCGGATGCGGAAATCCGCAGTAGCGGCACGCTGGACACGGAAGCAGACCCAGAGCTTGCAGCGGCCGGCGACTTACCACCCGTCGAGGTAGAGGACTTCTTTCAGCGGATGGAGATCAGGATTGGAAACCGCATCGGGCGGATTCTGATCCTTGCCGCATCACCCCGGACGGCGCGGGGGTTCAGCGGTGACTTGATTCTGGATGAGTTCGCGTTTCACGAACACGCCGACCGCATCTGGGACGCTGCCGAGCCTATCATTTCTAGCAACCCGCAGTTTCAGGTGCGGATTGCGTCAACGCACAACACGCCCAACTGCCTGTTTAATCGGATGATCCGCGACGGCAACTACCCCGTCGCATCCATCACGCTATCGCAGGCGTGGCGCATGGGCAAAGGGGATCGTGCGGAGATTGAGGCCTTCCGGGATCGGTGGGCACGGATTGACCCCGAGAACTGCCGCAGGTGGTGGGAGCAGACGGGAGGCAAGCCGCAGCCGCAGGACGCGATTTCCTGCATGAGCATCAAGCGAATGGGGCCGGATGGGCGCGGACTGGAGATTACGCCGGAGGAGCGGGAGGCTGAGGCGATTGACCGCCTGACATATCGCAAGAATTATGAAAACGAACCAAACGACGGGACGAACTCCCCAATCCTGAGCTGGGATGCAATCCGCAAATGCTCTCGCGCCCCTGATTTTGAGGTGGACATGCAGGCGTGGAGTGAAAACACGTTTGAGCGAATCCGGCGAACGATGGGAGACATCTACATCGGCCAGGACTTTGCGCGGAAACAAGACCTTTCGCCGCCCGTGATTTTGCTGGATCAGGGCGAGCTTGTGATGATTGGAATGCTGGAGATGCGGAACATGAAAACACCGCACCAGAGGCGTGAGATGCGGCGCGTGATTATGGCGTGCGGCCACCGACTGCAACGGGTTGTCATTGACATGACAGGAGAGGGGTCAGGGCTGGCGCAGGAACTGGAGGAGGAGTTTGGTTCGCTGATCCTAGGGGTGCATTTCAGCACAACGACCGAAATTGATAGCGGGTTGAGATTGTCTGGAGACAAGCGAAACACCATGCCAATCACAGAGCGGATGGCGCTGGACCTGTCGCAATGGATGGAGGATGGGCGGTTACTCATCCCGGACAACCAGAAGCTCCACGACGACCTCAGAAAGCCGCACAGGGTACAGACAGGGAAGACCGTCACGATTGCGGCGGCGAAGGACGCGGAGGGCCACGCAGACCGATTCTGGAGCATTGCGTTGGCGTTGCACGGCAAGATGACGGTTGGCTTTGGTGCGTGGACCGCTCAGGACGTGCAAGGCGCACTGGTTGGCGGGAGGGATGACGTGTTTGATCCGTTCACCGGCATGGGAGGGATGCAATGGGGGCCATGAAAAGACTGGCGTCGGGGCGATTCAGTGGTAGGATGCAAAATGAGCGAAATCGTATCAACCAGAGCATTGATGGAAAGAATCAACCCAATCATTGATTGGTATCAATCTGACAAGGCGGAAATCAGGAACCCGCTGGATATTATTACTGACATCGTAGCTGATTTGCAATCGGGTCGCGAACGAGAGGCCGTTGTGGCATCCGCAATCAACGACGCACGGGAACTGTGCCATCAAATAGAGCGTTGCGGATGCTCGCGAGAATTGACCGACGCCAGCATTATGGCGAGTGCGCTGATGAAAAAGCTGCAAGATGCGCAAAAAACACTTGCGCGGGGCTGAATCGGTGGCAGAATGGAGCCACAACCGAAACGAAAAATGCACACCGAAACCAACCCATACGCGAAAACGAAGAAGCAAGCCAAAGCAGGCGGAGAAATCGGCGCCAACGGCGAGTGGTATGAGGGCGGGCAATTCATCTGTACGGTGCCCGACTACGTCGGACGCCGGAAGCAAGAGCGCCGCCAGATGCGCGAGGTACCAGAGTGGGAAAAACAGCACGACGCACGCCAGCGCCGAGTCATTGCTTGGCATCAAGATCGGTCCGCCAAGCTGGAAAACCTCAAGGAGGAGCTTGCCAGCAGCAATTCCCAATTCTTTCAAAACATGGCCCGCGAAATCAGCGCGTATTGCCGCCTCAGCCCAAAGCAAGCGGCAATCGTTGCCAAAAACTTTCCCGGTTTTTCCGCTGAATACCTGAGCGAGGAAATCCCAGCCTGAATCACATGAATCCAAAATTTGCGCGAGGAGACATTGTGAGCGTCAGTTATTCGGATGGATCTGTTGAAATCGGCGGGATTTTAAGATTTGAGGCGGGAGGTTATTGGGTTACAGTGCCAGCAGAAGAAATTCGGCGATGGGTTCCGGAATACGCGGTTTCCAAATACGTCAGTAGCTCAGTGGAAGAGCGCGAAACGAGCGGCGCGAACCCCGCGAAGCCCGACAAGGGATAGGTTCCTAATGCAGGCGGAGACCGGGGTTCGATTCCCCGCTGACGTACCGCCTCCCCGCTCACCCCTCACCGGGTGGGCTTTTTGTGCCCGCGTCCGACCATTTGCCCGACGCCGGGAAGATGGTACGAAAAACCCCGACAGCCATGGAGACTGCCGGGGTTCCGCTTCGGGCGAGTGGTACCTTTCGCCGTTTTGCTTTTAACTTTGCGCCAACGCTTGTCCTTTGGGCGGGGCGGGAGGCGCAAGCGCCCCAACCAGCCACAATCCGCCCAATCGTCAAGCGTTTTCTTTCCATTTGACACATTTTCGCACTGCTTTATGCGTATCGGCGCATACAAGCAATGGCTCCACGTCGCAAACTCGCAAACCCACTCACCGCCCCCGCAGCGACACAAGCGCCGGACGCGGGCGTAGCCGGGACCGCGTTTTACGACCCAGTCGAACGGATCATCTACCCAGCCACCGCCGAAAGCATCCTCGCAGGAGCATGGGGCGGAGACACGCGGGACACGCGCAACCTCTTTATCAGCGCGTGCGATACTTGGGATAGGTTAGCGGACAACATGCGGACGGTGGAGAACGCGTTAATCGCCGCTCCGTTTGAATTTCAGCCGTTCGCAAGCCCGGATGGGACGGTTTCCAACTCCGCAAAAGAGAAGGCGGAATTGGTTGACCATGCGCTAAAGAGCCTCCGCCCAGACCCCGCTAACATGGAATTGGGGCGCGACGGACTGCTGCGAGCCCTCGCCCGCGCATCCATCGTCGGGGTGGGTGTTGCCGAAATCGTCTGGCACAATCAACTCCAAGACTGGAACGGTCAGCAGTGGATTCTGCCCAAATACTGCGTCAACGTCGGCGCTCGCTGGTACGGCTACCCGACGATTCCGGGTGGGCTGAAATTCCGCAACCAGTCCGGTGCGTGGGAGAACTTCCCCAAGCTACGATTCCTCCCGCAGGTCGTGTCAGCAACTGACGCCCACCCGTCGCAAGCGGGGCGGTTCCGTACGCTGGTCAAATACTACTGCGCCAACGTCTACGGATTCAAGTGGCTCATGGAGTTCACGCAGCGCTTCGGGACGCCGTTTCGGTGGGCGACGTATTCGGAAAGGAATGCGCAAGTCAAGAATCAGCTATTGACGATGCTGGCGAATCTGGGATCAAGCGGCTACGGCGCGTTTCCAGAGGGGACAAAGCTGGAATTGCTGGAGGCGAAGAACACAGGCGACCTCCCGCAGGATTTGGTTATCAAGATGACCAACCAAGCCTGCGACATCGTGATTCGCGGTGAAACCGCCAGCAACGGCAGCGAGGGCGCGGGCGGACTGGGCAACACGGGTGCGGTGTTTGCGGGCGTGAAGCGCGAGGCCATGCAAGGCTACTGCAACGACGCTTGCGTCACCTTGCAGAAGTTTGCCGAATATGTTATTCGCGTGAACTACGGGGAGTTGACCGAGGCGCCAACCGTCGTCTGCGAAATCCCGGAGCCGGTTGATGCCAAGATGAATGCGGAGCGGGATGAGGTGTTGATCCGGTCGGGAATGAAGATTCCGCGCAAATGGTGGCACGAGCGCCACGACGTGCCATTGCCGACCGAGGATGATGACGTGGTAGAGCAGACGGTTGCTCCCGTCCAGCCGCTCGCTGCATCACTGACGGCAGCAAAAGCGGAGACGACGAACGAGGTGCTGCAACGCATGATTTCCGCGTTTTTGAACGGGGCGCTGGAAGACGGCGCGGCGGATGATGAAGAATTGGAGAAGGAGAACGAAACCGCGGAGGCCAAAGCAGCATGAAAACGGAACTCATCGCCGCCCTCACAATCGAAATCCACGGCAACGCGCCGGAGTGGATCATGTACGCACCGGCGGGGCGCAATAGCATCTCCGCAAAGGTGAACGGAAGGGCCGCAAACGTGACGGTAACGGTGGATGAAAAGGCCGCTCAAGCCCTGCAAGCCGACCTCCAAGCGCGCAAAGCGGCGGGAGGGCCACAACCGTTTTTTGATTTCCATCACGACGCCCGCGAGGCGAGTGCGTACCCGCAGGAATTCGCATGGCGGACGTTCATTGTGGACGGTGAAGAGCGGGAAGGAATTGGCGCTCGCGTCAAATGGACGCCACCCGGACTTGAAGCCACGAAATCCGACCCGGACAACGGCATCCTCCCCGCCATCCGGCATTTCTCCCCCCGCTGTGCAATCGCCAACGGGCGCATCGTTGGACTCATGGACGCAGCAAGCGGGAACGCCGCGGGCGGACTGGTCAGCGACCCGGCTTTTACCAAGATTGCGCTAGTCGCATCACTCACCCCAACCCCTGACAAACCTATGGACAAGAAGAGACTCATGAAAATGGCCGGTTACGCCGATGACCTCGAAGACGTGGACGAAACGGAGCTGATGAGCAAGCTGGAGGCTATGTGCACGAAAATGCGCGGGAAAACCGACATGACCGCGGCGAAAGTAGCGGATCTTGAAGCCGCGAAAGCCACTGCCGAAAGCGAGCGTGACGCCATCAAGGCTCAGTTGGAAGCAGCGCAAACGGAACTGGAAGCGGCCCGTGCGGAAGCCGCGGAATCCTTCGTTTCCGAACTCGTCGCCAGCGGCAAGGTTCCACCCAAAGCGGACAAGCAAAAGGCTTTCCTGCGCAAGGCGTTTCTCGCCAATCCAACGGAAGCCCGCGAGTACGCCTCCGAACTCGTCGCCAGCAATCCCGGCACCGAGCGCATCACGGACGAGAACAACGGCAAGAATCCCGGCGAATCGCCAGCCGAAAAGGGCGCGGCCCGTCAGGCAAAAGCCACGGAACTCGTCGCCAGCAAGCAGTACGCAACATTTGACGCCGCGTGGGAAGCCGCGTGTGCGCTCATCCCCTGACCCTCAACCCAACAACCCCAACCTGATTCAATACTATGGCCGAAGTGCTTTTTGACGTAAAACAAGGGCGGCGCGTTTACGTCGCGAACGCCGCAATCTCTACAGGGATGCTTGTCATTCCCGGCTCCACCGCCGGACAAGTCGGACCTGCTGCCGCTGCCGGTCCAATCTGCATGGTTGCCCTCACCGATGCCACAAGCAGCGGGGAAGTTGAGGTGATGCCAATTACCCGCGGCGCTGAATACCGATTCCTTGCGGGAAACAGCGTCACTTCCGGCGCTGAGGTGGAGTTGGACAGCACCACGGGAAAAATCAAAACCTTTTCCGCAGGCACCAAGGTAGGCAGGGCGCTTGAAGCCGGTGCATCCGGCGGGCTCGTCAAGGTCATTGCCTACTGACCCAACCCAACCCAACTCTCACTGATTACCCATTATGGCTACTGGCACCCGCTCTTCTGCCCTCGCGGCAATCCAAGGGATTACCAACTTCGCGTCCGGTTACGCGAATGATCAAATCTCCCAATCCGTCCTTGCCGACGCATACTTCATCACCGGACAGCCCATCAAGGCCGCTCTGAATTTTGAATATGCCCAATTCGACAGGGCCGATGGGATTACCATCCCTGACACCAAAACGGCACTCAATGACACCCGCGGCGCAATCCTCGCCTTTGGTGGCCAAAAAGTGACTGGCACGCTCGACACCCACCGCGCAACTACCGACTGGTATGACGTGGGGCCGGACATCACTGACGCTGACCTCCTCTTGCAACTGCAAGGCGGGGCAAAGCTGGGGACGCAGGCGCTTGTGACCGGGCGCTTCCAGCGCATCCTTTCCGCGGCTTCTACGGCTGCGGGTTCAGGCACCACGATCGACATCAGCGACGGTGACGACGCCATCGCCGAAATTCAGGAGCAGGTCGAAAACGTGCTGCTTGCGTGCGGCGGTTATTGCAGCGTGCGGGTTCTGATGGGGGCGAACGCCTACCGCCAAATCACGGCGCTCACCAAATTCCAAGCCCGGATCAACGGCGGCGCGACGGTCACGAATCCATCCACCCCGACAGAGCAACAGGTGGCGGCGGCGATTGGCTACAACGTCAGCGTGAAAATCACGAACGCGGTGGCGAATACGGCGGCGGTGGGGCAAACCCCATCCCCGGGATTCCTTCTCAGCAACCTGATTTACGTTGCCGCGGTTTCCCCAACGCCAAACACCAGCGACCCATCCGCCATCAAGGTGATTGAAGGGTACGGCAGCAACGGATTCACTCCGACCTACATCAAGGACAACAACCCTCAGTTTGAGGCTTGCACTTGGGGCTGGAAGGAAAAGATCATTGCGACGAACTCCAGCGCAATTAAAAAGCTGACGGTTCAAGCCTAATCTGCGGCATGAAGCCCCGTCGCCGTGTGGTGCGGCGGCGGGGCAGTTCTTCACTTTCATCCTATGGCTTGGATTGCCCTCACCGATCAAGACGCCGCTTCCCGTTTCGTGCAGTACGAATGGGACGCAATGACGGCATCGGCCCGTGAGTCTGGCGTGGGTGACGTTATCCAACGCAGTATTGACAGGGTGACGGAAATGGTTCGGATGCACATTCGATCCTGCCACCAGAATACACTTGGGCCGGACGGAACGATTCCAAGCGAACTACACTCAACGGCCGTTGCGCTGCTGATGAATGACATTGCCACCAATCTCCCCGCATCCGGCGTAATCATGGACGAGGGGCGGCGAATGACGGTCAGCGAAGCCAAGTCAGAGCTGAAAATGGTGGCACGCTGCGAGCTTCTGGTTGCCCCCCCGGAAACCACCTCGACAGACTCACCGGCGGTTGACCAAGGTGGCTACGGAGGCGAACAATACGTTGACATGGGAGTGCTACGCTAACACATGGAACCGCGCAAAATCTCCATCAAGCTCAAGCGAGACCCCCGCGAGACAGCGGAGCGTCACTCACAGGCGAATCCGCTGACGCTGGAGTGCACGCTGGCGACGGGTGAGGCGGTGACGGAAACGATGGAGTTACGGGCGGAGCTTCACGCGGCGCAGACGCCAGCCACGACTCCGCTTGCGGCTACGGCTGCAGTGACAATGGGCGTAGGCGAAACCGGCCCGTGGTTGCTGGAGTTTACGGGGGCGCAGATGAATCAAACGGTGTTGCCGGATTCATCCGCGGACTTCTGGTTGCCGGTTTACGCGACGAACGCGGACGATGACTTGTTCACGCTGGCGAAAATGGCGTTGACGCTGGTTTTTGACAACGTCTCTCAGACGACCCCGCCACCGCCAGACCCTCCGCTTTACGCGACATATGCGTTTCGGACGTTTGCGGTGGCGGGGCAGTCCAGCGTGGTCGCAGAGACCACGCAAGACACGTTGACGCTGGTTGCTGGCAGCAACATCACGATCACGACGAACGCCGCGACAGACACGATCACGATCAGCGCAAGCGGCGGGGGCGGTGGGGCAACAGACCTCACAATGACACGCACGGCCAATGCCGTCACGATCACCCCAAGCGGCGGCGGCACGGCAGCGGAAATCCCGCAAGCAAACAGCACCCACGCGGGCGTCATCACCAACACTCAGCACAACGCAATCGAGGCGCTGGGCACAATGTCCACGCAATCGGCGGCGAGCGTGGCAATCACTGGCGGAAGCATCACCGGCATCACCGACCTTGCAATTGCCGACGGAGGCACCGGCGCCAGCACGGCATCACAGGCGCGGACAAACTTGGGACTCGGCACACTTGCCACACAGAGCGGGACTTTCAGCGGGACTTCATCCGGCACAAACACCGGAGACCAGACAATCACCCTCACGGGCGACGTAACCGGCAGCGGCACGGGCAGCTTTGCAGCAACCATCGCGGCCAATGCGGTCACCTACGCCAAAATGCAGGCGGTTTCCGCGGCGTCTTTGCTGCTCGGTCGGGGCACCGCGGGGACAACGGCAGTGCGTGAAATCTCACTCGGCACCGGGCTTTCAATGGCGGGTGACGTATTGTCAGCGTCCAGCAGCGGAGATGTTACCGGCCCCGCATCCTCCACCGACCACGCCATTGCCATTTACGACGGCACCGGCGGCAAGACGATTGCCAACTCGTCCATTGTCATCGACGACCCGCAGGTTTCGCCGGTGGTTTGCGTGACCATGCGCGTCAATCAGTCAGGACAGACAAACAGCCCGTTCAACATCACACCAATGGGGAATGGGGCGTTTATCGTTGGTCCAAAGCCAGACAACTCATCCACCGGCGGCGGCGCTCGCGGGACGAACGCGGTGGATTTGCAAATGACGCGGACAAACTCCGCCCACGTGGCTTCGGGTTCAAGCTCATTTGTTGGTGCGGGGGTAGCGAACGCGGCAACGGCGGCGAGCTCCGCCACCGTAGGGGGAATTGCCAATCAGGCGACGGCCGCGCAGGCGTGCGCTCATGGGTCGCGGGCCATTTCCAATCGCCTAAACATGATGGCGCATGGCAACTCGGCTGTTGCCGGAGAGTGCCAAGCCGGCCGCGTTATTATGCGGCGGACGACGACGGACGCAACTCCGGTCCCGCTTTCCATGGACGGGGCAGCGCCAAGCGGCGCAGGCATCACCACCAGCACGCATTTCGTTCTGCTGAACAATCAGGCGGTGTTTGCCGACATTCGGGTTGTGGCGAGGTCCGCAAGCGGCACCGACCACGCCGCGTTCATGCGCCGGGTACTGATCAAACGGGACGCCAACATTGCATCCACGGCAATCATCGGCTCAGTCATTTCCCCGACGACAGACATCAAGAGCGCCGGAGCTTCCGGTTGGGAGGTCGCAATTACGGCGGAGGCGTCCACCATTGGAGGAATGCTCATCACCGTCACCGGAGCCGCCGCCACGACGATTGTCTGGGGCGCTACCGTCGAATTCATGGAAATCATCCGCGCCTAACGCCATGCCACCAATCCTTCTCATTAACCCACCCGCCCCAGTGTCAGAGACGCCAGCCAAGCGCATTGCCCGTCAGATACTGCAACGAACGGCCGATTGCGCAGCATACATGATGTCCAGCCACCAAGAGCCGTACACATGGCTATGGTTATCCGACGAAGCAACCCCTGCGGAAATTCTAGCAGAACTCGGAACGCAGGCGAGGGAGGTTTTTGAAAGAGGGGCAGACATCGTTGGTTTTCTCACCGGGCAGCACACGGGCAGGCCAATCGCGCAGATGGATGAAAGCGAGTACCTTCCGAAGCAGCCCGTTACCGTCCACGACGACGGAACTGTCACAATCAACACAAACCCATAACCACCCCACACCATGGAAGAAGAATCAGGCACCCCACTCCCACCCCGCACCGGAACAGGTGAATTTGCAGTTGAGCCGCTACTCGTTCCACCTCCGCTTTCATTGGAGCAGGCGGAGAAGCTCGCGAACGCAATCAAGACCCTTGAGGAGTTGATTGATTCACTCGGCACCGTCGGAGGGGTGCTTGCCAAGTTTGTGTTTCAAAAGATGCTGCAAGGCTTGAAGGCGATGGGGCCAATCCCGCCGCTCATGCCACCCGGCACCCAAGAGCCATCCACCCCGCCATCAACCACCCCGTGAGATGGAGCCGCTCCACACATTCCTCCAAGTTCCCATCGTGCAAGACATCAACGCAATCTTTTCCACCCTCGGCACCCCGGGATTGCTCATTGCCAGCGTTTACTACGTCGTCCGGGAGCTGAAAAGCCAGTACGACGCCCGCATTTCGGCGCTGGAGCGGCGGAGCGAAGAGTGTGAAAAGGATCGGGTTGCGCTACGGGATATGATCATCAAACACGAATCCGCGCCGTGAAAATCCCACGCAACACAACAGTTGAGGTGGGGGTTGGCTTTGCGCTAATCATCGCCTTCCTCCTTGCATTTTTCGTGATTGTAGAGCTACTTGTCCGACACCTGAATGGCTAACGAAGACTACCTCACGCAATGCCTGTTGACGATCAAGTCAACACTGGAGGCTGACGAATACTTTACCCCGACAGACGGAAGACCGCCAATTCCCGTTGTGGTGGAGGTTTTTCAGGACATCCAGCAAATCATTCAGATGACGCAGATGCGTGGACTTCTAGTCACTGCCGCGATGGAGTCAGCCCCATCAAAAGGCTCGGGAGGATGCTTGACGATTGAACCTCAGTTCGTCGTCCGAGTGGTTGAGAATATCTCGATCAACCGAAGCCCGTCGGGTCATCAGGATAACGGCTTGCGCGTAGCTCAGAAAATCGAAGTCATTCTCAACGGCAAGCCCGCAGCAAAGAGGGAAGACGGAACAAACTTTGGCGGCGGGTCTTACCTGCCCACCGGCATTGTTCCGGCGGTCGCGATTGGACCGGACGGGCTACCCAGCAACCAGTGCCGGGCGTACCATGCAACATTCAGAATCCCCTCAGCAACCATCACTGATTTCACCCGGCTGGATGGCCCTCCTCCCGCTGGCGCTCCTTAACCTCCACCCTATCACATTATGTCTTGCGATTGCACTGTAATTAGCGGCCCCTGCCTTGTCGGTTGGCGGGGCTATTGGTTCCGCTCCAAGGGCGATGTTGTCATCACCAAAGAAACCACGCTTACGCCTGTCACCGTGGACAGCTTTGGGGTGACGGATCAGCGGGTGAATACCGTCCGCCACACCATCGCCTTCACGCCTTCGGGGATGATTGCGAAAAACGAATCCCCGCCTGCAACTGACTTTTCCATCCTGATTGAGCCTTACGCCGACGCCGCGACGGAACCAAAACCGGGCCAATCCCTTTTCCGTTGGGATTCCACCGCCATCACAGGCTACGCCACGGCAGACGCGGGCGCGGCAACGACCATCACAATCGGATCAACATCCGGGATGGTGGTGGGGCAGTACGTGACAATCAGCGGAAGCTCCACCGCGGGCTACAACGGCACGTGGCGAATCGAAGCCGTCACCAGTTCAACCCAACTGAAACTTGGCGTCGCGTTTACGTCCGACCCAACAACGGACGGCACGCTCTCGTTTTCCAACGCCCTCGTCATCCACCCGCTTCTCCAATCGGGCGGCACGGAAAAAATCATCACCTTCCAGAACGTTGCGTTGACAGGGCTCCCAACCCTGACGTTTTCCGCGACGGAAACCGTCATCGGCGCGGTGACATTCACGGCGCTTTATCACCGGAAGCTGGAAGCGACGGACGTTGACGCCATTGTGGATTACCGGACGTGGACGGCACCCGGATCAACTCAACTTGACGACTTTTACCCCGACGCCATCCTCACCACCCCGCCGCAAGTCCGATACGGAGAAGACGATGTGGACGCATGGACCGTTGACGACCCCGTTGCCGCGCCATGGAAGGACTTTTGCACCGCCAACGGAATGACGGTGGCGCTGAGCCTCGGCGCTACTGATCGCGTTGTTGATTCATGCGGCCTCGTTGATATCACGTTCACTGACCTGACATTAACGGCAACAGGGCAGCCGGTCGGCGAACTCGTCACGGATGAAGAGGTTCAAAAAGTGCTGCGCCAGCAAACAATGGGAAGCGGATACGAAGGTCGCAAGCGTGGCTCATCCATGAAGGCCGCAACCCCGATGATGTTGTGGATTCGTCTGGATGGCGGAGTTGTTGATTTCAAGATCACATCCACCTCCGTCTCCGCCGCCGCCGCAAACTACGGCACAACGATCATGCGAAACGGAGACCTTGTCTGGCAAGGCTTGCGGACATTCTCCAGCGGCGTCCGCCAACCTCTCTTCACGGTCGGCTACCCATAACCTGAATGCTCGTCACCTACACCCCTACCGGAGGCGGAACCTCGATAACCCTCGCTGGTTCCGCTTCCGATTGCTCGGACGACGTGCAGGGGTATTCGTCCGCATACCGGGACGCGGACAGCGTGGAGGACATCGTGGGGGCGGATTACCCGCAGACTAATAGGCGCGGCAACAGGGCGGTTTCCGTGTCATTTCGGACGACGTGGCTTTACGCGAGCATTGACGCGGCGCAGATTGCGGCGCTGGGATTGAATAGCAAATTCAAGACGACGGGCGTCGTGACGTTCAAGGACAACAGCGGCGTCACCCGGCTCACCCTTACGGGGGCGCTTGTGAATGGATCGGTTGAATCCATGCCCGGCTGCACCGTCGTTTACGCTTACTCGATCACCGGATACGAAACATGACCACGCCTCGCGCAGAGGAGTATTTTCGCGGAAAGCGAGTCCTTCCAACGGAACTCAGGACGCGGGAGTTTGCGCGGCTCCCCTTGTGGGTCAAAGAGCAGAGCTTTTTCATGGCTGGGGTGATGGATGCGGAGCTGGCCGGCGCTTTCCAGCGTGCGGCGCAGGCGGTGCTAGACGGCAAGATGGGTGAAGCGGAGGCAACGCGGATCATTCGCGAGGGGATCACCGCCAGCGGATACAAGCCGGAGCCGGGACAAGAAGGGACGATCAAGGACCTCAGCACGGTTCACCGGCAGCTCATCAACCTCCGCACGAATGTTGCGCTGGCGAATGGGTGGGTAAATAACGTGAAACGGCGCAACAATGCAAAGGTGATGCCGGTGCTTGAACTGGTGCGCGGCCGGAATGCAAAGGAGCCGCGCATCTGGCAGCAGAAGCTATGGCCGGAAGCGGTGGCGGCATCCGGCAGCAAAGCGCGGCCTGACATCATGGCGGCGCTGATTGACGATCCGATCTGGCTCTACCTGTCTGATTTCGGGGTGCCATACACCCCGCTCAAATGGGGCAGCGGCATGAATCAGGTTGGGATGTTCAAGACGCAGGCGCGGGAACTAGGCTTGATTCCGCTTAAAGGGCAGCCGCAACCACCGCCCCCGAAACCACCCGAATCTCTCAACTCAACCTTGGAGGTGGCTGCGGATCAAATCCCACCGGAGAAGCGCAAGGAGACGCTGGAAAAGCTGGATGGATTGGCGGTTTTCGTCAAAGATAAGCTGGTGTTCACCGACCCCAACGGTTCGCGTCCGTGGCCGGTGCCCGTGCTCGCCAACCTCCTCCCTCGGCAAAACGTGGACGGCACGGAAAATTACCAGAAGCGGGCGTTGAGGGAATGGCGCAACCTCGGCGGGGACGCGGCGGCGATGAAAGCGATGGAAAAAAAGTTTTCGGGAACGGACCTTTTGGACGATTGGCAGATGCTGGTGCGTCGCGTGACGGCGGCGGAGCAAATCCAAACCGGAGCGGCACTGGTTGACGCACTGGCGAATCTGGTGTCTCTTGCGCTGTGAACGTCTCCCTTTCCATCGGCGGAAAAGACCCCATCGAAAAGCAGCTTGCGCAGATTGCGGGGATGACGGGCGAGGAAATTGCCAGTCAGTCTTACGAGTCAGCCCGCGACGTGACGGCGAAGAACTTTTTCCGTTACGGCGACGTTTTCCCGAACAAACTGGGGGGCACTTCAACAGGCTACTGGCAAAAGGCAGGGAACGCCACCAACGCCGATTCACAGGGAAACGAAATCCGAATCTGGATCACCGAAACACAGGGGCTTGGCGGACTGGTCGGAGTGAAACGCCATTACACGGGCGGCGGCACAATCAGGGCGAGCGGCAGAATGAGCGAGGTGACGAAAAAGCCAATCCGCTACCTCACAATCCCAATCTCTCCGGCATCGCACGGGAAGACGGTGGCGATGATGCAGGCGCTGGGTGTGGTTTACCGCAAAGGCGGCGCCCTTTTCCTGCGTCCGCAGGGCGCGAAGCGGTCGGACTCCGACCCGGCAATCTTCGCCCTTAAAAAGAGCATCGGCCCGCAGCGGCCAAACCCGTTCATCCTCCCAACCAACGACGAATACTTCAAAGTCGTGGCAACCGTCGTTGAAAACCTAGCCGATCTTGACTAATGGCCGCATCCGACAAAGAACTCAACATCGGGATCAAAGTAACCGCCAATACGGCGGGCGCGAAGGAGGCGGAAAAGGCAATCGACGGGCTCACGGAGGCGATTGAGGAGCAGGCCGTAGCGGAAAAGGCGTTGGTTCTTGAGACTCAGAAGCTGACGGGCGAGGAGAGGCGGTTCGCGGACGTTGAAAAGGAGGCGGCGGCAGCAGCGACCGTGGCGACCCACGCGTTCAAGGATCAAGAGAAGATCGCGGAAACACTGGGGGCATCCCTGAAAAAGACATCGCTTGCGACGGCAGAGCTTGGCAAGGCGACGATGCAGGCGAAGGAATCGGCGGCGCAATTCGTCAGCGCCAACGCATATGGGAAGTTTGACGACACACTTCTCAGGGCGCATGACGCGATGAAGCGGACGACGGTTTCCGCGAATGGGGCGGCGCAGGCGACGAAGGAGGTGACGAAAGCAAACAGCAGTGCGGCAATGGGCTTCATGGCGCTGTCAAATGCCGTGCAGGATGTCCAGCATGGATTCGGCGGCATCATCAACAACATCCCCGGCATCGTCAGCGGCATGGGGCTTGGAATGGGGGTTGCGGGCGCGGCGCAGATTGCGGGGGTGGCGTTTGCTGCCGTAATCAAAAACGTGGATTTGTTTGGTCAGAAAGCAGAAGAGGCGAGGGAAAAAGCCGGAGAGCTGGCGGCAGAGATGACGGATGCGGCAGATAAAGCCCACAAGGAAGCTGTGGCGGTTGAGGCGGTGGCGCTGGCTCGCGACCAACAGGCGGAAGCGATGGCAAAAGTGGATGAGGCTTACAAGACCACTATTGCTCTATCAGAAAAAGTCATCAAGCAAGCGCAGGAAGAAAAAGACGCGCAGATCGCCTTGATTGACGCACAGGCAGGGGTCGAAATGGCGCGGATTCAACTGGCGGAATCGCGTGGAGAAATCACCAAAGAGGAAGCGATTTTTGCCAAGGACAAAGTTCGAGTTGAAGCAGAGTCGCGCAAACAGACCGCGCAAACACTAGCAGAGGAGACAAAAGCGGCGGAGCTCAGGAAGAAAGCGGCGGCGGAGGTGGAGGCGGCAGAAAAAAAACGGCAGGCAGCGGCGGGACTTGCGGAGGGTGGCGCGGGGCTGATGAATGAATCAGAACGCAAAGAGTCAAAGGGCAACATTGAATCCATGAAAGCATTGCAGGAGTCTTCGCGGCTCAGGCAGGAACAGCTTGCGCGGGCGATTGACGACAAATCCCTGATCGACTTTGACCCGGAGATGACGGAAAAAAACCGCCAGGCAAACCGCGAGAAACTTGCGAAAGAGCGGGATGATTACTTGGCGACGCAGGCCGCGATTGACAAAGAGAACGCCAAACTGGCGGCAGATGAGGCGGCGAAAAGGAGGACCGGACTGGCATCCAGAGACGACCTCAACAAGGCGGTCAAGGCTGAGAACGAGGCGGCGGATGCGGGCGTTGCGCGTGCGGGTGAGTTTCGCGGGCAGGCGACAGGAACGGAAGCAGGCATTCAGCGATCCAATCAGCTATTCAATCTGAGACAGGCAGCGGGAAGCATGGGGGCGCTGGCGCAGGTTGAGGCGGAAAGGACGAAGCAACGAGAGGAGGCAGAGAAGGAGAGAGAGCGTGCGGCAAAAGAGGCGGAGCGAGAGGCAGGGCGAAGGGCAACCAATCTAAAGCAGGTTGGATCCGCTGGCGGTTCGCTGGCGAATACTCTTGCGGGGGATGGGCTTGCGCCGGGCTTTGTGGATTCGCTACGGGAGGCGGCTGGTGGGGCTGGCGACGCCGCGGGGCTTGATCGCTTGATGAAAATGGTTGCCACGCTGACTGCTAACACAAAGAAACTCAGCGAACAGGCGAAATCCAAGCTGGACAAGCTGGAAGCTGAGATTGAAGACCTGCGAACTGCCAAATAACCATGCCCGGAGAAAACTGGACAGCACAAATTGGAGGCGGGGGAGCAACAGCGTTCTCCGCGCTGAAAATCACGTCTTGCGTCGTCAATCTGCAAGCCGGGGGCGAGGGATCGGCGGAGTTGTTTTTCGCACTCAACGCCACCGCCACCGCGCCCGCCGCAAAGCATGATGCCATCATCATTCGCGAAGGCTCCGACGTTTACTTCCGTGGCATTGTCGGCAAGGTAGAGCCGTTTGCGGACGGTGGAAGGCAGGGATGGAACGTGCAATGCAAGGGACTTGACAGCAATCTGGGCGAGATTGTCTATATGCAGCGGTACGCCATCGGCCCCGCAACGCCATCGCAGGAATACGGCTACAAGTCCCGGCTTCAACTGGGCGTGAATGACTCAGGGGCGCGAATCACGACGGCGCAGACGATCAGCGATATTCTAACCTATGCGTCAACGCAAAGCTCAGGCATTGCGACGGGCTCAATTCTTTCTGGCGTTTCGCTGACAATTCCGGCTCAGGAAGTGGTGGATTCGTACTGCCGCGAGGCGATTCAGACAGTGATGCGCTGGCACCCGGATTGCGTTTCATGGTTCGATCACGTTGCCTCGACCTACAACATCGCCAAGCCATCGGCGCTTTCGACAATCACCAAAGCAGTCAGCGGCAACACCAGCGGGTGCAAACTGATCAACCGCCGCCCGCTCCAAAGAGGGGATATTCGCGGCGTCGCGTTTACGTTTGAAACCGTAAATACGGTGGATGGGCAAGAGTGGATTGATCTGACAGAGCAGACCGCGGGTGAAACGGAGGGGCTTCGAATCATTCGCCGGACCATCACTCTAAAAGGCACGGATACCGTCACCCAATCCCAGCAGGTTCTCACCGCTCCGCTAATTGACAACTCGTCCAGCCTTTCGGAAGTGCGGGATTGGATTTTGAAGCACTTTCCCGACGTAGCGGAAACTGACCCGGTGGCGGGGAATGTGGAGGTGGTGAGCGTGACGCAGGCGGTTGACGTTGCCGACAAGGTGGGGCTTGGAACCGTTCCATCACCCGGCGGAACTCCGAAATATCCCCGCGAACTCATCGGCGGCAGCATTCCCCCATGGCAATCTGGGATTTCCGCAGCACCGGCAACCATCACCATCACGCTCCGCTGGCTGGGGACGGTGGCAAATCCGGCCCTCTACAAATTGTTCGACAAGGAAACCGGACTGCTTGTGTTGACGCGGGAATTGACTGGCACGGACGCGACCAGTACCACCTACCGCACCAGCGCCAGCACCAGCGGCGAAACCGCGCCGGAGGGCCTTGCGGCGGCGTACTACGACGCAATCAGCACGGAGTCACCTGCGGGGACGGTGGTGTTTGTCGGAAATGAGATTGACCGCACGTTGGTTCCCGGGAAGAAGCTCACCACCACGGGCTTGTTTACCCTGACAGGCGTGGTTATCCAATCCGTCACTGCCGACATATTCACCGGCCGCACGACCGTCAATTTCGGGCCAATCAACCCCCGGATTTCCCCCGACGACTTCATTGCGCTCCAGCGGGCGGGAGAGCGGGCGGTGAAGCCGTCGCTGACTCCGGGGGCGCTTCGCACATCCGGCGCTGTCACCGGCTCCTCTAACGTCGAAGGGGCGGTCGCGGGCCGCACTGGAAACTCAGTCCGCAGCACCGGACAAAACCCCCAGCGGTACTACACCGTCAATCAGGCCACATCCACGACCGTCACAATCAATCCGGGGGTTGTGCTGACGCAGATTCTCGACAATTTCGACAACCCAACCAATTCACCGACCCCGACGTATTGCGCGCATACAATCGAAGCCGCATACGCCAGCCCCACAGCAACCGTAACTGACGGATCGAAAATCTACCTTCGCCTCTCCTACGTCACTGGCACCTACGCCAGCGAGGGGAGCCTTACTGGCTCAACATCAGTGACCATCACGGGCGGAAAAGGTGGCACTGGTGGCGCTGGCGGTGAGGGTGGTGGCGGCGGCGGCGGCGGTAAGGGTGGCGGCGGCGGCGGTGGTGGCGGAGTCGGCAGCCCGGGCGCTCCGGGCGCAGACGGACAGCCAATCAATACGGGAGCGGGCGGAGACACGGGCGGTATTGGTGGCCCTGCCGCGGGTAGTGTCGGGGGAGCGGCGGCGGGCGGAGATGGCGGAGAGGGCGGAGATGGCGGGCCAGGGGGATCAGGCGCGGCAGGGGAGGAAGGAGAGGACGGGGAGACGGTCAGCTTTACCCTCCCAACCGGAGCGACCCTCTCAACATCCTACTGGTACTGCGACGAAGCCGACATCATCGTTGCGACGACGCCGCCCACGGACACGGCGACGACCGGCCACGTTTTGCTCGCCAGCATTGCGATTACGGATGGGGTGATGAAGATCAGTCAGCACACGGAGGGGGTTGTGACGGCTCCGTCAGTGTTCTTGCCGTTCTTCGCGGCGTAAGAAAAAACACTTGCGCAACCCGCGGGGTGTGCAATAATCCGGCGTTGGCAATCGCCAGCGCAACCGAATAGCAAAAATGAAGGTCACTAATATCAACAGCGTCAAAATCGGCAGCAAGATCAAGGTCCGCAACGCAATCCTCACCGTCACAGGGACCGACAAACACGGCTTCGTCGCACAGCAGGAGCACAACGGCAAAACCTATACGGTCACAATCCCGCTGTCATCGTTTGGGAATCCACATCTTGCCGGAATGGAAGTTCTCTAATCAGCCACCCATGAAAACCTTCCTCGAACGCCAGCACCGCGCACAACTCAGAGAGCCCGGGTGGGACGCGCAAGTTCACGACTTTCACAGCAACGCGTGCGCCTTCCGCTTCTGCGGGATGGAATATTCCTTGACCCGATCAGGGGACGGCTTTCTGGTCCGATGCGGGACAGAGCTGATCTGGCCAGAGCCAACCTACCCCGACGCGGCGCTTGCGCACGTCTGGAGACACTCACGAAACCAATAACTGAAAACACATCATGAACGAAACACCTATTAAATACACGGCAGACCCGGGTACGACAATCAATGAAGCATGCGCAATGGCAAGCCAATTAGCAGCAAGCATAAACTGCATTGTCTGGCTTTATTTCAACGAAACGCAAGTCGAAGTCACTCCGGGAATGCGTCCATCTGATGCCGTTGACCAGTATTTCTCCAAGCGCAACCAACCACAACCGAACACCATGAACGAACCAGAAACGAAACACAGCATTCTCATCCGACTCCCGAACGGGACTTGGGCAAGACCGGAAACCGTGCAGTCAATCGCCCCGTTTAAACATCCCGCGCAAGTGACCGTAATATACGGCGATGGAAATCAAGCCGTAATCCCATGCGATGATTTTGCCGCCGCACAGGAACTTGCCGACAGGATTGCGGCAGCGATCTACGAAACAGCATAACCAACCGAATCCATGAACGAAACCGAAATGACACCCGAACGCCGCCAGAAGCTCACCGCAGCCGTTGCGTCAACAGAACGATACAAGCGGCACGCCAAAGACAACGCCGTCGCCATGGGGATTGAAGCCGTTGTTTTGCTTAACGAGTTCGAGCGCCGCGGCGGAGACATCGGGGAGTTTCCGATGATGTCAATTTTCCGCGAACTCAAAGCGGAGTCGGCAAAACTCAACGCGGAGGCAAACGAAATCCGATGATTCCCGACGGCAGCCACGAACAAATGGAGCCGCCAGAGTGCGACGCGGACGACGTGCGCATGGAGTGCCAGTACTGCGACCGTGAGGCGACGTCAGGGGATGCGCTTTGCACTGATTGCGCTGCCGAGTTTGACGAAATGAACGGCATCCACCCCAACGGCACCGAGGAGACAGTGAAGATTTCGCTGCCGAAGTTCAAGACGTCGGACGGGCGCGGGACGTGCGGGCTGGACTTTGCGCATGATCACTTGCGGTGTCCGTTGATCCGAGTTAGGAGTTTCGGCCGTCATCACTTATGCTCATGGACTGGCGTGGACATTTACCCCGACAACCCCGACGGCACCGGATACCTCCGCCCCTGCGAAAACTGCCCAATCCATAAATCTCCATGACAACCAGCTACCGAATCCACCTCATCCTCACGGGCCGCGAACGCCCCACGAAAAAAGAACGCGCAAGCGTCGCCCGCTTCGCAATCGCGGCGAACAAACTGTTTGCGGCTCCGAAATCCGCGGCGAACAACAACACTCACCCGAAGCCATAAACAAACACCACAACAAAATGAGCAACGAACCAAATCAACAACTCGCAAAAGCGCCAGTGTCCACGGAGCTTAAAGCGCCCCCGACACCAGAGGAGGCGGCTTTTGAGCTTTTTCAGCGTCAAGCCAAGATGCTTGCAGCATCCACGCTTGTCCCGAAAGACTTTCAGAACAACACGGCAAACTGCGGAATCGCCATTGAGATCGCCCGCCGCCTCGGGGTCTCCGCCTTCATGATCGCGCAGAATATCGACGTGATTCACGGACGCCCGGGTTTCCGCGCCACGTTTATGATCGCAATGGTCAACGCAAGCCGACGGTTTACGGCGCTCAAGTACCGAATGACGGGCGAAGGCGCAACCCGCGCCTGCGTTGCGTATTGTCAGGAATTGGCGACTGGCGAGCAATTGGAGGGGCCGGAAGTGTCAATGGCGATGGCAAAAGCTGAGGGGTGGAGCACTAAAAACGGCAGCAAGTGGTTGACCATGCCGGAACTGATGTTGCGTTACCGCGCCGCCGCATTCTTCGCCCGCCTTTACGCACCTGACGTTTTGCTGGGCATGAACACAGCCGATGAACTGGAGGACATTGATATTCCAGAACGCAACGTGACGCCCGCCGCCAAGGTACCGGAAGTGAAGGGGTTGTTTGCGCCGGTGGAGACGCCAGCGGCAGCGTACAAGCCGCTGACTCTGCTTGCGGCGAAGCTGGAAGCGGCAGATATTGGTTTTGCGGAGGCTACGGATTATCTCCGCTCGCAGGCAGTCACCGAGGCCGCGACGTTTGACGACATCACGCCAGAAGAGGCTCACGACGCCCTCGTTGGATTCTCTCACCTTGCGGAAGCCCTCGCCCCTGTTGCGCCATGACCTCCGCATTCTGGTTTTTCATCGGCTGCTGCTGCGGGTGGGTCGCGTTCGCGCTGGTGGCCACGCCATCCAAGCCGCGGCACCGGCGGCGGATCAAGGAAAAGCGGATTGACCTGCGGACTGTGCGGTTTCCGTGAGAAAAGGCTTGCGCTGACTAGGGCGCAAGGCTAAAAGGGGGCGCGCATCTTCCAACGCGCAACACTAACCGAAACACAAAATGAGCGAAGAAACTCAAAACGAAATTGAATTTTCCGAGGGCGAAAGATCAGCGGGATACCTATCCGCCGCCATCAAAAAATCAGACCCCCGCCAAGGATTACCCTCCGCATCCGGCCTTTACCGCCTGCGAAACTGCCCCGGCAGCTACCGGATGGAGCGGGAGGCCATCACCCGCAACATGGCACCACCAGACGACAGTGAGGCCGCCGCCAGCGGCACGCGGATTCACCGCTGGCTTGAGACGGAAGCGGACGAGGACTGGCAGGCCCTCAGCTACGCGGAGCAAGAGACGGCGGCGCGGTGCCAATCGCAGGCAGGAAAAGTCATTGCTGGTTTTGCGGAGCGGTACGGAATGATAACAAGTCAAACGATGGAGCGCCGATTCGTGATGAACGCGTTTGGCGTGACTGGAGAAATGCCAACCGAAACGCCATGGCCTGCGCCAATAATTGGAAGCGGGCAGGCTGACAGAATGGCGTTTTGCGGATGGAGGCACATCCTGATTCTGGACTACAAAACCGGACGCGGCGACGTGACGCCGGCCGAATCCAACGATCAGTTGAGGGGTCTTGCGCCGATGGTTTCGTTTCTCCAACCGGAAACCGTCACCGTCGCGATTGTCGCCCCACTCTCCGGTCAGCCAACCGTTGCGGAGTTTTCAGCCGAATCCCTCAAAGTCGCGAAAAACTGGCTTGTCCACACGTGGCTGCAAGCCCCACACGCCACGGAGACGGCGGCGGGGCCGTGGTGCCAATACTGCCCGGGTCGCCTCATCTGCGGCACCTACGCGGCCCACAACGCCGCTACGCTGGCGCCGCTGACGCAGGACGGGTTGCCTGATGGCAAGGTCAAGGAAGCGATGTTTGCTCGTGCATACGAATCCGACGCCACCACCCTCGCGGAAATGGGCGAGCGGGTCAAAATGCTGGAGTGGGGAGCGGCTGCCATCAAGTCCGCAATCCGCAAGCGACTGGAGGAGGGTGGCGCCGGTGCGGACGAACTCAAAGCGGTGGGGTGGTTGCTGAAAGAGGAGGGCGGGGCGCGGGAAATCACCGACCCGGACAAAGCCGCGCAACTCCTCGCGCCATTACTGGCAGGCGCGGAGGGTGGCGCAACGGCGGCACTAATGCGTGCGGCGAAGCTGTCGGCTGCTACGCTGACGGAAGAACTGCACAAGGCCAGCGGGAAGAAAAACGCGCGGCAGTACAACATCACCGGCAAAGAGGCGAAGGAATTGCTTGCGCAAACGCTGGGCGCGTTGATAACTCAGAAGCCGCGGACAAAGCTCGTTCACGGCAAAACCGAAACCGAAGAAACCGAAATCGAATACTGATATGACACCTGACGAATACAAACAGAAATGCGAGTGGCTGGCTGACTTTTACGCGAAAGCCGCAAGCACGGGGCGCTGGATGCAGTATTACAGCTCCGAAAAAACATGGGTGCGCTTAGATTGGGGGCCAACAATGGAATCCTGCCCAGACAAATGGCGACTCAAACCTGAACCAGAGAAGGCGTGGGTGGTGTGGTGTAAATTCAATGGGCAGTGGGAAGCCGCATCGTTTCCGAATGCGGAAGAAGCCGAAAGATTTGCAACTCCTCGCAAGGGCACCATCCAAGAAATCACCCGCCCCGAACCGCAATGAACGACCAACCGAAACACACGCCGGGGCCGTGGCGCTGGGAAGTGAACGAGAAAGGCAAATCCGTTCAGCTTTGCGGCGGCGTCCCGAAATATGATAGGACGGTGATGGATTTTGTTCGCTGGGGCATGGGCGGCGCAACGCCGCGGTTTCAAGACTCATCCAATCACGGCCTTCTAACCAAGTGCATAAAATGGGCCAATGCCGTTATTGGCCGCGAGCATCATGCGCACTGGTTCAAGGCACTGGATCACCCGGACGCCCGCCTTATCGCCGCCGCGCCGAAAATGGCTGATGAGATCGAGCAATTAAAGCAGGAAAACGCGGAGTTGCTGGAAGCGTTGAAGGCGCTGGTTGCACTTGGATCACTTGAATTGCCGCATCAACGCGATACAGCGATTAATGCCGCCCTCGCCGTTATCTCCAAAAAGGAAGGAAGGGTCGAATGACCGCCGCCACCGACACTAAAGAGTGCAAGCTATGCGGGTGCGCGATTGAGCGCGGTACCCGCGACTCCTACAAATGGGACCGGACAAAGTATTGCAGTCACCGCTGCTCCGCTCTTTATCGCGGGGTTTTGATAGGCGGATGGAGGAACGACAAGAAGGAATGCAAGGTCTGCCGCTCCCTGTTTGGCCCTCGCCCCGGGATGCCTAAGGGATGCTGGCGGCGGCTGAAATGTTGCTCTGAGGAGTGCGCGAAAAAGGCGCAAACTGGACGCATAAAGCGGGTTGAGCGCGATGATCCAGCGTATCGGGTAATCAAGGTTCAGATTGACCCGACGGAATGCAGAACTCCAAGCCAGCGACTCCGGTTTCTACGGTTGTCACGATCACCGGAGGGAATCAAAACCCCCATTGGCGTTGATAGCATGGCACGGATTGCCAAGCTCGGGCACTCGACGCTGGCGAAAATCGAAGCTGGCGACCCGTCGGTGCCGTTCAAGTGCATTGAAAAACTATGCTCCGCTCTGAAAATACCACTGGACATGTTGAGATGGCCGGATAAGAAATGGGCGCGGGTGGTTACAAAAATTGGCCTTACCGCAATCGAATTCAGGAAAACCGAAAACAAACCAAATGAATCCAACTGAACTGACAAAAAGCATTGTTGCCACGCGCAACGAACTTAGCGACGCAATGCGCCGAAACCCTGACAACATTTACCGTAGGATGCCGGAAGCAGCAAAAGATGCTTGGGATGAATTGGGGTTGCCGCAGGTCTGGTTGACGACGTTTCCGCGGAAGCTCATCAACGTCATCACGCTACGCGCCGCACGCATGGCAGAAGGAGGTGAATCATGAGCAGCCAAATTGACGACGGAGGGCCAGCGTTTCCTCGCGATACCAAGTGGAATCCAGACGGCAGCGTTTGCCAGCGTGGATCAGCCGGCCAATCGTACCGGGCCGATGTGGCGAAGGAGTGTCTGGCGGCGTTGGTCGGCAAAATGGATGTCGCCACGGCCACCATTGCCGACATTGACGCCGCCGCGCTTCTGTCATTGCACGCGGCGGACTCGCTGATTCTTCAACTCAAAGGGGGCGCAAAGTGAGCGCCAAATTCTACGCCGTCGAAATGCGCGACACCCGCGACCGTGCGCACTGGCTGACAAAAGGCTTCGGAGACCCGCCGCGAACCTATGACCCAAACCACGCCAACCGCTACGCCACCGAATCTGCCGCAAAAGCCGCAATCACCCGCGCAAAGAAAACCACGCCATTCAAGGAGCGCGGAATGAAGGTGGTGGTGCATCCTCTTTGCAAGCCATGAGTTTCCACACCGAAAGACACGTCAAGCAGTCCCGGAAGCAACGGAAATGCGACTGGTGCTGGGAAGTCATTGCAAAGGGCGGCCCCTACGTTTCCGTGTTTGGCGTATTTGAGGGCGACGTTTACAAATCCAAGTATCACCCCGAATGCAACAATGCGGTTTACAGGTGGGTTGAGGCAAATCGCGCATGGGGCGAACCGCTTTGTCAGGACCGCATGAATCGCGGAGGAATTCAACCCCATGGAGAGGAGGAGAAATGACCATCGGCCGCATCATCACCGGCGGGAAATTCCCCGTCGTCACACCGCCGGACGCGCCCCCGAAATACGATTGGCTCCGGGACGATCAAGGGGTTGAGGTGCTTGGCAAACTCGCGGATCAGGACGGATGGAACGGGGAGATTGAGGTGCGGACCATGACGAACGCGCGCCTTGCGGTTCCTGAAAGCAACATCGAAATCACACTTATCTAATGGACGACGACACATATATCTTCATCAACATCGACGTTGACCTTATCAACCCGGATTACATCCACGAAGGACGAAGCAGGGATCAGCTTGATTTCGTTATCAAGAAAGCTCTCACCCCGTCTTGCGGAAACGATTTGCGCGTGTATCAACAAGTTCCGAAATGCAAGCAGACGCCCGAAACCCGCCCCATCCCGGTCGGCTGGGGCAAGGTGTCCCAACGCCCACGCCTTTCCGGCACCGAAACCACAACTACCTATTAAATCATGGACGAAGCTATCAAAATCAACATTGACGTTACGAAGCTGGACAAAACCGCCTTTTTCAAAGGCAAAAACGGCACGTACTGCTCGCTCATCATTTGGCCGAATCGGGACGGCGAAGACCAGTACGGAAATACGTCAACAGTGAAGCAGGACATGGGCAAAGACCGCCGCGAGGAAAGGACGCAGATCATCGGCAACGGAAAACCGCTGCGGAAGCGGTCGGCACCGCCCAAAAACTACGAGAAACCCCCAACGAAACAAGAAGCCGGAGATGAGGATTTCATTCCATTTTGAACTCAACCAAACACAACCATGACACCGGAAGAAATCAGAACCAAATCACTGGAGCTCGCGGCATTCTACACCGCCAAGGGAAACGGGAAGATACTGCAGGTAAAGCACAGTGATGGATGGACGGATAAGCACGACGAATACGGCCCGACAATGCAAAGCGATGTTTCTAAATGGCGCGTGAAGCCGGAGCCGCGGCGGATGTGGGAGACTCACAACTCCTATGCTCGTACCTATGATCAAAACGATGCGGACGACTGGAAGCGCCAAGGACTCACCGTCACCGAATGGCAGGAGGTGCTGCCATGAAAAAACGAAGCTTTGGAGACGTGACAGTCGAAATGGATGGCGGGGACGTGGATATTTACCTTTACGGCCACAGCTGCATCACAATCAGGGAAGCAGACGACCTGATTGACAATTTGAAATCCGCGACAGCTTGGATCAGAGACCAGCAACGCCGCGAGAAAGAAGAACAAGCCCCAGAACTCCCGCTATGGCACCCCTTCAAGAAATGAACCAATCCGGCTCCAAGTACCTCCGCCGCATCGTCTGCGATGTGGAGGGATTTGTGGACGTTTACGCCATCCTTGACGCTTTTGACGTTGGATGCCCCGCAACCGGGCACGCCATCAAAAAGCTGCTGTGTGCGGGATGGCGTGGCGGCAAGGATCGACTGCAAGACCTGACGGAAGCCCGCGACGCTGTTGATCGGGCAATTCAGATGCGCAAAGCCAGAACGGAGGCGAACAAAGAATGAGCCTGACCGTCATTGGAATCGACAACGGCATCCACGGCGGGATTGCGGCGCTGGATGAAAACGGCATCGGGCGCGTGTGGAAAATGCCGCTGGAGCCGTGCGGGAAGCGCGTGGACACAAAGGCCATTTGGAGGATTATTTTGTCATTCTTTCCAAAAACCATCATCGCAATCGAACTACTCCCGGACCACATGGACTCTGCGGCAACAATGCGGAGCTTTGCAATGAATTACGGCATTATCTACGCCGCCGCCAAGCTCTCAGGATTGCGCGTGGTGGAGGTCCCCTGCGGCACTCGTCTGGACGGATGGCAGCGCCGGTTGCTGGGCAGGCAGCCAAAGGGGGGCAACAAGACAGCAGCGGAGGCGCTTGCGCGGAAGCTGTGGCCTGACTACAAGTTCCCAACGAAGCGCCCGAAAGGGAAGGCGCTTCACGACGGCATCGTTGATGCCTGCTTGATCGCATACGACACACTCCAAACTGAACTAGCCAAATGAACGAACCAGACAATCACCCACTCTTATGCCTGCCAACCAAAGCGCTCGAGGAGGCTTACCGAAACGCCAAACAAGACGACTCGGAGGAAGGCAATCGCATTGCCCGCCTTATCAGCCGCGAACTGATCCGCCGGAAAATGCAGCCCGCGAAGGAGGAAACCAAATGACCCCACCCAAAACCGCAGCCGAATGGTGTCTCGAACGCGCCAACCTTTCCGCTTCCGTCGGAATCAACAAGCTCCAAGAGGAGTCCTTGCAGGAAACGCCGACGCCGACCCAGTCCGCTTTGTTCAGCCTGTTGCACGCGGTGCGCGAGCTGGCGGGGTATTTCCGGGAGGTGGAGAAGCGCAAGCCATGAACCGCTATCAAACCGAATGGCTCGACCTCCGCCGCATGGACAACATGGAGCTGATGCGGCAGTTTCCCGACAAGCACTTCGACCTTGCGATTGTCGATCCGCCGTATGGGCTAGGGAATCGACTGAGCGACGGTGGCGGAGTGCTGGAAAAACGCGCCTACGTTCAGATGTACCGGGAGAAGCTATGGGATACAGCGCCGGGGGCTGATTACTTCGCAGAACTTGTGCGAGTGTCGAAGCATCAGGTCGTATGGGGTGGGAATTATTTTAGTCTTCCCCCAACGCGAGGCGTTATCGCGTGGGACAAAGCGCAAGACATGCCGACACTGAGCGCGTGGGAGATGGCGTGGACGTCGTTTGATTGTGTCGCCCGGATGTTTCGCGGGAGAAGCCAAGACCCAGACCGCATCCACCCCACCCAGAAGCCCGTCGCGCTCTACCGATGGCTCCTCGCCAACTACGCCAAGCCCGGGCAGAAGATCCTCGACACCCACCTCGGCAGCGGCTCCATCGCCATCGCGTGCCATTACGCCCGGCTGCACCTGACCGCCTGCGAGCTGGATGAGGACTATTTCGCCGCGTCCATCGCCCGGATCAAACGGGAGACGGCGCAGGAGAGTTTTGATTTCGACGCCGCAACTCGCACCATTTGACAACACCCGCGTCTGCGGTATTTTCCACCAGCGCAACCGCGCCGAGGACCTGAACCCCCTCGCTTTACATGAACAATCACCCCACCTCTCACCCGCGTCCGGTCGCATGTCCGGGGTTCAGCGCGGAATGGGAGCGTGGGGATTTTTACGCCCCATGATTTGGATCAACATCAAGACCACAACCCTCCGAGAGTCGGAGTATATTTCCGCCAGCCCGACGCAGCAGGCGACGTGGCTCAAATTGCTGGCGTACTGCTCTGAGCATGAAAACGGGGGCGTGATTGACGGCGCGGGAGGCTGGAATGAGCGGGCGTGGCTGTTTGGGTGCGGCATCACACTGGAAGAGGTGCGGGACCAGTGCGGGTTGTGGAAATTCGACGGAACCGGGAGTCTTTCGGTGTGGAACTACCCTGTGGAGAAGGAGTTGGAGGTTGTCGCCAAGAGGGAGGCGGGAAAGCGTGGAGGGCAGGCAAAGGCGCAAAATCGTAGCACAGCTTGTAGCTCAGCTACAGCACAGCCAGTAGCACAGCTTGTAGCAAAAACGGATTCTGCTTGTAGCTCACCTCCTACGGAAGGAGTAAGGAGTAAGGGGAAGGAGGAAGGAGTAAAGGAAAAGGAAGGATCAATGGAACTGGAATTGGAAGAGGCTACGCCTCCCGCGCCCGAACCGGAGAAACCAAAGCGGCAAAGGTTCACGAAGCCGACCCTCGACGAATGGACCGCCTACGCAAAGCAGATGCCGGATCCGCTCACCGAAAATCAGGCGTTGGGCGCATGGGATCACTATGAGTCCAACGGATGGAAGGTCGGCAAGGTTGGCATGAGCGACTGGCAAGCGACCCTCCGCGGCTGGGGGAGGAGGCAGAAGAAGTTTGATTCAACCCGATCCGGCAAGATGAGCTACGAGGAAGAGGAAAGGCTTCACCGACCCGACCCAAATTCTGAATATGGATTCTGACTTCACCAACCTACTCAAACCCGATGGAATCGGCCCGTGCCCGGGGTGCGGACAAGACGTGGCTTTTTTCATCGTCTGGAAACGGCGAATGGCTGAATGCGCACCATGCCAAGCGGCAGAGCGCGAGCGCAAGCGGTGCAACCAGCGGCGGGAGGATGCGCTTTCCTTATGGTCGGACGTGACGCCCCCGGGATTCCAGCGCAAGATTGAGCCGTACCTCATCGCCAACGAAATCCGGCCGGCGCTCGACCTCGACGGAGCAACCGGCGCCGGATTTGCCGGAACTAGCGGGAGCGGCAAGACCAGAGTGGCCTACGTGCTGCTCAGAAGGGCCGCAGCGCGGGGATTGATGCCGTTTGCTGTGACGGCCGCGGAATATCGGCAGGCGAGCGCAAATCGCCATCACAGCGATCCGGTGGTGAGGGGCGCGGCAGTCGGGACGCTGCGCAATGCTCACCAGTGCCAAGCCCTTCTCCTTGACGACATCGGCAAGGGGGCGAAGACGGCAACCGGGGACGAGGCGTTGTATGACCTGCTGAACGACCGGCGAGACAACAACCGGCTCACGTTCTGGACTGCAAACGGCGGAGCCGAGTGGTTGAAGAAGCGGTTTGGCCCGGATCACGGCCCAGCGATCATCAAGCGGATGGTTGACCTCATCACGCCCCACGGGGGGAAACCGCAGATTTTCGTGTGCGGCGGGGACGGGAAGGGGGAGGAGAAATGAAACGAGTCGAATCAATCAACGGGAGCATGAAGCCCATGGGAACCGTCCCATGCGAAGGGTGCGGCGCTCGCGTGGAGGCGGCGTTGTTTTTCGGACGGATCGTTTACGCCTGCGACGATTGCGCGAGGTGGGAGCGGCGGACAAAGCCGCGGAAAGACGGAAAGGAGGAAGGATGAGCGACGCCGAAACAATTCTGCGGTGGGATGACTCGAAATGGTGGCCTGCTCGCTGCCCTGAATGCGGATGGACGGGTATGAGCGACGAAACCGAAGGAGGTCATCAAATCGCGGACACTGGCGACTACGACGACCCGGTGTGCCCGAGGTGCTGCCATTCGGAAAAGGGGCAATTTACCGGCCGATGGATTCCGGTTGAGGAAATCCCCGACCCAAAACAAAAAAACCCATGAGCGAGGCCGAAACAATCCGGTTGACGGAAGTGTAATCAAACGCCACATTTCCCCAGAGCGCCACGCGCTCCCGGAAGTGAAAATCCGGCATCTTCCATGATAGCATTTTGCCACCCCAATCCATCTGTCCGGCTTTTTCATGGGCCGATTTTCACCGGATGTTATTGGGGTGGTTTTTTTATTTGATCCAATGATCGAACTCAATAATCCAGACGCATGCAGTAAAAAAATTAACCCCAAAACTGCAATCCCAGCGCAACTTATACGCGAGGCGCTGGCAATAGATCAAACCTCCCCGTCCGGGCTGCGGTGGTTGACGCGGCCAATCAGTCATTTCAAAAGCCAGCGCATAATGAATTTGACCAACACGGCAAAAGCAGGAAAGCACGCTGTGTCAATTTTGCCAAGATCCAACGGGGATAAATACTGGAGGGTTGGCGTAAACAAGAAAACATACATGGCTCATCGAGTTGTGTATTTTTTGCATCACGGAATTGATCCCGGAAATTCGCTTATTGACCACATCAACGGAAACGGAAAGGACAATCGAATTGAAAACCTTCGCTTAGCAACTCAACAGGAAAACCAAGCAAACAGACAAAAGACAACCAAAGGCAAATCAGGCATTCGAGGAGTGCGCTGGCATAAACAAGCGAGGAAGTGGAAAGCCGACATCAAGGTTAACTACAAGACAATCCATCTTGGGTTGTTTTCCGAGTTGCCAGATGCTGCCGCGGCGAGAAAATCCGCAGAGGAAAATTATTTTGGCAAGTTTTCACCAGCAGCGTCACGATCCATCTCCAGCACGCAATGAAAACCAACGATGAAGACAGTCAGAGAATTTCTTGCTCTTGGTGCCTGAAAGCCCGCAAGCCGTCCGCATACGCCGGGGACGTGGAGATGCCCGGGCTGATCTCTATTTGCCAATGGTGCCGCGCCCGAGAAACCCGGAACGCCAGAGGCAAGGCAAAGCCGGAGCGAGGGGAGTGGGTCAACACGGTTTATCCTTTGCAATTCACAGGAAAACGCTTGCGCGACGGGGAAGAGGAGGCAGAATGCGGGGAATGAGCAAACCGAAACCAACCCCAGCCGAAAAGGCGACACTGGAGCTGATCCGCGCGGAAATACGCAGCGTGGACGCACAAATCAGAATTTCCACACAAATGATGCACGGCCTTGCGTCTCTGCACGAAAAAGCGGTTCGACAGCTTGAATCCCTCCGAGGTCAACGGTGGGATTTAGTCGAAAAAGCCAAATCATTCCAGCCATGAGCACCCCGACACCGCGCAAACCCCGGACGCCGGAGCAAGCCGCGAGGAACCGGGCAGCCATCGCCGCACGGGTGGCGGTAAAAGCGCGGGCAGCAGGCAGGGAGCCGGGACGCAGGGGGAGACCACCCCGGAAATGCCACGGCTGCGGGCTGGCGCTTCCGAAGGGCAAGGGCGGAAAGTGCGTAGCGTGCGGGGCAGGGCCTGACTACACCAGCAAGAAAAAAGGAAAAAAGGCTTGCGCGGGGAAGGGGAGGGTGTAATGTACGGTGTCAGCAACAACCAACCGAAATCAAAATGAAACCACTTTCCGAAATTCCAGATCGGCCAAATTTCCGCTTTATCGGCCTTTGCAAGGACGGATCAGAAATTGAATGTATCAATCTCGTCGTTCAGGGCCTTAGCTTCATCCGCTCGGACGACGCAATAAACGAACCGGTTTGGCACCTGCTCAAAGGCTGGCGCGAACGCACTGAGTCCGACGCATGACACTTTCCCGGCCCGCCACCGTCCTTGCTCTGGTGAGTAAGGCTCCTTCTAATCCTGGACGAAAATTCGGAGAGGGGCGACGCCGGGAGAAACTTCCAACCGAAACCGAAACATGCCACGCATAATCGAAACCCCCAAAGAATGGCAGATCAGGTGCCCGTATTGCGGAGCCTTGATCGGCTACACCAAAACCGACACGCGAGAGGATGAACACGATCGCGGAGATTGGCGGATGTCCATCAAGTGCCCGTCTTGCCAGAAATCCATCGAAGTCCCTTATCACGAAAAAGACAGAACCGAAACCGAAACACCATGAAGCATTACCTGCCGCAAACCATCAAGCCGTTGATCGGCAAAACCATCATATCCGTCTACCGATCTGGAGACTCCGAGGTTATGGTCAACTTTTCCGATGGGGGATCGGTTTTTATTGACGTTGAGGGCGATTGCTGCTCTGAATCAATTTTCTACGAAATCGAAGACAGGGGAGGGATTGGCGGGGTGTTGATTGACATTCTTGAAAAGTCAGGCGCGGAAGAAGACGACGCGGACAATGCGGTGGCAAAAGTTAAAGCCGGTGACTTCGGGATTTACCTTGAGGAATTGAGCATTTGGAATGTGGTCTTGAAAACGACCACGGGAATCATCATCCTGCGCCACCTCAATTCCTCCAATGGGTACTACGACGGGAGCACCAGTTACAAAATCATCGAACCAGAAACCGAAACACCATGACCTCAACCCCACAAGAAGACGACAAACACGTCAGCCCAATGGAGAAAATCTTTGATTTCTCAGTGCGACCCGGCGTTGCCTGCGTAAAGCCGGAGATTGCAAAGCGTCTGACTGACGCCTACAAAAAAGGACAGGCGCAGCAAATTGCGGAGATGGCAAGGCAGAGCGGCAAAACCGAATGGATTGCATCCGCCTACAAAGGCAAAACGTCCACCATGACATCGCACCCACCCGAAGACGACTGGACCGCCGAGGACCTTGCCAACCAACGGCGCATCAGTGAGGAGGTTGAGCGCCAGATTGATCGCTGGCACATGCGGATGGGACTGGCGGTTGCGCTGGTCGGGGCGCTGTTGGCGGTGGCAATCCATTTCCTTGGAAAACCATGAGCCAACTTTTCCGCATTATCGTCCTTCACGGCGCGCCGAAAGACAGTCACACGTCCACCGAGACATACCTTGTCGCAAAAGACGATGTAGAGGTTTTTGAGTGGATCGACAAGCACAAGAATTACGGGTCATGGACAAATGAAGACGAGGGAGGAACAGAAACCCGCGAGGACGAGGACGCTGGTGAAGAGGTGCCGTTTCGTGATTGGGTGATGAAAAATCACGGGGATCTTGAGGATCAAGAGGGTTGGGACGACGCTTATTACGGAGTCACGAAGTGGGGGTGGGAGCCGATTGCGGCAACGCCCGATGAAATCGCCGTCTTGATCCGCCTTGGAATTGCCGTTGAGCCCGACCCTATCACAACCCCATGAACCAACTCTTGCTCGCATCAATCGGCTTCGTTGCCGTTGCCGCAATCCCGTCATGCGTCAGCCCTGGCGGATCGTTTGAAGGCATCTACACACTCCCCGGCGGGAAAGGCACAGTCCGGGTTGAAGTCCCGCTTTACCGGGTGCCGGTTGCGCGGCCGAAGCTGCCGGACCCACCGAAAGTCCCGGAGTATGAGCCGGAGCCTGAGTCTGACCTTTTCCCCATTGAGCAAAAATGAGCATGCAATCAGAAGCAGT
>JACCDR011634079.1_pt1 | contig 37927 bp, 35 predicted proteins | sample 7446431 | NCBI WGS metagenome assembly JACCDR01 (sample SAMN15323443, study PRJNA562643) | freshwater metagenome | isolation source: river surface water | place: USA:Blue River Watershed | collected 2017-08-17 | reverse complement strand
TTTGAGTTTGAACATTGATCGAACAATCAGAATCAATTCCGCTGTTTTCTGATGTACTAATAACAACAGTCTTACTAGTTTTCTTTATATCTATGATAGTCCAGTCAGAAGAAAAATCGGCACCATCTCTAATAATATATACTATATCATCATTTACTCCAGCATGACCAAACCTGTTTTGTGCCTCTGTCGGATATTCTGTCGAACTCACAGGAACAAATCTATTTCTTCCGGTTTTAACAGGAATAAACTCGGCTTGTTGTAATATTGCCGTTAAATCTGTTGGACATAAATTTCCATCTAATAAAGAATATCCAAAACAAACAGGTATTTCCGATTCTACTATTTTAAATTTATAATTATTATTTCCAGTATAGTCTATTTCATCTATAGTGAAAACTGTAGTTTCTGAACCAGTATTAGTCCAACTTCTATCAAGAACGGCTATACCCTTACATCCTGCCTTAGCTTCTTCAAACAGCGGCACTGTATTTCTAACTCTGGCATAATCAAAAACTATAGGAGTTTTGGCTGTATCGCAATCAATTCTTGCCCATACTCCAGAATCAGCACATGTGTCTCCGGTAATATCTTCCATTAACTCAAACGTAACATGATATGGTATATGGTCCAAACAGCTTACAGTAAATTCCGCTTCATCATCCTCTGCTTCTACTAATATAGTTCTAATTTTTGCTTTAATACATTCATCTTCTTCATAAATATCACTAATAAACTGTAGATATTCTTTATTTTCATTGCAACACCCTGTTCCAGTAGGTAGGCATAAAGTATCTACACCACTACTAGAACATAAAGGCACATAAATTTCTTGCCAGTGAGCCTCTATGCCGCTTCCAGAATTACATATTATATCAGTATAAACCTTAACGCACTGTCCAGTTGCAGAACCGCCATGTGATAACGCATAATATTTCCCCTCAACATCATTATAGTATGCAACAACCACTTCATCTGCTTTAGCATAAATAGCAGGCTCAACTAATCCACTATTAATTAAAGGAGGTTCGTCATCATTTATGAAAGGAATATAGACGGTAATAATTTTTTCTGCTACAGCATTTCCGTCTGCGTCGTATATTGGATTTCCGTCCGACTGTAAAATCTGAGCAAGAGATGATCTATTTTCATTTGTTAAATCAGTTTCAATTCTTGCTCTAACTATTCTAGGGCCAGATGGTATTGTCCATACACCACGCAATCTATCATATCTAAGATCAATAGGGGCGACTGGCCAAGTTTCCGGCTTTTCTAAAAATTCTGGTAAAAATTTATCTTTTAAATCGGTAGTCTCAAAATTACCATTAATAGCATCAGTATCTTGTGCGTTTGGTACGGGCTTACCTTGTATATCATATCCCCACCCTGATAAAACCATAGGGCCTCTTAGGGCCATAAATCTATAATTATTTTCATCGGCGTAATGATCTGTACCTAGTTTTTGTGCCATCGGCAATACTATAGAATCTGTGCCATCAGACGCATCTGGAGGACTATTATTATAACCTAATATCTGAATATCATGGTTTGTCGCACCAACAACTCGATTTGCCGCCCCAACTCCCTCATCAACAAATGGGTCTAAAAATGGAGTATCTACCCTTGGATAAGCATAGTTTTCAATAGGTGGCTCAAAAGTATTTGTGTGTGCTTGTAAATTACGAGAAGTATCTGTTGGAATAGCATATGCAGGTAATTTATTTCCGTGTCCTGATCTTTGAGCAGGACGTAATAATCCATCTAAACTCATAATAGCCTTACGATGGAAATTATCGCTTACTTCTGAATTTAATTCTGTGGGTTTAGCTAAACCGATTTCTGTGATAGATTGAGAAATACCAAACTCAGTTTTAGATAAAGTTTGTCCAACAAATACAGTATGAGGAGATTCCGGCTTTTCTACTCCTTTCGCTGCAACCTCTTTCGCTTTTAAGCGTGCATTACGATTAGCTATTTTGTGTAAACTTAAAATACGTTGATTTTCTGAAATTCTTAACTGCTTATTAATTCGCAAAATACGCTGCCCGGCCTTTTGAAATCTTTCTAAAGTTAATTTTCCAAACCTATTAAATTTAGGAGTATATGTTCTAAACTCATAAGATGTAGTAGCACCATCGGAACCAACTTCACAAGATATATTTGTAATATTTGGCCCTCCGGAACCTGTCCATGCGTTTACATTATTAATTTGATAATATTCGTTAGAATTTAAACTACCTCCTCTATTTAAAGCCGTCCGATCTTCAAATAAGAATGTTGCGTTACTTTGAATTTCCGCACCGATTGGCCGACTAGGAAAACCTGGAACTGTAATACTTCCTTTTTCTGCCGCTTGCATATTTGTTATAGAAATATCAGCCGTATATTGTCCGGCTTGATTCATATTAGTAATCGAACCATATTCCCATGGAACTAAGCCATCAATACGTTCCACCCTAGTTTGTCCAACCGGACCAGGAGTATCACTTGTCCAGGGACCATATGTTACTACATTACTCTTGATTGGAATAGCAACCCCGTCTGGAATAAATGCTCTAGCATCTAGTTGTATAGTATTAGCGTTTACAAAATTAACATCGTTTTTAACAGCATCAACAAACGCTTCTCCATCAACAGGATCGCCTAATAAATCTGCCAAATTATTAATTAACTCAGATAACATTCTACCAGTCGATCTAGATTTACCACTCTCTGTTGTTTCGCGTACTGGTTTATCAATACTAAATACTGCTCTAGGAGAATGATATGTAGATGCATCATCATATACGAAGTGACCTACTTCAACATCTGCTTTAATATACATTTTATTTGAATAATAGTACCAAGCGTCAGGCTCGTTAGTTTCTGTAAAATCTTTTGCGACAACATCTCCTCCAGGCAATACTGGTCCTGCGGTCAAAGTAAAAAATACAAAAGGAGTGATCTTATTTTGTTCGTTAGTAAATAAAAATGTATCTGATGGAAATGGTAATCCTAATATATCAGACGCCTCTCCATCATTATATTCTGGCCATCCTGATTCGCAAGGTTCTTCTGATGTAACAATAGTATCGACATCTGCTATCTTTTTAACCGCCGTAATCGAATTTCCAGTATCCATATCATACGGCATTTTAACCATGAATTTCGTGCCATAATAAGATGCATATTCTGAAACGAAATTATAAATAGTATCTAAATCTTTAATTAAATCAGAAGTATCATTTACTTCTTGTTCAGCATCGAACCTAGCCATTTGAATAAATGCATTAATAGGAAATTTATCGCCAGCCAATACATCTTTTGCCACATCTAAATTAAAATTAAACTCTGCCCTAATTCTTCCTGCTAATAAATGACCAAATGTTTCAAATTCTTCAAGTTCGTTATCTGGCGACATACTTACTACATCACCATAAACATATTTATCAACCGACTGTATCCAAGTTCTCCAACTCTCTGGGCTTTTAGCAGCCGCTCTTATTTCATTAATTGTTAAAAATACATAGCCGGACTCTGGAAATGTTAATGGTTGTTTCAAAGAAATATTTAATTTTGCAATATTAACAAATATACCGTCTACAAATTTATTTCCTCCAACAACGTCTACGTTAGTAAACTCCAATCTTCTTGTCTCAATACAACTTCCATCAACATCTAACCCCCAATATGGTAGTATATTAAAATTATCATTAGCGTCTGGATTTGTACTTTGATAAATACTTTCTTTTTGTCCACCGATTATTAATGCGGAAGTAGGTTCATTTCTTAATTCGACACCTACAGACCTACTATTTGCTACCGCATTACCTGAATCAAAGTTAGATAAAAATCCTACTATATTTCCTAATGATGGTTGCGATCCTCTATCAATAACTCGAATTTTAATTATTTTATATACATCGGTAGACTCTCCTACAGTGATAGATGTAGGCAATAATTCACAATACCAATCAAAACCAGCATCACTACATATTTCATTAATTATATCATTAATTGACATAATACCAGATAATCTTGCCTGCCAAATATCTGATGGAACCGGTAATTCATAAGCATCAAGCAAATATAATGATTTATATACTCCGCTCACCGTAGTATCGGATTTTATAACTCCAAAACCATCATCGTCTAGATTTGATCCTTTAAAAATTAACCTTCCATACGTAGAATACGCCGTTTCCGCTGTAGCGGGAATAGATGAGCATAATATATGTATAGCATGTTTAATATGAGCAGTAGGAAGACCATTGTTATTCAGTTGTGCCCCACCAAACTTACCTGCTGGCGATCCAAAATCAACACCGCCTATTTCTACTTGTGGACACACTACTCCTGTAGAGCCGTTTTTTTCCGCATATCCAAAAACATTAAATACGTTAGGTAGCCCGCCAACAGAACCGGCGTAATCTTCAAGAATTACATTCGCACCTTGCAGAATCTCATTAGGACTGACTAATTTAATTACAAAAGTAGTACCAGATTCGCTCTTAGATTCTTCGTAAGACTGTAATAATCCACTATACTCAAAATCTTCTATTCTAAAATAACAAGGAGAGCCAATTTCTGGATAAGTAAAGCCTGGATCAGCATCATACCAGACACCATTAGTTTCAGCGTCATAACCTTCATCAGATACTATCTTATCATGTCTATTCAGGTTTTCATCGTAATATATTTTGCCTTCGACAGAAGTACAGGTGTCCTCTACTAACCTTATAGTCATTTCCGTATTATTTCCAGATAAATCTAAGCTGGTAGAGAAAGAAGATACGGATAGTCCCATAAACAAATGTTGCCTAAAAGGTCCGTATATATTTGCAGGAGTACAAGTCATTATTTAAATTCCTTCCTTATTAACATTCGCCATACGTCCAGGTCACACTTCTGGTATAGCGGCCATTTTTAATATCAATTGATTCCTGATCCTCATTACGGAAAACAGTGCCGCTTAGACTCTGTTCTCCTATTCCGCTTACAATTATATCTATATTATAGGGTTTGCATGAGTTAATTAAAGTGGTAACTGCGGAAGAACCTGTAGGACAAATATCCGCTGGCGTCATTAAACACTCTATTTGGCAACTTCTGGTTTTCTGCGACCTCGTTCCTAAGTTCTGTAATACCGGCCCCTTAGTTCTACCAAGCACAAAAATTGAGGCAAACATATCGCCTCCATGATTATCTGTGATCGTTATACTCTCATTACTTACCGCATTACCACTAGAATCTATAAGACAATTAGATGGACGGTCATTAAATGCCTTACTATATTGTATAGTTCCTAAATATGGATTATGAGATGTGGAATCTGCTAATGATATAATATTTAAGTCACGATTTAAAGATGGATATGTATTGTCTAATACTAGTTGGCAACGTCCATAAAATCTATCGCTTATTGCATTAAAATAGTCTACTGCCGCGTCATACCTTTGTTCTGTTATTTGAAAATCACCAACTCCAGTTCCATAAGTTCTAGTTTCTAAACCTTGAACAGAACCTTCTATTCTAACTTCGTAAAAACGCGACTCATTAGACTTATTAACCGAAATAGTAAAATCCTCTAAAGCATTACCTTGGCTTACGCCAGTTCCACTAGGAAAATCATTATCACCAACAATTAACCAACTTTCATTAACAGCGTATGTACCAGCCGCCTCGTTAGCATTAATCGTTCTATAATGGTTAAAAAATCCAAAATTAGCAGCAGAAAGATTGATAATGCCGCTGTTTTCGATAAACTGTGTATCCATACCTAGTTTGGACGCCACAAAGTCTTTGGCCTGCAAAAAAGCCGATTTCTCTAGGCCGCCAGAATCATATACGGACTTTCCAGTAGCACTAACATTATGTGTCACACGACCAGTAAAGGGTAAAAAGTCTGTTTCTCCATTTACTTGCCATGAAAATTGCGTCTTATCTTCTGGAAATTCAAAGGCCCACTCTTCATTATACTCAGAAATATATTGAGAGAAGCCGCTACCAGTAAATAGTACGTCAAACTCCATGTCTATTGTATAAGGCGACCTATTTACCCATTGTCCCTGCTCAAATACAGGTCCATTGGTAATTCTGGGATAACAATCCAATATTGTTTCCGTATCGCACTCGATAACAAAGTTTTGTCCATCACCAACTTGTACTGCGGCGGTTAAATCATCCTGCATCTCGTCTATTTCTAATATACTGTGGCCGCTTTGTAGTATTAAATCACCAGATAGCGTCATCTGATATGTAAAACCCAGTATTTCTCCGGCACTAGTTTTATTAGGAGTAACTCCAAGACGCATTAATGGTACTGGTGTAAAGTTATACGATCCTAAAGTCATTGTTGTTGACATATTATTATTTCCTTCTTATTAAACTAAGCTATATTTTTCTCTATTCTATCCTGAGTATCAAATAAACCGGCTGTATCCGGCACCTTTTTCATATTTTCCTGTACAATTCCTATTACGAATTGTTTAAGCGACTCGCCGCCATTAATGTTCACATTTACTGTATGCTGGAAAGTACCAGTAATCTTCGTTTGTTTTAGTGAATCTATGGATTTAGTGAAGTCGGCTATACCGCTATTAAAACCACTTAGGGCTTTAGTAAGGCCGCTTATATCTACTTGAGGCATATTTTGCCCGCCACCCTTATTTTCTCCTGCTAAACCTCCAGAAGCAAACTTTGGTAAGGCTCCAAATCTATTCATATAATCTAAATTATGTACACCAATTCTTCCAGCAGATTTAGCCGACATAATATATTCGCCATTTGAAACAAGTGCGTTAATAGAGTCAGAAGTTGAGGAGCCTGGGCCAACAACACCTCCAATATTATATTTATTTCCATTTATTATGGCTGGAGTTTGACTTTTAAACAACATGCTTCCAAAATCTTTTTCGTCTTTTGTTAATTTCGATATAAAACCTTTTTCTCTATCGGTTAATTCATACTTTTTTTTGCGTGCTATTAACCGAATAACTTGTTCTTTAGCAAATTGCTCATCAAGATTTGCAAAATCAAAGTAACTATCTAATTCTTTTTGTATAATATTTTTTCTTTCAACATTATTAATAGAGGTTAACATATTAACGTTTTGTTTGGATAGTTTAGTACCTGTCTTTTTCTCATATCTTGCTTTATTAGCCAATCTTAACTCTTCTAATCGCCCTGGCTTAAACCCTCCTCCTACAGCAAATCCAGGCAGTTCTCCAGTATTATTAATATGAGACAATACTCCAGCACCTATTTTATTTACACTAGATGCTTTAATTACATATTCTCCATGAGATAGTCTTGCAGGAATAGAATCGGAAGTTCCGGTTCCTGGGCCTTTTATTAAACCTCCAGAGGCTCTACCAGGAATTTGTTGATTAGATAATCTGAGTAATCTAGGAAGTTCTTCAGTCATAGCTTTTGTATTAGCTGTCATTGCTGCTGTTAATGGAGCAAATCCTAAGTTAAGCAAGGCGTTAGAAGCATCGGTCTGTTCTTGAATTATTTGAGACTGTATTTTACGAGCATTTTCTTCTGCCGCAGGATTAAATCCAATTTTTCCAAAACCCAATACCTTGTTAATTTCATCTTCTGCTGCTATAGCTTTTTTAGCTCCATTACCTCCAAAACCTTTAATTAAATCAAATCCTTCAAATACAGACTTAGCAAGACCTTCGTTAGTTTTAATTAATTCTAACATTATTTTCCGTTGTTCAACATCTCCTGCTATAAACGCACCCGCCGCCTGAACTGAACGTCCAATTTGTTGACGTTCCTGAATACCACCGGCTAAAAATCTTCTAGTCACATCTCTAGTCGCTTGATTACGTTGAGTAATTTCTGCAAAACGATCTTGTATGGTAGTTAATCTATCTGTACTTTTTGATAAAATTTCTAAAGCTCTACGGTTTTTATCTAATGAAATTCTATTATTATTTAAATCAGCTATATCTTTTTGACTTTGTTGCGTTATTGGTTTGTCTGATTGAGATTGTATAACTTTTTCTAACTTAGCAATATTATTAACTATATCCTCAGTTCTAGTAGCACCACCAGTTAGATTACTAATTTCTGTATTAAATAATCCTAATCTGCCGCGAACATCAACAGTACCGCTCCTTTGTTCTGATATTTTCAATAATTCTTTTTGAGCTTGTAAATTATTATTTAAAACAGCATTTGTAATAGTATCTTGAGATTGTCTTATATTAAAGTCTTGATTCCTAAATGATGTTATCCGATCCTGCTTTAAATCAAACTGTTTGGAAGCCTGTTCTGCGGCCTTGGCAATTGTTGGTGCTAGAGTATCAGTAATATTAGACAGTTCTGTTCTAACATCTTTAATATCTTTACCAGATGTTTCGATATTATTAGGCAGAATCGCTTGGATTTTAGCAAATAACTCGTCTTTTACTGCATTAGAAGCACCAGACTCTCCTATTAATCTAGTTATTTCTGGAGATAGTCTTCCGGCTTGACTTAAATCGGTAATTTGGCTAACATTACCTATTAACTGAGGAAGTTGTTGTAGTATTTTTTGCCCTGCTAAAATATCTGTCTGTAATCTTTGAGAACCTTCACTATTATCTCCAATAAATTTAAAAGCCGATTTTATATCGTTTTGGCTAGACAGTAATATATCTTTAAATGGATTGACTGACTGTATATTTGATACAGACGATCCGCCTTTTGATCTATCTAGTAAGGCCGCTATATTAGAATCTATATTATTAAATTTTACAGAAGCTATATTATCTAAGACAGAACCCGCCCGCGTTAATCCTTCCGCAAACAAATCTAAATTTTTACTTGTAACAGATAATACTCTTGAGGCTTCTTCTGCTTCTGCGGCCATTCTTTTAGTCTTTATTAATTCATTTTCCTTTTCTCTACCATATTTTTCGGCCAAATCTGTTTCTAAACGACTTTTAATATTCTCACGTTTAGTTTTATCTTCTTGACTATCTCCCAAACCATTAGTTCTCTCGGCAAATAGTTTTTTAAATTCTTTTTCAAATTCGGTAGAACCAAGTCCTAATTCTCTACGTTCAGACGTAGTTAAAAATTGTTGTTTTTTATTGGATAAAAACGCTTGAGATATTAGACCGCTAGATTGTCTCGCATTATCTATTGAATTACGCATTTCGGATACGGCTCTATCAACATTTTCTTGCTGAAACACCTGTTCTGTAGATTGTCCGGAAAATAAAGCGTTGACCGATCTTCTTGTTCCTCCGATAAATCCATATGAGTCTAATAAGCTACCAATACTAAAATTATTTGAATTAGCCTGTCTTAAATCAGCCTGTGATGCTGCCGAAGAAGCCTCTCTAATAGATTTATTAAATTTAGTAAAGTCTTGTTCAGTAGCTTTGCCGCTAGTAATTTTCTCAAGAGACTCAGACGCAGATTTCATAGCAGAATCTAAGTCTTTTAAAGCCTTACCTTTTTCAAATTCTTCAAAACCAGTAAAAAATCCCTCCATTACTCCAACACCAGCACCAATTACTCCACCCAATAATGCACCAGTAGGACCTAAAGCAGAACCTAGTTGTAAACCAACAGATAGACCGGCGGAACCTCCGGTAATGGCAGATCGATTAGCGGCACCGGCAGATGTTTTGGCTTCTGGTAAATAAGACTGTGCTAAAGAAGCAATGCCTAATGCACCAAATGCAGCACCTTGAATTCTATTAAGCCGAGCGTCACGCCTTTGCGATATAATATCTCGTTCCTCTTCAGATTTAACATCAAACCTATCACCAAAACCTCTTACTCTACCAACAAAATTAGATATACTAGCACGAACGCCCCTATTACGTCCGAAACCATATTTTCTTCTTTCATTAGATTGATTAATTGAAGATTGTGGTAAATTAGAGTCTATAAAATCACTTCTTTGTTTATTCTCTTCTGCTAATGCTCTCATACCAGCTTGAGTAGCTTTATTCAATACGTCTCCTCTAATTTTCATTAGAGTTTTTAATTTTTCTTGTTCTTGTGATAATGACTTTTCGGCAGATGTTGTGTCTTGACCGGCTTTAATCATATCCTGTATTTTTTGTTTTAATATTGCAACAATTTGGGAAGTTTGTCTAAACTCTTTTGCCAACGGTTCATATATTTTATCAAAAGCCGCTTTAGAAGCCGGTGTTGATCTTGCATCTTGTATATTTCCTGGCAAGATAGGAGGGTTAGTGCTTGCATACAACATCCTACCATGCCTTACAGCACCACCTCCAATATCATTTACAATACCTCCAGTAGCATAACCTTGTATTCTATCAGCATTATTTAATTGATGTAATTTATCATAACCTATTCTTTGTGCAGCTTTTTTATTAACTACGTATTCGCCTGGAGTCAGAAGTGCTGGGACTGTATCTGAAACAGCACCTCCTTTAGCAAATTTCTTTACATCAAATCCTAGATACCCTTCGGCGGCACCAGCGAATGCTTTTTTAACAATATCTGAACGAGAATCTTGATTGTCCGTAAATTTTGCGTCTGCGTACTGAGTTCCTTTGGCAGAGAATGTTTCTCCAAATAAATCTTGGAAACCCGATCCAGAAGAGGTTTGAAAATCGAATGTTCGAGACGCTCCTTTGGAAGCAATATTATCTGCTGTTTGTGTATATAGACCAATAAAACCTTCAAACATCGAACCTAAAATACCATTGCCGCCAATAGCATTAAAATAGTCTTGTTTCAGATTACCGTCCAAATTAGGAATTTTACCCTTATTTGTGGTAGCAGCAAATTCGCTAGCAGTATTATATAATGCGTCCACAATACCAGTTTTTAAATTATTATTAAATAGTCCTTTCGCACGATCATCAATACCAAATCCATAACCAGACTGTAATCTTACTACGCCTAATTGATCTTTTTCTATATCAAGATTTTTTTCTTCAACAATTCTTGTGAACATTTTATTTTGGTTAGCCTGATTCAATACTTGAGAACCAAAACCAATTTCATTTCTAATTTGAAAATCTGATTTTGGCACATCATTAAAGAATAAGCCGCCAACAGGTGTTGTGATCTCGATATTATACTTACCTTTTGCCGCCGGATTTTGTCTTTGATTTAAAGAACGGTATTTTAATGTATCATTATATTCAACATCAGTTAATTTAGATTTAGGAACATTTAAATTACTACGAACTCTAGCTATTTGTTCATCAGTATAATCTGGAAATAATTTCTGTATTTCTGGCGTAATTACTTTGCCTCCAGAAGCAAAATGTTGTACCATTCCACCCTTGTTCAATTTCTGTAAATTTTGTACACCAATACTTTCGACAGCCTTTTTTCGTATCACAAACTCACCTGGAGTTAATTGAGCAGGAACAGAATCATGGTCGCCAACACCAGGAACTAGGCCGCCAGTATTTAAGTGAATAGGGCCGCCCTGATTACGCCGCTGCCGATTACTAAACGATCCTACGAAACCACCAACGAAGTTATTAACAGCACCAAGGCTTTTGACGGCGGTTATTGCTGTAATGAGTGGGATTAATTCTTTTACTGAGTCGGCTACTTTAATAAAGCCGCCAGCTAGTTCCAAGGCTCCTTTAGCCATAATTTGGAATGAAGAAGTATTAAATAGGTCGCGTGTCAATTTTAAGAACTGCTCGCGGGTCTTGGCGAGTTGATTTGCTAAAGACTGTTGAGCTACGGCGGCGTCTTCGTCTAGCGAATTTTGGCCCTGTTTAGCGACCGCTAGGGCACGTTGAGCCTCTTCGTACTGTTTGATTGCCGGAATTAATTTGCCAATTTGCCGAATACCACCTAATTCTTCTGTTACAGATGCGAATATTTGGCTTCTAGTATCAATCTTATTAAATGCTTCGCCTAATCTTTGAATAGCTTGGTATGGCCCAACAAACTTTCCTTCTACATCCAATAATTCAACACCTAAATCTCTTAACATTTGTATAGTTTGTGGACGCTGTATTCTGGTAAAAATAGTTCTTAAACCAGTAGCAATAGTATCAGCACTTTCTCTGGTCGTAGCTCTTACACTAGTAAAAACCGCTATCAATTCATTCAACTGTTCTACCGGCGTTCCAATTCCACGCGAAGCGGCAGCAAACACACCACCAGTTTTACGAATAGCAGATACAATATCATCAGCTTCCACAGCAAAATCTGCTGATACGCGGTTAATCGAACCTAATACTTTTTCAAAGTCTTTAGCTCCAATACCGGCACCGGTCATTTCGTCTCTAAACTGTCCTACTACAGCAATCAAACCTTCTGTAGTGTTAATAATGCTATCAAATGATGGGGCTAATGTTGATTTAGCTACCGCCTCCATAGCGACTCTGGTATCTTGAATAGATAGACCGGCCTGTGTAAAGATTTTAGCAACTTCTAGCATTTCTGCTGAACTAGTACCCAAACCAATAGAAAGTCGATCTATTTCATCAGTAAGGCCGCTCAAACCATCTCTACTTACTTTCGTTACCTGAATTAATTTAACAATACCTTTTTCAAATTCAAGAGCTTTGGATAAACCGCTACTAATAGCACGACCTAGACCAAAAATACCAGCAGTAGCGATAGCAAATGCACCGGCACGTTTAACAGCTAATGCAGACTCTCTACCAAAACGCTCCATATCAGTAGTAGCTGTTTTTAAAACCTTAGATGATTGTGTAGTTTGTTTTACCAGATTATTTAACTGTTGAGCAGTTTGACCGACGTTTGAATTAGAACTGCTAAAAGCACTAGATAAATTGCGTAAATTAGTGTTTAAATTTGCCGCATTTGTGTTAGCTGATTGCAGAGCGGTGCTTAATGCATTAACCGAAGTAGTTAAACCCCGAATATTATTTGAGGCTCCTTGGTTAACACCAATATTTATATTTGTCTTAATATTAGATAATTGCGATTGTATTGACTGAACTACCGGCTTTATATTGTATGGTCCAGTCAAATTCAGTTTTGCAGTTAAATTAAATCCAGCCATATTATTTATACCTATAAAAAAAGCTATCGATAGAGTATATCACTTCCTACATTAGCAGGAGAAAATGAATATATTCCAGCGATAGCTACTGTCCTAATAAACTTATTTATTCTGGGCTTACCTCTACTACCGGGGCCGCCTCTACCTTTTCCTCAACAATCGGCTTATCATCTTCGTCCAAAAACACGGCTGTATCCAACGCATTATCTTCAAACAATTCCACTTTATTGCCGTTAATATCAACTCTTTCTTCCTGCTCATTTACATAGTAGCCGAATTCGTCGATCAATTTGCCGTTTTCATCTACTAGGTGGCCGTCTTTGTTGATTAATCGGTTTTTATCGTCAATAAACTTCATTTTGCGTAAAAATTTGTATTCTGTAGTGTTGGTTTCGGCATTTTCATCAAATTCGTATAACACTCCAGCCAAATTCGATGCTGCATTCCACGCCGCCACTGAATCTTTCTTACTTAAATAATCGTCATATGACTTAAAATAAGGTTTCCCACTATCTAAATACACCGTACAAGACGCCACAAGACTATCAAATTTAGCATTTTCTGCTTGGGCTTCTATTGTCAAATTGTCCAGACGATTTTTTTCAACATTTAATTTCTGTAACTCCTGACGTATTCTGATGTTACGAATAGCCAGCGATTTTCCTTGTGAAGCCTTAATCCCGCCCTTTAGAATCTTTTTTTCATTTTCGATCAATTCTGTAAGTAGGGTTTTATACTCAATATCCATTTCGTCATTCCAATATCCGGTGGCACGTAATGCCTTTTCGATATTTTTTCTAGGAATAAATTCGTCCGGCTTATCACAAGCGTCTTTAAATGCTCTGCGATAATGTCTCTCGGCCTCCCTTTGATCTAGGGCAGTAGGACTCTTGATCTTTAATTTAATCTCTTTGCCGTCTTCAAAAACTGTAAATTCTTTCATACTTCTTCCTTCCTTATTACAAATTCATAATTATAACGATTCCACGAACAGTCATATTGATCTATTTCTTCTTCTGCGATCCTAATATTGTTATTTCCTTGGTCTAGAATCTTTGCTCTAACCTCTTGCCATATATTATAGCACTCTAACTCATTTTGTGATAAATTCTTTTTATTCTTACCCCACAATTCACCGAATTTATCCTCAAAAGCCGCTAATGCACCTATCATACTAGTTCGCATCCGTTTACTAATATTTTGTTTTAGCCGATTTTTAGACACCTCTTTATAAGCCCTTTCATTTTCAGCTTTTCTGTCCTGTACTATCTTTCTAAATTCATCAAATTGTCCCATAAATTATCCTTTCTTATTTTGTTTTCTTAATTCCTGTTGAACGTCGGCAAATTCAAATTCAGCAATCCTACCTTTTTGTTTTACCTGTTGTAACCTGCTTAATTTTTTATTTTTGGCGTATTGACTATTCATTCCATTTATATTATCAATAGTATTTTTATCCTTGGCTATTAAATATACTTCTTGGGCATTACCATATTTATCATTAGTATCGGTCTTTTTATTTTGTTTTCTTTGTATAGCTAACCATCCATCTAGCAAATCATCATCATTAATAATCCGTTCATTTGGAGCATCTTGATGTTTAAATATATTCTCGTACATTCTTGTGTAAGCAAGTAGATTTTTTTGGTTTTCAGTTAATTCGGTTCCACAATAATTAAATATTTGTTGAGAAGATGCATACACACTTGTCCAAGGGTCTGTTCTCGCTATTTCCCTTAGAATATTTGCAGGAATAAAACTAGAATTATACGCTGTAGCCAATTTATCAATCAATATTGCGTCATCCAGTTCTATTTTATTTCCAATAGAGTCATAAACTGAATTAATAATTAAGAAATTAATACGGCATAATTCAGCATAACCATCTTTAGTTAGATGATCCATACAATGTTTTGAACTATATAATTGCATTAATTGTTGATCGAGCGATCTTAAATTTCTTTTTAGAAGATCGACACGCCTAAAATCCATCCAGTTTTCACACGCCTCTATTTTCATCAACTCTTGATTTTTTTGAATATTGCTAATTATAGTATCAATATCCTCTGAGATAATCTCATTATTTAATAAGAAGTCACGTAAATCTTGAGCAGTAAAGAGATTGTCAAACTGAATATCTTCTAAAATCTCGTCTTTATACAGATAAGATTCGTGACGTAATTGAGAAGATGGCGGCTTGATATAGAGTTTAAGGCCGCCATGTTTATATATTATTGTTCCGCTGCTAATAATAGCAATATATTTTTCTTTTTCCTGTAATTCCATCTTTCCGTCCTTTTAAACAAAAAGCCCTATATTATTATAGGGCCTTGAGTTAGTCTTCGTTATTTTAATTGTTAATTATAATTAATATAAGTAGTTGTTAGATTGTCTTGCAGACCACCATGTAGTAGCATTATCATTAACATCTGGATCGGTTGAGTGTACAACCGTAAAATCATTATAAGTTAAGAAGCTATAGGTAGCAGTTACGTTTCCGCCATTAGCATCACCGCCACTATAAGAAACGTTACTTAATCTATTCTTTTTACCTAGATAAATTCTAGTACCCTCGCAAGTCGCGATACGGATGGTGCGTTCTTTAGTATTTTGATTGTTATCGCAATGTGCAGCGGCATCGGAAGTATAAATACCTCTGTTGGTAGCAGATATAAAGTCGCCGCTCTTAATTACCACACCTACTTCGGTAGTAACTTCAATTGGGAATCTTACAGACCGGAAGAAGTATGTATGACGACCTAATTGGAAAATATCATCTCTGGCAATATTAGCATTAACCGTAATATTTTGTACAGAACAATTATACACGCCACCACCAATATCTTCGTTCGTTCCGCTATCACTAATTCCAGCAACTTCTGGAGGAAGAATTGAGGCGTCTACATCAGTAATTTGATTATTTGAATCTAAAGTATTGACTGTATAATCCCACAAGAAGTTCCTACGTCTATTTACGCCACCAGAACCGATGGGCGAGTCATCTTCTTCAATATCTTGATCTACGTCAACGCCAGTTGCATTTGTCCATAATTCTATTGTTTGCACCATCTTATCATCATTACCCCAAACTATGTCACTTCCTTGCAAAGTTACAGATTCGGTAAAGAAACCTTCTACCGGGAATGAATAAGAGAGAGCCGTAACGAAAGCACCGCTGATTTCGCATTCAGCAATGCCAACGCCAGTAGATTCTACGCTTGTATCATCATAAATCGATAATCCAATCAAACATTTTGTGTTACCGCGATTAGCAAGATTTGGTGCAGTTGCGGCCTGACTAGCTAAGGTCCAAATCAAAGGATAACCATCTAAAACTTTAGTAATTTGGCATTCAATATTAGGCACGCCTTCAACGTTTGCATATAAAGGTAGTTTACCTAATTCGTAAGCCTGTTCTAACGAAAAAGTCACTGTTTTACTAAAGGATTGTACGCCGTGTAAAGAAGTCCAAACTGAGTCTCCATCGGCTTTTAATGCAATTGCTTGTGTGGCAAAATAAATTCTATTGTTCGGCATTTCTGTTTCTCCATTTTCAATTATTGGTGAAGAAACCCTTTGAAAATAATATTGGTGCATTACCGGGTTCCTTAATTTTACTAATTACAATTATAAATACACCTTTTTAATTACTTCCTTCCAAAGATAGTTTCAGTTCTTAATCTGATAGAAGATTCAAACAAATATGGATTTCTAGATTCTACTTCTGAAATTAATGTCTTAGAAATAAAAACTTTTAACCATTTATATTTATCTATTAATTCAGGATACATTAGTCCAGTACCAGCCATTCCTCTATAATCTAATGGCCAATCTGCTAAAGATATATCATTAGAATCCCATATCCATAACATATGTTCTTCTTCCGAAGCTAATATATCCGTAATTCTATTTCTTAATCTTCTGTCTTCTGAAACTACATGCAGTAGGAAATCTCTATATACTAAATGGCCGCCAGCACCTAATTCATAAGGTTTTTGCGAACCAACTGGTATAGCTTCAATAAATACGGCTGGAAGCTGTTGACGCCTAATAGCAGGAATCGCGGTCCATCCACCCTTATCTTTATCTAAAACGTGTGAATCCTCAACTCTTAACGATCCATACTGAATCTCTTTCCACATCGGGGAATCTTCGCACATTTGTACTGAAACAGTCCTATATGAATAATTCATCTTAACTTCATCGGTTTCGTCTAATGGATCGTCAAAAACTACTCTGCCGTTAGCATAATCGATAAAATATGGGTGACTTTCATCAAATCCTGGTCCATATAAATCTCCATTAATCCATACACCGCTAATTTGTATAGGGTTAGCATCGTTAAAATCCACACCAGATTCATAAACCAAATCTAATTTTGGAGTTTCGTAAACCTGATAATCTTCGTAAGATGGGTCTGTAACTGGAGTTAAGAGAGAAAAATCTCCTCCGTCCCACCCGCTTTCTGGTATTGTAACATCCTGCCAACAACCAATCTGTAAAAATGACCATCTAAAAAAATGCAGTAAATTATCCTCAATATTCTCAGTTAATTGAGTTTCGTTAAAACTAGTAACCGACTTAAATTTTTTATATGGATCGATCATTATTTTGTAAACTCATTTTCAAATAGAACTGCAATTTTTACATCTAATCTATCTAAAGTTCTAGTAATAAAATTATCCTTAGAAGTTCCGGCGAATTGAGGAGGTACTCCCCAACTCTTCCCCTTTCCTCCTATCATTATTTTACCAAGGCCAGTACGACTATAATTATTAAAGTCCATACCTATATCATAATCTCTAATAATCTGTCGATCACCTTGTAATAAAATCCATTCTAACCACTCTATTGTGCTACCATTCCTCGTACTATAACGCGATTCATCTAAACTTAATACGTCTGAATAATCATTACGAATTGCCGAAATTATAACTTTGGAAAAAATTCTTCCTCCGGCATATTTAGCAGGAGAAAAATCAACATCTATATTAGCCGCCCACTGGTCAATAATGGCCGCCAACCTTTGTTGAGTATCTTCTACGCCTAATTCGGCCTGTAACTCTCCTCCAAGTAATGAATCTATTTCAGGACTATCCCACAAATCTACAGACAGTAAGGCCCGCAATTTACTTCTAAAACCCTTTATTCTCTCTGCTAAATATTTATTAAGTTCGGGAATTAAAGCGGCCACCACTTCTTTTTTAAACTGTGCTTCGTCAATAGTAATTTTGACGTTCATTAACCGGCCTTTTTCCACATAGTTACTATAAATGCCTCATCGCCTACACAACAACCACAAGGTTCAGGCTCGCCATTTCTTACGTATTTTGCATGTATATAATTATCAATATTAGTATTAATATATATTTCTTTAGCCCTTTTTAATTTAGGCATTTTATCTATATTACAAAACGTTTGCACAAAACCTTCTGGATTTTGAATTGTAGACGCCATTTGCATCCATTTTTTACTATCCCAGACTACCATCAAGTAAATCTCTTCCTCTTCTTTTACTTCTTTCTTACCGACTCCCAAACAATAAGGGCATTGATTAGTAGAGAAAGAGATAGGACCGCTACCATTATATACACCACTACTTTTTCCTGTTACCGGGTTAATTAAACAATTTGGACACGATTCATACTTTCCACTACTATAAATCAATTTACATGGAACTGTGGCCGCCGTATCTTCCAATAAAGCGTTCACAGCATTAGTAAATGTCTTTTTAAATAACGGACTAATAAGTTTTGAAAATGGATTTGTTGCAGCCATAATTAAGCCGTATAATAATCTACATTGTCAAAACGATCAGTGAGTTTAGTTTCAACGCCAGAAACATCTGGTGCGTCGGAAGTATCTTCAATAATTGTAAAATCGCGTTTACTTCCACGGTATATTACAATGCCGCCATTATTTATATTTTCGCCCACATCAATTTTTTTAATTACATCTGCCATATCATTGTTCCTTTTATTTAATATATAAACCGTCTAGGATTGCCTAAACTATTTGGTCTATTTAACGACTCCGGACTCCATGTATTAGATACGAACGGCGATAATATTCCTCGTATGTAATCTCTGTTTCCAAAAAGTAATTGGTTAGAGGCTTCTTTATATGATTTACAAGGCCCCTCCTCTAATAACAATTGGAAGCCGCGTAAATTACCTCCAACAGACATTGTTGCCGGACCACAATTTACTCTAATACCTTCCATCAATGCCCTAGCTCTAAATTGACCGTGATCTGCTATACACGCACCACGTAACGTAGCCATTGTAATAAATTCTTGGTCATCTTCTTCTAAAGGATCAGGAGTAACAGTTAAATTTTTAACCGAAATTGTATATTCATTCTTAAACTTGCCCGCTAAATCAAATTGAGTAAGTTTGGCCGCCGTAACTAATAATTGTTTCAATTGATTATCGTCGTGATTTGGTTCACAATCAAGGTCATTAATAAGTATCCTAAGCATAATAATAGATTCATCTAACCAGTTAGTAGCCATTACGCCTCCAAAACTCTGAGCATTCCGGCTCCGATAAGTATTTCTGAATTTGACAAGTTGGCGGTAACTTCTACCAAATATTGAACTGCATCAGTACCGCCTGAAATTAACATTAATACCTTTTTTCCACTAATCTGTATATTTGAAATATCTAAATCAGAGGTATCTCCTCCTGTGGTATGACTGTCGGCAGTTGCCGAACTAATAGTTACTCCACTTCCTATCCTATCAGTAAAATCCATCGTAAAGATTAAAGTCTCGCCTACCTCTTTAACTAATAGTTCTTTTGCTACTACACTACAAGCCATTTGATACTCCTTGTTCTAAGAGTTTATTTTGGCGTTTTTTCTCCAAAACTTCTTTAAAAGTAGGTCCATAACCCCAATCATCTAAAACTATTTCGTCATACATTTTATCTGAGTTTATTAGATTTTGTATTGTATAAATTAGTCGTTCGCGACTTGGTAGACTATGATCTGACTTAATCGATAATGCTTTCCATCCAATACTATTAAATTTCAATATCTTGTCTTTATCTTTTTCTACTGAATTTGCGTGATGAAACCAAGAGTCGTATTCTATTACTATTTTATGATCTTGAATAACTATGTCAGCAAATTTAGTACATATTTTAAAATTTAATTCTGGTTTGTATCTAATTGGAATCATTTCTTTGAGTTGTAGTTGTGCAAAAGAAACGCTAACTCCGTTTACCCTATTACTACAGTTCCCACATGTTTTAGTACGTCCTCTAGTAAGTTTTGTAGACTCAACACAAGATACTAAACCACAATTGCATAAACATTCATAATAAGTTCTTTTCTTTCCGGTTTCTCTAATAGACATTCTTTTTGTTACTAAAAGATTTCCATACTTATTTCCAGTTAAATCTGTTTTATAATGGATGCCCCTAACCTCATTTTGAAAACATCCGCAAGAAGTAGTATGTTTTCTTAATAACGAATGTTTTCTAACAAATTTAATATTGCCGCATAAACAAGTCATTTCTAAAAATTTAACGCCATTTATATTTTTTTCTATACCAGTAAACTTTAATTTTCCAAAAATTTGTCCGACTTTTATTTCAGATGGTTTTGTTCTAAATTCGCCCCTTTTGCAACCGCACGATCTAGATTTTCCTTTGATTAACGAACGATAATTTATATATTTTTCATTATTACATATACATCTGCATAGAACATATTTTCCTATTTTATTATTTCTAGAATTTTTATCTACTATATCTCCTATTACAGTTAGATAACCAAAAACATTTCCTATTTTAGTAGTAGTTCTTTTTTTCATTGTACCTAATCTCTTGTTAAGTGGTCGTGCCTGTTAATTTCAAATTATACGTATTTTTTGATGGCGATTGACCGGCTGGTAATACCATACGTAGCCATACACCAATTCCTTCTGAAGGGCCAAGCGATCCAGAAGGCACCGATTTATTCGAGTTGGAAAAAGAGCCTAACATACTAGTTGGAGCGTTATTTAATCTATTAGTTACTGAATTATTTCCGTCTTTAGAACTTTCTAGGTCAAATTCAATTAAAGTCGATGGGTCGCTTTCTTCTATAACTACAGCAGAAGTTACTGAAAGAGTATTATGAGAATTATAAATAAATACCTTTTCATAATATGATCTAGAAGAACCGCCGCTAGCATCAGCAGAGCTATTATAAAACAAACGCCTACAACCCAACAACCCAGGCTCTAAAGTAGCTATTGTAGTTCCTCCGGTATTGCGTGATACCGTCACTGTTCCCAAGGCAGAACTATCCATTTCTATTTTTAGAATACGTTCAAATGTTTGTGATGTTGCGGCAGATAGTGTCGTACCATTAAGATTTAAATCCTCCTGTACTATAGCTCCGCTTGCGTCTCTACCTACTATAGTTACTACTTGTGATGTATCTGCGGCGTTACTACTAACAATTTTTACCGAATCAGTAGCGGCTATATCTGTAAAAATAGCTTTTATGGTAGTTGACATACTACCGCCACTAGTAGAAGAATTATCTTCCGGCATATTTTCTGCACAAAACACCAAAATGTCTGAATCTGCAACAGGCATATATATTTCCTTTAATTAATATTCCAAATTTTCGAGTTATTTAAAGATGTCCACTTAGTATCTAAATTATTATAATACCAAACATTATGTCTTGTAGAAGTCCATACAGTACCGCAACTACAAAATGTCCAAACAGATTTTCTATTTTCTAAAATCCATTTATATATACCTTCTTTTAGTGTTAAGATATACTCTATTGGTATATATCTAACACCGCTATCTAGAGTATAAAGCCATTCTAAATTTAGCGTTTTTTGATACTCTATAGCACCTAAATACTCTAAAACAACCGATTTTTCAATATGTACGTTTAACAAATGTTCTAAATTAAATACACCTGTTTTCTCTAAACCAACTAAATGCTCGTTATTCAGATTAAGATTCAGATTAACCCCGCCCAAATATTCTATTTTTAGATTAGCAGAGGAAGTGAATTCAATTAGCCGCTCTGTGTTAACCGTTAAATCAGCCGCCAAATCCCTAAGATATTCAGAATTAATGTTTTTGGTCGCCGCAACTGACGCTATATTTTCTATTATTATGTTACGTTCGGCCACTAAACCTAGTAAGTTTTCTATATTAAGGCCGCGTTCTACTTCAAATGATAGTAGATTTTCTGTCTGCAAATCAAAAGCAATATCTATTGACTGTACAAGAAGATTTTCTATATTTATAGAATTATTTGGCGAAATTACTAATGAAAATTCAATATTTGTATTATATTGCGATTGAAACGATATTAAATACTCGATTTCGCAAGAGCGTTCTGAAACAAGTGTTCCAAGATGTTCTAAATTTTGTATAACCGATAAATCTATAACCGCTAAATTTTCTTGGTTTAAGATGGCAGATTTGTTTATTTCGAGTAAAGACTCGTATTCTATAGTTGAGATAATAGAGATAAAGTCGGCCACATTCTCAATATTGATATTTTGCGTAGATACTATTATTCTATTATTTTCTGTATTTATTGTAAAACCAGAACTTACTGTATTTAGAATTTCATAATTAATTAATTTTGTAAATTCTTTATTTAATAAATATTCAGAATTTATATTTTTATCAATAGATATATCTAATCCATATTCTATAGAGGCATTTCTTAATACCTCAAAACTTACGGACGGGATTCGCCCTATAAAGAATTGGAGAAGCATACTGGCCGTCCTGCTTGTTTAAGCTGTAAGTATCTATCGTGTTTACGTTTAAGGAAAATTGTGGCGTCTTCGTAGAGCCAGTCTAAACATTTTATAGTCTCTTTAAGCCTAGAAATTGCTAGTGTATGGGCAGATAATTTACGATCTTTTTGTTTATATCTTTGGTATATATTAGTTATATTACATGGCAAATAGTTTTTTAATTCATAAATAAAATCATAAGAACCTGTAAAACTAACGCTATTTTTATAAATACTTCCATCTCCATCAAAATAACCCCTTATAAAGTGACTTATTAAAGACATAGGAACGATTGTTAAAGATGGAAATTTCAATATTAATGATTTACGTCTGACGCATCCTAAATTAATTAGATCATCACATATCTTTTTTCTAGATATATGCAATTCAACCATATTTTGTCTATTTGGTATTTTTATATCCTTATAATATAAAGGCCCTTCAAATTTTAAACAATTTTTTATTTTTTCTAAAATTTCTACGTCTTGTTCTGCCAATCCTATTCTAGCAACAAAATTGCTCGACACATTCCCGTCGCTATACCAAAATCCTAAACAATACGCTTTTTCTTGTGTATTTATTTTTTCAAAAAATGATTCGTCTACTCCATATTTTTCTAATGAAGTATCTAGACCCAATTTTATAAATAAAGCCCTTACTGAACTTTGACTAAATCCAAGTTTTTTTGATATTTGATTTGCGTTAAATCCTTCTTTGTTTAACTTAATAACATCATCTTTTTTATTTATAAGTAAATTATTAGGATCATAACTAGTTTCAAAATTAAATTCCGGCAAGTAAAGTTTTATAAACTTGGCTACACTAGATGTTTTAAATCCAAGTTTTTTAGCTACTTTAGATATACTAGTACCATCTTTTATAAGAGATATAATTTCTTCTTTGTGAAAAATTAATTTTCCATGATTAGAACTTCTCTCCGAATTATTGGTTATGTTATTTTTTTTGCAATATATATAAACATTACCTGAATTAATATTTAACCATCTTGCAATACTATTATAAGAATCTCCATTTTTAAGCATTTCTTCTATCTTATATCTGTTTTTATTTAGTATATCTTGAATACTCATATGTTTTTCCTTATAAAATATTAATAAGAAAAAACGGAGATAATATCTCCGTTTGATCGTAAAAATTATTACTAATAACTTAGGGCAATGATTTGCCTTGAATCGAGACATCCCCATCCAGCTTCTTTCCAGCCGTACAAGCTGAATCTTTGGCTACGATGTGCGGTTGGGTCTTCAAAGATTTGCAATTCTTCGCGAACAGGGTTTACGAACGAACTGTTTCTGCTTAAATCCAAACCAAGAGCCAATTCTACGTCAGAAGCCTCTAACGATCCGCTAAGAGTATTTTCATAGTAGAGTTGATATTCTTGATCGACACCAAATTCATCGGTATCATGCAAGTTTACGCCGAAAATACGGCTTACAGCACCAGAACCTTCGTCAGCTACATAGATTTCTCTACGAGTTGTTTCGTCAACTTGGTCTACGCCCCAGTTACGAATATCTTCCATACCTTCTGGAGAAATGAAAATATCAGTCAATTTTCTGCGATTTACAGAAGACGAATTTCCACCACCATTCCGACGAACAACGGTCTTAGCAAGAGATACAAGGCGTTTGGTGAATTGACCAGCAGCGGCATCTCCGTCATATACTACGATGTTACGATCTTTTGCGGCGGCCAAAAGCGTGTGCATACCGTCATCATTATCTTTCTTAATCATTTGGGTATACAAAGCCGACATTACTTCTTTCATAATATCCCAACGAGCATCACGCAAAATACGTAGTCCAACGTCAATTGAACAGCCGGTTGGATATGTGGTCAACATTACATAATCGCCTTCCATCAATTTATGAGGAAGTCCGCCCTGTTTAGGAATGGTATAGCCAACATACCGTTTTTCAGTACCAGGAGCAATCAAACCCAAAGGGAATTCGGGAGATGCACCAGGAGGAAGAACAATTTTGTTGAAGACGCCAGCCAAAATATCGCCGGGCAAATTTGCTTGACGAAGAGGAAGTTCAATAGCCTTGGCAACTTCTCTTGCATTCGCAGCATGTACGTTATAATCTAAAGAACCAGCTTTCACAAGCATAGCTGTTTGTTCTGGTGTTGGATTGAATTTAAACATTATCTTTTCTCCTTTTATATTTTTATTATTTATATTAAGTTATAAAATTACCCAGTGATATTAACTTCAACTTTGGCAAAACCATCAGCATCTTTAGAGCTAAGGAATCTACCTACAGGATCGCAATTACCTGGGTCAGTAGGAGTGAATAATCCTACACTTGTGAAATATGCTTTCTTTCCAGCACTTGGCGAGCCGGAAATTTTATCAGTCACAGCCCAACCTTGACGCATTAATTGAGCCTTACCACCTTTTTGAATTTCGTTTTGGTAAAAGTTTTCATGGGTTTTGGTTAAATCCAAATCCACTACGTCACACATTAACATACCTGCTGGATACAAAGTTGAGGGTGCTTGACCAGTTGGTACTGCAACATATGCAGCATCTTGATCTAAAGCCTCTCCAGAACCAGAACCATCATGTACAACAAGAGTTCCGCGTTCAGCAGTAACGTTGATGTAAAAGTCACCATTTTCTGGTGCATACAATTGAAAATCGCCTAGTAAAGCCATGTTCTATCTCCTATAAATATAAATTATTTTTGCAACATTGTATTGAACAACTCGGCCAAATCTTTTCTAAAGTTAGCTTTAGAAACTTCTTCTGGAACAACAACTGCACCTGGATTTACAACAGGTTCGGGTTCTACATTATCTAAAGATGCTTTTGCCGAATTATCATCACTATTATTAGATACACCTTTGTCATTTTGTGAAGCCTTGTTTTTACCAACTTCTGACATAATTAAATCAAATTGTTCGTCAGAAAACGTCTTAAATGATTCTAATTTAGCAATAGCTTCTTCTTTACTATAACCAGCGGCTTCCATCTTATTTTTACGTTCTTCTTCTTTTTCTTTTTCTTCTTTTGCTTTAATAGTTTCTGACAAAACCTTAATCTGTTCTAAAAGACCAGCTTTTTCCGTAGATAAATCAACAATTTGCTGTGCTAAAGTTTGATTCTCTACAAGATATTTAGCCTTTTCTTCAACTCCAGAATTAAGTTCTGCCGTAATATTATTTTTGTCAGTTTCCAAAGATTCAACTTTGTTCTTTAACTCTGTAATCTCATTACTTAATGCAGTATTAGCCTGAGTTAATTCATCAATTTTTTGTTCAAGTTCTTGTGACATATTGTTTTCAACTCCTATATCATTATTTGCTACTGTAGTAAATACACCATCTAAGTTATCTAAGGTCATAATTTTAGCAGAGGAATGATTATTAAACCCATGATTCTTATCAAAAATTATACTTTGCGGATTAGCCGGTTTATCGACATAACCCTTTCCAATAAAGGAAATTCCTCTTAATAATCGGCCAACCTGATTTTCTCCATAAAAACCAGTACCGCCATAACATCTTAAATGTTTAGTTAGAAATGCGGTGGCGGGATTTCTTGTAACTATTTTTATATCGCCGTTCTTATCTCGTAGTGCATAATCAAATCCTTTGAATGACGCTTCCATAGAAACAAACTTTTCTCCGGCTTCAATTTGCTTAATTAAATTTGTAATATTTTCTTTTAAGTCTGGCTCACTAAAGCAGTTATAGATAACAGCACTATTGACTATATGAAACAGATCAGGAAGGTCGTCTGCTGGCAAATTAGAGTCCAACATATTTCCTTCATCATCGATACAAAAACTACCAGTCATATGCCCAACTATATCTTTTTCTATATGATTATTATTAGTTGGTTTATTAATTGGAGTATCTTTTGCTAGTATTGTTTCATACTTATCAAAAACATCGTCATTTAAGTTCCATACTGTAGAAACTAGTATAGAATTTACCGGATATAAGTCATCTTGTAAAACGTTATCTAAAGAAGCAACCGACTTAAATTTCTCAATAATAAGTTCTTTTGAGATATTAAATGGTTCTAATTTAGATACATACGATATTGTTTTGGCCTTAGAGATTAAATCTGCTAGGCCGCAATCTATCTCATCTTTAAATATAAGCATATCAATTCCTTTGCAGGAGAAAAATTATATTAGCAATTCTAAATACACCTGTGCTTGAATAGCGTGAACGTCATCAAGAGCCGGTTCCTTACCTAAAGACTTCTTATATTCTTTAATGGCCGCCTTGCATTGATTAATATGCGTCTCATATCTCAAATTAGATGACACAGCCTCAATTACTCGATCTACAGTCAGTTCTTCCATTGGTTTTAGACCGCATAATACATTAAATTTAAGTTCCTCTGCAAACTCGAATTCGGTAGTAGTTAATTGACGTAAGTTGGCTTTATTAAAGTATTTAAGTAAAACGGGCGACATAATTTCTACAATCTTTTTCTGGCACGATCTAAACCAAGCAGATATAGCCGCCTTACTTCTTGGAGTAAATTTCTTTTGTTTACGTTTTAGACTATCTTTTTTACCAGATGGCCGTCCTTGTCCAGATTGCCCTGGATTTTTTGCAACATCGGTTGTTTTAGTAGGCTCTAGTTTTTTCATATCATCTATTTCGGTCTGTTTTGGACGAGGTAGTTCTAGGCCAACCTGTGATGGTGTTACAGCTTTTTGTTGTAAAAGCGTCATTTTCATTTTCTCAACAACTTGTGGATCAAACCATTGACCGGCCTTTTTGACACGATTACCTTTTTCACGCTCTGACGACTCTCTATTCATTCTGGTTTTTTCCATATCTGGCTTCATACCGAACCGTCTTTGTAATAGTTCATCACTAATCAAATTTCTATCTGATAATTGTATTAATAGTTGTTTTTCCGTATCTTCATTAGAAAGGATGGCTTGGTCAAATTCAACCTCTGCCGGAAATCTAAATCCCATAGCTTTCTGGAAAATAGCTATTTCTCTTTCCCAAAAATCAACTAATAAAGATCGCCCATACTCTAATCGTTCCGTTAATGTCTTTAATGAAATATAGTTATTGGTAGTGCCAGAACTTCCAAAACTGGCGGTGAGCGTCGGCGGAATTCCAAGGCCGCTATAAATAGCATTTAATGTCGGCTTATATTTTTCTTCTCCTAAAAAGTTATAACCATCTGAACTAGTTTCTATTAATTGTAAATCTGGTCCCCACATAATATCAATTGAGCCGCCGCCAACATTACTTTCTAACATTGAGGAGAATTGTCTTGTTGCTTCTGGAGTAGGAACTATGTTATGTTCTAAACTACCTATTAACCAAGCACGCACTTTAGAACTAACGCCATCCAAAGCACACATGTCGGCCAGCTTTAACTTGTTTAATATAATTATATCCTGCAAAATTGGCCGAATTATGGGATTTCCCCAAGGTGCCCAATCATCCTTTTTAAAATGATAAACTATTGTACGGTTTGGATTTAGTATATACATACGTCCAGCGGTACTTGCGGCATCAATAATTTCTTTTGGTAAATTTTTAATAACCTCTCTTTCAGCATCATTTTGTGGAAACTGAATAGATTTAGCAAAATCTGTCGATAATTGCACACCGTAAAGAGGCGTATTAGTAAAAGATGATATAGGGCCGCCAATATTTTCACATAAAGCTGGATGTATAAATACATATTTCCAAGGTATTTCATTTTTACGAGGAACGAATCCAGGTACAACTTTTTTAATATCAGATGCTACTGCAATATCTTCTTCTCCAGATATTTGTGCTGTATATCTTTGTGCTATAACATTACCAAGTCTATATAGATAATTAATAAATCTTTCTGATATTTGAGGACCATTTATTCTTTGAAACCAGTCCTGATATACACCCTCAATTCTTTTTGTTTTATGAACTAAACGCACGCCTTTGACCGTAAAATCTGTCATCAAATTGATAACATTCCAAATCAAACCATCGCGATGATATACTGCGTCACAATCTCTAAAAACCTCTTTATATGATTGTGCAGGTAATTCGTCCGGTCGGTGATAATAGTAATCTTCTTGAGTTAATCCAGGGCGGCCTGAAATATTGGGGGCTAAATTCCTATAGTCTCTATTTCTAGATGCCATAGCCTTAAATGCTGATGCAGCAATAACTTTGTCAAATTTATCTTGTAAAGAAGCGGCAGCTTTTCTAGTCATTTTATTTAATCCTATTAGTAATTCAATTAACCTATGAGTAAATACACCTATTTCCTTTTAATAGCCCGAAAACAATTTTTAGGCACTTTATAACTAGAATTACCAATATATAACGGCTGTTCTGTCTGTTCTTTCCTTGCTAAATCACCCACAAACCCACCAACATTAGCAAAAGTTACCGGAGCATCTGCACGACTCATACTTCTGGCAATCATATTTGAGATTAGCAGAGAAGAATATCTATCTTTTCTCAAGCGACCCTTTTTGCCTGTCGCCTGTTTTGTTTCTGGAGTATCCCATCTATTTCTTCCAGATGTGGTTTGACTCATTACTATTTGAGTAAGCTCTGTTTTTAACTCTTCTATTTCGGCCATACAATTCTCTAAACTATCAAATGTGTTATCGTATTTGGCCGTCATTAAATCTTCTTCTGCTGCTAAACCCAATGCCACGAAATCATATTGTGGGAATAGACAGAATTTCATTTCAAAATCTTTACGCAAACCCTCATTAGCTTTAGAAACCCAATCGTAATCACTAAACTCAATTTTTTCTATAATATGGTCGCCTTCTTTAAAATCGGTATCTTTGGGCTTATCTTTATCTATAACTAGCCATAATGGACGTTCATTAGGCTCTAATATAGAATCGTCATGTAAACCTTCAATAATAGCCTTTCCACCACCTTGACCGTCAATACCTATTTTGACGGTAGGAAATAGTTTCATTAAATCACGAATTTTTCGACAACAATACATGTAGTAATTTTCTTTAATAGCACGACCAGCTTTTAATTCAGCCGCATGTTGTTTGGCATTTGTTGTCCAGCAATATACAATTCGCCAGTGGTCATCGTGCAACTCTAATACAGTAATAGCTAAATTATCGCGTTCTGACGCCGGATCGACTCCTATAATATATTTCTTTTTATTATCTCCAATTAATTTAGCGTTATAAACTATATCAGAATGATCTCTTGTACAAACATGATTTTTGAAATTACATACACAAGATTCTATTAATGAACGTTTAAAAAATCCATTAGAATCTTTAACGAAAACGGCCCCATACTCCATTAAGAAAATTCCGGTATTAACTGTTGCTCTGGCTTTTTCTATCTGTTTGTCATCCATATAACCTTTTGGAATAAGTTCATATGGTATTCTAATAATACTAAAATCTTTTGGATCAAAATTAACTTCGCTATCTTCTCCGGTTAATCTTTTAACCTCTTCTACATCATTATGAATCATAGCCTTCCATCGTTTATGATACGTAGCAAAATGTTCAAAATCATAGCCAGAAGTTCCAGAAATGATTGTTTGGTTATTGCTTAGGCTTTGCGTAAATAATTCTTCCTGTTCTGGCGACCAACTATTATGTTCAATTAAATACTTTCTTCTGGCCGCAATCATTACTTGGTGTACTGGGTCGGCACTTACCGAGGAGAAGCCCTGTACTGATTCCTCAAATACATCCGGAGGTATTGATCTAAATTCGTCTGCTACTGTTAATGTAGATCGCAAACCTCTAATTTTTTGACCATCTCCGATTGGCAGAGCAGTAATAATACTCTCATTAATCCTAAAACGCCACCCATCGTTTTGTTTATAAGTACCGCTATCATTGTCGCATATATCCCTAAATATAGGTGCATTATTCCATATTCTTTCTACATACTCATAAACTAACTTCGCTTGTCTAAAGCCGCCTCCAACTATTACTATTTTTGAGCCGGGAACGAGTAGTGCTTTTGCAGCACACAATACTGCGAGCGAAAATGTTTTGCCCGCACCTCTGGAAGCGATGAACATAGGAAATCTTCTGGACCACATTTCTTTCAGACATACTGTTTGGTGTGGCAATAATTTAACGTTTAATATTTCCTTACAAAACGTATATAAATATTCAGGAGAACTAACTACTTTAAGAAATTCATAAGCTGATTTATATTCGTCAGCACCAGGAACTCGATAGAAAATTTCTTCTGTGCTAATATTATCTAAATTTCCAAGACCTAACCAAGCGTACTCTGAGTCAATAAGCAATTTCTCTGATTTATTCATCTTTAAACCTTTTAAAAATATTTTCAGCTATTATTTCTGCATTATAGGTATTACCGGCATATATTACTGGAATCTGATAGTCTACCTGTATTTTTGATAAGCAGGAGATAATGAATGGCGGCTTTATCTTGACGTATTTTTGCTTGTGTCGCGGTATTCCGGAATTGAGCGGAAATTCAAGAATGTTTTTAAAGTCGAATTCACAGATAATAAATTTATGTTTAAATTCTCTTAGTCTGGTCAACACATTTTTGAAGCGGGCTTCTACTATATTCATTGCTATTTCTGCAACGCTCTTTTTTCTCTCTATACAAAATTCGTTTTCTAGTCCAGGTATAGAATAATCTCCGGTGTCTAGTTTACGATGTATTACGTTATTTATAAATTTAGATTGGCTAAAACGCCAACAATACTCTTTTTTTTCTCTAGTATCAGCTATTATGTCCATATTTTTTCTTTACCAATCCTAATAATTTAAAGGCATATACATCTTCTTTTCCAGTAACCATCTTATGGTGTTTAATACACAATAATATTGCGTGATCTATAGAATATTCGTATTGCGGATATTTAGAGCGTGGAAATATATGATGCACTTCTGTAAATTTCTTATTACGGCACCCCGGCCATTTGCAGCATCCATTATCACGCTTTCTAACATCGAGCCTAAACTTTTTATCCCTTGGATCGTCCCAGTTTCTACGATTCGTCATGTTCTTTTAGCCTATTGTAAGTTTCTGAATTAAGAATAGGAATATCAACACCAGTACCACCTCCATACTCATGGTACTCACTTAATCTTTTATATTCTTTATCGGCGGCCAAACGCATTAATTCAGCTTCTCTTTCTAAAGCGGCCCGCTTTTTATTATCTTGTAGCTCTCTAATTAGACCAGCGAAAGTTTTGCTACCAGATTCTACTTTGCTAAACCTTTGATCTCTAGTCGCTTTTAATGACTTATGAAGATTATTAACATCGTGATTAATATTTTTTATCTGATCGATATATGTACGAACATTACCGCGAGCTATCTGTAACTCATTTTCCCAACGTTCTAAATCTTGTATATTACGTGCATTGACTGGAAGCTCATATTCCTGCTCAATCTTATCTTCTAAGCCTTTAATACGCCTTTGATTTTTAGCTTCTTCAATACGTATTCTATCCATATTAATAGTTAATAGAATAAGCTCTTTCATTTGTTCTTCTTCAAGAGGCAAGACATCTTCTTTGAACTGCATATACATATCGACGAATTTATTTAAGAATATTTCAGCTTCGTCATAATCATTTGTAGATATAAGTTGTTGTTGAACCCCTTTGAACCAATATTTTTTTTCAACAACTTTTTTAATTTTAATTTTTCGCCTATCATCGTCAGACATAGTTAATTCTATATGTCTAAGACTATTTTCCGACATATAACGTAATATAGGTTCTTTATTACGATTTAATGCTTCACATAATTCTGTTAACGACAATGTAGCGTGGTTATTTAAGATAAAATCACGTTCGTCATTAGATAAAGCTCCCCTTTTACGATCTATTGCCATTTAAAACTCCTTTAAATCAAATTTTTTAACTATATTGTTAATTTCGTTTAAAAGATTACGGCGTTTTTCAACAGTTAATTTTGTACCGTATTTAAACTTAAAATAATCTTCTCTAAATTCTACCGAAAGCTCTCTATCAATTATTTTACTAATCTTTTCAATATCTATATCTATATCTTTTTCTTCATAATAAGATTCTTGTGCTAAATCGCCGCCAATAGATTTATTTACTAAACTCTTCTTTCTTTCGGTTTTTTTGAGCCACTCTTCATATTCTTGGCAATTATTCTTGTTTAAATATTTAGTACATTGATTTTTAGATAACTCTGATTTTGGATCAAAAAATGGACATTGTAGACAAGGCGGCTCTAATCTAATATACTTATTTCTTTTAAGATTACATAATCTATTTTTACAGGCTATCCAAAGATAATTATCTAATGGTCTAGTACCATCATATGTTTCCATAGCTTTTAGACATACTATACTTAATTCCTGTTGTATATCTTCTTTTTCATAATATCCAAATTTAAATTTATCTACTAATCTCTGGCCAATCTCTTTAATCGTTTGTACCAATTCCTCTTCGGTCGGCATTTTTCTTTGTGTCAATCGTGTTCTCCTTAATCTGTTTGGCGGCCTCTTCTTCGTTTACGTCTTCTATATCAATTTCATCTAAAATCTGTTCTGCTAACTGTTTAGAAGCGACAACCCTTAAATTTGAATCAATAATAGTCATATTCAACTCCTTATAATATATATAGATTATACACATTAATTGTGTACACCGTAAATATAAAAATATTATTTTTCAGCTATTTTTTAAAATTTTTTCGTGAGCCTATTGACTTTTTCAGCTTTCGTGCTATTATTTAGCATGGGGAAAAAGATATAATATGTTCGCAAGGAGGAGTAATTATGATTGGTTTAGTTTTATCGCTTAGTTTAATATCTTCTGACTATGAATCTGCTTTTAATGAGGCAAACCTAGAAAAAGAGCCTTTAGTCATATTTATTAGTGCAGAATGGTGTGGTTATTGCAAAGAAGTTAGGCCAAGATTGAATAATTTATATACTAAATACGTTTATCTTGATTATGACGAAGATAATAAAAAAGTAGAACAGTTAGTTAAATTGACAAAAAACCGTAGTTTACCGCAAATTATTATGTGGAAAAAACGAAATGGCGTTTGGTCGCAAAAATTTATCGTAGGGAATCAGACTGAAAAAGCAATTAGTGAATTTTTAGAAATAGTACCACCTCAAATACCAATGGAGAACAAATGAAAAGGAAAGAGTTGATTGAGAAATTACTTAGATATGGGGATGATGATACTGAAGTATGTGTACAGAATTCGGATATACAGGATGTAATTATTTCTCCTGCTTATTGGGACGGTACATTAGAAACTACGAAACGTTCCGGAGATAAATACATTTGTAAATACGTTAGAGAAGGCTCTAAAATAGTGCTTTTTAGTCAATCAATATCAGAATTAACTTGGGATTGGGAAACGGAGATTGATTATTCTGAACTTGATGAAAGTAAAATGAAGTATTTGCAGGATAAACATAATGAAATCAGAAAACAGGCGGCCAATATTGAATACGAAGCTGAACGAAGTGTATTTTTTGATTGGGTTGTTTGGTACTTAAAAAATCAAAACCATAACTTTTCAGCAATAGAGAATCTAAGTAAACTTATAGAAGATACCGACGAGTTCTTTAGAGGAATTTACAAAACATATAAATTTACTCTTCCTGCAAATAAAAGTTGGGCTGATATGTTTAAGGATTGGTTATCTAATAACTACTACGTAGTATATATTTATGATAAAATCAGCGTGCTAAAAAGAGGGTAATATGGATTATATTTATGTAGTTACTAGAGACTCATTTGTTGCTTATGAAGGAAGTGATATTGAAAATATAGGAGTTTTCGACAATCTGGCACAGGCTATTGAAGAAACGGAAAAGTATTTGAATTCTAAAAAGAATTATAAATATAAAACTTATCGTCACGATAATCTTATACAATTTATAGAAGATACGAAAAAAGGTTATGGCGACAATTATTATATAGAACGACTTGAATTAAATAAAATAAAGGAGACGGAATGAAGTTTATATTTCTAGACGCAGACGGAATTTTAGTAGACGCAGTAAAAGGTTTTTGCAAGGTTCATAATAAAACCAATCCATATAATGATCCTGATAATTTAGGTAAGCATAACCTAGATGAAATCTGGAGAATGAGTAAGCAAGATTTTTGGAAGCCGTGCGACCAGAATTTTTGGGAAACTCTAGAACCTATGTCTGATTCCGGACTTATTTATGAGGCGGTTTCTGGTTTTGCTTATAATAACGGATATACAATGGCCGTACTTACTAAGTCTGGTCTTGGACAGGGATGTTTGCAGGGCAAAAAGAATTGGTTTGACCGCCACTTCCCCAAACTTTCCAAGAATTTTTGGGTTGGTTTTGGTTCTAAAGCCGTTTGTGCTAGTCCAAACAATATTTTAATAGATGATTATGATAAGAATATAGCCGAATTTAATACTTGTGGTGGCACCGGTATTTTAGTTCCTAGACCGTGGAATGCGGATAAAGAACATAATTTTGAGAAGTTTATTGAGAGATTAACGGTATATAAATGATATTAACTACCCATGATATAATAGAGGCATATTGGCAAGACAATATTCCTGTTAATGGTATAATTAAGTGGTACGACCATCATTGTTTGTTTAAATTAAATCCTGATAATGATGATGGAACTAGAAAGTATTACTACGATATTTACCATTCTGGATTTGGCCGTAGGGTTAAAAGTGAATTATTTAGAAAATGGTATCAGTGGGATATTACCCCTATTTGTGGCCGTTTTTCTATCGAGCCTAGTAATATAATAAATCCAAATGGAGTAAGGCCGCTTAATTTCAAAATAGAAGAAGATGTAGATCATGCAACATCGTGCCCCTATGGACACAGCTACTTATTATGGGACGGAAAGTTTTTCGGCCATGATTTTAAAACTCTCAAAGAGGCGGCCAAATTTGCATTTAAAAGAATAACTACAGAAGGTTCTTTTGATCCTAAACAGGATTTCGACTGTTTTTATTGTTTTCAAACCGTAGGTCTATATTGTGAATATAATAAAAAACTGCTCGGCTACGGATATGAACTTAGAAACGGCTGTCTTGTACAAAATACAACTGTACATTTTTATCATTATTTAAATCAGCTAAGGAGTAAATACAGTGTCTAATAGTTATAAAGAGCGTCATCCAGACGTTCTCTACCCAATTTCAGATTTGCAGGAAGAAGATGGGTTAATTTTGCTTTGGGAACTACCTCTTGACAAACCGCCGACTCTGGTGTATGCTGGAGAGGTAGGATTGGCCGACGACCAGGAAGAAACGGCCCGCTATTTTAGCGTCGTTTCACCAATCAACTCAATCGTTCATAATGGCGTTACTACTTCTTATGAGTGGTATGAAAAATATGTTTTAGGAAAGAGAGGGTAGTTAAATTAATATTACTGACGCTATTTCGCGAGCATTTGCTGATTTAGAAAAAATGGGCAATTTTAATGGTTTAGAAATAATTGAATTAAGATATGAGAATGAGCAGAGAAAAAGAGAGGACGCTAAGTTAGACGGTTTATCAAATGAGGCCACCGAAAGATATATAAATGATTATGTTTGTTGTGGCGTTCATTTAGAATTATATGATCCATTTGAAGATGATAACGAGTATATCGAGAAATCCTTTAATTTCTCCCAATTAGAAAAAGATTTTAAAGAATATCTTTTACCATATTTTAATAACGACAATACTTCGTTTCCAAAAGAATTTAGATTTGATGGAAGCGACATGGAATTTATGAAGCCCGGCTTTGGTTTAAAAGAAAGCGATTACACATAATGTTTAAAGAACTTGGTATTAGCGTAGAGCAATTTATAGTAGAATCGAAACTAGAGCGGCTATTTAGATGGGCGGCTTGGTTTCCAAACGAACTGGAACTTATCTCTGCTCAATTTAGCCAGAGCGACTATGAAGATATGGTCGGCTATCTTAAAGATAGTAATGAGGCCGATTTAGTTAAATTTGTTGAAAAAATTAAAGGGAACTAGATGTTTGAATTAAATGCCGCAAATATTAAACAACAAACGATTTCAAATCAAATCAAACAACAAGAAGAAAAAAGGGCAAATTTCCCAAAAGATTGTGAAGATTTTATTAAGCAAATAGAAAAATATATAAAAGAAGCTGCTGACAACAGTAGGTTTTCTATATACGTACCAATTCCTCGTAGTCTTGCAGAGAAATATACTGTTGAATATACAGTGAATGAAATCGCAGAAATTCTTAAAAAGAATGGATTTTCTTGTAAATATATAGAGTGGGCATTTTCTATTGAAGTCGATTGGAATTGTTAATTAATTCATATAGAGTTTAAAAAATCTAATTAATAAAGGGAACCAAACATGAACATCGAAAAAGAGTGCGTGTACCGCACGCGAGGCGGGGAGTTCGTGGAGGTTGAAAGAAATAAAGGTAGTGCAACCTACCCATGGATGTGTCGAAAAACGATGTACACCTTCAATAATGAAGGGTGGCATTGCCGAGATGGTAAAGGCCAATGTTTGAATAGTTTAATAGCCTACGTCTGCCCTCTGCAATCCGTGGCACCGCCTGAGGTGCATTGGCAGTATCGGAAGGTGGGCAGGATTCGTGAGGTGGGGGAGACTATCTTGGTAGGTGATGGTTCCGACGACAAGGATAATCTAGGTGTACCAGTGTTTGGCGACCACGGATGCGAAGGATTAACTGTCGATGCCTCTGACTGCAACTACTACCTCGAACCTCTCGACAAGCCATCTCCGCCGATGGAGTCTGTTGCCACGCCGATTCCTGAGCCGGATGCATTAGTGGGTCTATACAGAAAGTTCGATGTTCGGCGAACAGATGGAACTTCCGAGCCTGGAGGCAAACACGAAAACTGTGAATATTTCGTCCTAGATATGATTCACGATAAATTCGCACGACCTGCAATTGCTGCATACGCCGAAGCGTGCAAAGCAGACTTTCCGGAGTTAGCAGATGATTTAACTAATAAGTATCTAAAAATCTCAGGCACGCCGATTCCTGAGCCGCAAGGCACGGCGGAGGTGGCGTTCAGGGTGGGTGATGTGGTGGTAGGTACGTATGGAAGTGCTTGTCGAGTATTTCAGGTTTCGATAATCGAAGGAGGCGTGTTATATGATGCTGATGGCGAGGCAGTTCATAAATGTTATTGTCGCCACGCCACGCCTGACGAACGCCGCAAGTTCTTCGCGATGAATCCGCAGTTGCA
>JACCDR010068935.1_pt1 | contig 37940 bp, 44 predicted proteins | sample 7446431 | NCBI WGS metagenome assembly JACCDR01 (sample SAMN15323443, study PRJNA562643) | freshwater metagenome | isolation source: river surface water | place: USA:Blue River Watershed | collected 2017-08-17 | reverse complement strand
TCTTCCCGGACGTTCGCAACACGCGGCCTGAGCCATACCTACTCCAGCATCGCCACGACCGCAGGCGGAGCGCCCGGCAGCAGAACGACCTTTCCCAAGGGTTTGGTGGCCATGATGTCTTGTACGGTTGTGGTGGGGCCGACTCGGAGGACTTCGAGCGCCTCCTGGGTCTCGTGGCCGCTGACTGCGACGCCACTCGGCGTGCCGTTGAACCACGGCAGCTCGAACTGCTCGTGATGCTGGATCACGAACTCCATCGTGGTGCGGAGCAGGGCGGTGTCACTGGCGGTCTGCTGCCGCGTCATGAGGAACCGATCGCCTGCGCGAAAGCACACCATCCCGAGGCCGGCGTTCAAGTGCGTGATGGCGTCATCCTCGAGCGCATCGGCCGGCCACCATGCAGGGATGTCCGCGGGCGTACGGGCGGCGACCATGGCGAAGGCCGGGGGCTTCTCCTCCGGCACGTTGCGCAGCACGACCTTGATGCGGTCCACAAGGGTCTGGGCGGCGGTCAGTAGGTCGTGCTTGTCATGGTGCCCGCCGGCACCGACCACCGCGTCGAGTACCGCCACGAGGTCTGTGAGGCTCACGACCGCCTCTTGCACATGTTGGCGACGTGAGGTGGGCAGCGTGCTCAGGAGGCGCACGAGCACGTTGTCGATCGCAGCGATGTAGGTCGCGGGGACCTTGCCGGCGAAGTAGGCCCAGACTTCATGGCGCCGAAAGAGCGCGGTCGAGTCCAGCCAGGAGCTCACGGCGTGGCGCAGGTCGCCATGCCACGTGCTGTTTGTGAGGTGCTTCGTGACGGCATCGAACGTGATGGCTAGGGTGGTGGTGGAGGTCATTGTTCTTCCTCGTTGGTGCTGGTGGTCGGCGAGGTTGGCCCGCGACACGGCGTGTAGCTCTCGGCGGTGGGGACGTCGCCGCGTGCTCGCATGATCTCGACGCACGCGTGCTCAACCTTGTGGCGGACGGCTGGTGGTGTGCGCTGCCACTCGGGCAGCTGCATGGCTTCGGTGAGCAGCGCTTCGACCACGTCCAGGTCGGAGGGGTCGGGGAGCAGGTCGTCTGCTTGCTCTGCTGGCTCCCACCCCGCGGGCCAGTCGTGGCTGCGCGTCACGCAGCCGGCGAGCTCGAGCATGCGCAGGTTGGGGTGGACGGTGGCCACCGACAGCCCGGTTTCTTCGGCGATCCCCCGGGCCGTCAAGCCCGGGCAGCGCTGCACGGCGGCAAGGATCGTCTGCGCTCGGGTCATGGGGCACCGGCCTTCCGCCGCTTGACCGCACGCTGCACGTTGACGGCGTGCGGTACGGCCTCGAGGTTGGCGACGCGGTTGTCGCTGCGCTTGCCGTTGATGTGGTCCACGGTGTAGCCCTCTGGGATCGCGCCGTGCACCGCCATCCAGATCACGCGGTGCGCCGAGACCTGGTGGCGCACGCCCTGCACGGTCGCGCGGATCCGGAGGTAGCCGTCGGTGCGGGCATGCTCAGCGCGACGTCGCCGGCACCGACGCCACGTGCCGTCGCTGTTGGCCTCGGCGCAGCGCCAGATCTTGCCGTCGTTGGGGTCGATGACCAGGACCCCGATCTTGGCGAGCCCGAGGATCACGAGCTCGGACTCCTGCTTGATCCTGCTGGTGTCGGTCACAGGCCCTCGACCTCCAGCGTGTAGCCGGCCTCGGCGTACTCGCTCCGGCGCGCGCGCCAGTGCTTGTCGAGCCAGTGGCAGCCCTGGTCGGCTACGTCGAGCGCGAGGAAGGTGGTCTTGTCGGGGTGCTTCGGGCTGATCCGCATGCCTCGCCCGAGCCCCTGCAAGAGCTCGACGGTGGCCATGCCGCCCGAGGCATGGAAGGTCATCCGAAGGTTGGGGATGTCGACGCCGGTGCGCCACACGTCGGTGGCGATCGCCAGCTCCACGGTGCCCGAGAGCAGGCCGGCGAGCACCTGCTTGCGCTGGCTCTTCTTGGTCTTGCCGTGCACGAAGGGCACCGACAGGCCCACGCTCGCCATGGCCTCTTGCAGCCGCATGCCGTGCTCGGTCTTCGACACCAGCACGAGACCCGGCATGTCGCCGTTCGCCAGCGCGGCCTTGCACCGCAAGGCGATCGACAGGTTGCGCGCCTGCCCGTTCACGAGCAACTGCTCGTGCGCCGTCTGCCACGACTTCACGCGAGCGTTGCTCACGACGGTTATGGCGCGCACTCGCGGAGCAGCCACGAGCCCGAGCGCGTGCAACTGCATCGGCGTGACCTTGTAGATCAGGTCGCCGGTGCACCCGATCGGGTAGATGTCGCGGTGCCCTCCGCGGCACGGTGTGGCGGAGAAGCCGAGACGCAGGAAGGCGTTGCGGCACCGCTGCACCACCCAAGAGAACGTGGGCCCGGTCAGGCTGTGCACCTCGTCCACGGCCACCGCGGTCACGCTGTGGATCCACTGCACCATCTCGGAGTCCTCGGTGCGCAACTTGGCGTCGAGGCCTTGGAGGGTGGCCACGGTGAACTCCGCGGGGTCCCAGTGACCGTCACCGATCTTGCCCGCGTGCTTGCCGGTGAGCCTCGTGTAGCGCTCCGCCGTCTGGGTCAGGAGCTCGCGGCTGGGGACGCAGCACAGCCAGCGCGCGGGGTAGAGCTGGGCCAGTAGCGCGATCAGGTGTGCCTTACCGCCACCCGTTGGGATCTCGATGATCCCCCGGGTGCGGGTGAGCGCAGCTCGAGCTGCGTCGAGCTGGTGCTTGTAAGGCACGTCACCACCGAGCAGGGCGGTGCAGCGCTGCGCGGCGTCGGGAGCGTTGAGCACCGCGAGCGCCTCGGCTGGGTCGGAGGGGCGCTCGCGGACGTCGAGCACCTCCACGGCACGGCCGTCCTTGGCACCGGCATCCACCACACGCCCCACGAGGCCGGCGTGGAAGGTCAAGGTGCGGTGATTGAGCAACTTCACGGGCGGCTGCTCCACCGCCACGACGCCGTCGCCCTGCTTGGTGTAGCGGTTCTTCTCGCGGAAGGTCAGGCAGTGGTCGAGCCACTGCAAGTCGCCTTGGTCGTACTCGACCAGGCGCGCGAGCGTGTTGGTGAGCTCGACCTTCATGCGTCCTCCGGCTGGTCGAGCGCGACAGCGGCAATCGGGCCGACCTCATGCTTGAGGTCGGCGACGGCCAGCCATACGCGCCCACCGACACGCTGCGACTTCACGCGGCCTTGCCTCTCCCAGCGCAACAGCGTCGAGCGACTGACACCGAGTCGTCGGGCGGCGATGCTCGCTTGGATGTACCCGTGGGTCTTCATGGTGTTGTGGATCATGGGCACTCCTCCAGGAGCTTGCGCAGCTGGGCGTCGGCGGCGATCAGTTGGCGCACCTTGCTTCGACGATGGTAGGCCGCGTTGGTGCTCTCGGCCTCGACTAGCCCCAGCATCATGGCGAGGGCCTCACGTAGGTCGTGGCGCTCTCCGAGCAGCTCCTCGATCCGTTGGTGTACCTGGTAGCGCCACGCGCTGCTGGCATAGGGGTCAGGGCTCAGGCACGCATCCGCACGTAGAGCTCGGGACCACACCGGGTCGCCCGTGGTGTCGAAGGGCAGCACCATCGGGGGTGCTCCGCGGGCCTGCGCGCGACCAAGTGGGTGCAGCAGGCGTGTTGCTCGGGGCGCGTGCCTGCGTACGACCGTACCGAGCAGAGCATGGGGCGGTGCCTCGCTGCGAGCTTCCAGCACGCGCAGCAGCACCTCGCTCACGAGGTCGTCGTGTACCGGTGACCGCTTGCCGACATGCCGCCCCACAACTACGCGTGCCCGCCGAAGAAGCTCGGCCGCCTCGGTCGGGGTCACGCGTGCACCTCCACGACGCGCCCGAAGATCGCGGGCTTGTGGCTGCTGTTGACGAGCACCCACAGCACCGAGCCGCCAAACCCCGGCGCGTCCGGGCACGGCCCCCAGCCGTCCGTGGCCACCACGAGCAAGCTCGGGCGCACCTTCGCGGCGAGATCGAACACCTCGGTGAAGTCGGTGCCGCCGCGCCCACTCAGGCCATCGCGCGCGAGCTGACGCGCGTCGACGACTCCTTGCCAGTGGTCGTGGATCGCGGTGTCGAAGGTCACCACCTCCACGCCCTCGCTGGCATGAGCGCACAGGCCCTGGAGCTCGTTCAGGATCGCCACGAGCTCCCCCTTTCCCATCGATCCGCTCGTGTCGATCGCCAGCAGGATCTTGGGCGTCGAGCGGACACCGCGGGGGAGTAGCGGGGATCCGGGGGCGTACCCTACGACACCCTGCTTGCGAGAGGGCCTGTCGTAGGCCCAGTCGTCGTAGCCGCCAACGGTGTGGGTGGAGTTGGTCAGCAAGCGCTGCACCACCGACTGCCAACGCACCTGCGTCGGCGTGCGCCGCAGTTGCATCCACTCGCGCATGTCCCCAGGCACGGTGCCTGCCGCGTAGCGGTCGCCGAGCGCCTTCTCCACGGCATCCTCGACAGCAAGGCGCATCGCAGCCATACGCACCTCGTAGATGCCTTGCTCGGTGGTACTGCCTGCGGGCGGACGCTGGCCGTCGGCACCGTCACCGCAACCGCCTGCGAGTGCCGGAGGGTCCTCCGGCTGCTCCTCGGGCGGTGGGGGCTCGAGCTCGGCGTAGTACCACTCGGCGGGCCGGTTGGCGGGCAGCGAGTACCCAGCAGCCAGGCGCGCGGGCGTGTCGGCGGGCGCTTGGCCCCGCAGGTGGTGCACCTGGTCGAGCATGCCGTCGACTTCCAGGTCGGCGGCGAGGTTCCACTTCGCCGCGTCGATGTTCTGGATCGATGCGGCGCGGCCCGAATGGTCGAGCACGAGGTGCAGGGCGAAGTGCAGCAGCACGTACTCGATCGCAGGGGTCGGCGTGGCGAGCACCCACGCGGGCGAGTACTCGAGCAGCCCCGTGCGATCGACCCGCATCGACCTCACGGTTGAGCACTCGCGTGGGCGCATCACCTGCAAGGCGGCGCCGAGCCAGGGCAGGCCGGCGATCACGTCGAGCTTGCGAGCGGTGGTCGCATGGACCTTCGTGGGGCTCTCGCCCGCGAAGTACATGGCGCGCGACAGCTTCGCGCTGGCGGTCTCGGTCACGGTGCCACCATCCCTGCGGTGTAGGCTGCTCGCAGCATCTGCACGAACACGGGCTGCTTGACGTCAGCGAGCATCTTCTTCGTGCGGGCACCCCCGAGCAGGGCCCGGATCCCGTGCGTGGCGAGGTCCGCCCGCGTGGTGAAGAAGGTGGTGATCCACGGGCAGAGGGTCTTGAGGGCGGCCCGGCGCTCGTGGTCGGCATCGAGGCCCTCGATGTACCTCGCCGTGGCGGCCAGCATCAACACGGTGGCGATCGGGCTCTGATCGTCGTGGGCGAAGGTGGAGAGGTCGCGGAGCCAGTCCTCGGGCTGCGGCAGGTTCGGGTAGGCCAGCCACGTGGTCAACTGCGTTGCCACATGGGGGCCGAGCACGGCCTTGGCCACGGCCACCTGCGCGGCCACGTCATCGGCGAAGCCGTGCATGCGCAGGCCCGCGAGCGCCCGCGTGAACATCTCCCAGCTGCGCGGCGAGGGCCATGCCGTGCCGTAGTTGACCGCGTCTTCGGTCGGCATCCTCATGAAGGTGTCGAGCGCCTCGTTGGCGCGGGAGAACGTCAGGAAGGCGTCCACGAGGCCCCAAGCGACGGCGAACTCGGAGGGCCAGCGCACCAGCAGGTCGGCCTGTCGCTGCTCGATGTCGGCGCTCGGGGGCTGGGCCTTCCCCATGAGCGGGCGGCTGGGCGCTTGCACGGCGCGGCCCATCCACGAGCGGAACCCGTCGAAATCGGCATCGACGCGCCAGTGCGAGAGGCGGTTGCTCTGCGCCTGCCCGAGGTGCAGGCCCTGCATGGTGATCTCCGGGGGGTTGCCCGCGGCGACCACCCGCACGCCGCGAGGCAGCCACAGGTCCCCGACGCGCCGGTCGAGCATGAGCCCGAGAAGGGCGTTCTGCGTCGCCCTGCTCGACGCGGTGATCTCGTCGATGAAGAGCACCGCGTTGCCGAGCCCGGCCAGCTCCTTCGCCCAGCGCAGCGGCGCCATGTCCACTGCGTGGTCGGTGGCCACGACGGGCATGCCGCCGAAGGACGTCGGATCCTCGATCGGGGCGAGACGGGGGATGCACGGCATCCAGCAGGCGCTCGCGGCCTCGTTCACGATCGAGCTCTTGCCTACCCCGGGTGGGCCCCAGAGCACGAACGCGATCCCCCAGTGCCCGTAGACGGTCGCGGGGGTCATGAAGAGGGCCTCGATCAGCTTGGGGGTGATCGTCGGCAGGTGGTGGTCGTGGGTGGTGATCGTTGTCGTCGGCTTGGCCATCGCCCACGAGCGCGGAGCAGGGATGCTGCGCGCCCGGGCGGCGAGGGGTCAGCGGTTAGAGCGTAGAGGCGAGCGCCAGCAGGAAAGCCATCGTGACGAACGCGACCGAGCGAACTACTGCGTTGGCACCCCAAACTTGGCGACCAGCACCAAGCGCGAGAGCTTCGGTGGTCGGCTCGTCAAAGGCAGCCACCGCCAAGCACAAGAGGGCCACGATGACGATGGTGATCTGCATGGTCATCCCTCCTCATCGAGCTTGTCGTCGGGCAAGCGCGTCGCCGTCTGGGAGACGCACGGGGCGTAGCAGACGTTGCCTTGGACGACGTCCTCGAGGAAATCCCACTCGATGTCCGCGTGCTCGGTATCCACCTTTCCAGCGTTGATGAGCGCCCACGCGGTGGCGATGGCTTCTTTCTTGGTGGAGGCGGACACCGTGATGTTGACGGACCCCGCGATCGGGATCTCGACGTTCCACTTGGGCTTGGTCGACATGGCCTTTGGGTACCAGCGCAACGCGTGCAACACAAGCAACGCGCGCAACCCATGCAACGCGTGAGCTCACGAGATCTTGTCGGGGTGTAACCTTGGGTGTATACAGGGGTGGATGCCCCATGACCCCGCAAAGCCTTGTGGATGTGACACGCTCGGCGACTTGGCTCGCCGGTTGGTGATCGGGGCCAAGACGGGAGATCTCGTCACCCTGACCGAGGCGGACGTGGCCAAGCTGGCCCGCCTCGGCAACGTCTCAGCCGTCGCTGCGCCTGCTCGCGTGCGCGTCACTTATGCCGCTGGCGGTGTGGTGGAGCAGGTGGCCACGGCCGCGTTCCCTCCGGGCCAGGTCGCCAAGGTGGAGGTGGTCTGATGGTACGGCGGCCGCTAGGACTAGACCTCGGCACGAAGAAGTGCGGATGGGCCGTGCTCGATAGCAAGGGGGAGCGTGTGGCGAGCGGCGTGTGGTCGCAAGGACCCCGCGACCTCGTGCTGGTGTTGCCCTCGCTGATCGTGGCCACCGTGCACGTGTACGGCGTGACCGACCTGGCCTACGAGCAGGTGGCGTTCCACCAGAGCGTGGCCGCCGGGCATGCGTGGGGTGAGATGCGTGCGTGCGTGCGTCAGGCGAGTGCTCTGCTCGGCCTGACCCCGCACGGGGTCAACACCGCGACGATCAAGAAGGCCGCCACCGGCAACGGGGCGGCAAAGAAGCCGGTGGTGGTGCAAGCCGCAGCCGAGCGCTGGGGGATCCACACCCGTGGCGAAGACGAGGCCGAGGCCCTCTGGACCGCGCTCACCTACCTGGAGACGTGCGAGTGACCACCCCGGCGATCGTGGTGTTCGAGGCGAAGCCGCGCGAGGTGACGATCGTCAACCTCGACGCCGGCACGCACATGCGGCTGCCCGTGGTGACGCGCGGCGATCCGTTGGAGCTCCGCCGGGTGCGCAACGAGGCCGGCCCCCACGCCACTTGGCTCGACAACCCCGAGCTCAGTGATCATCCAGCCGTGCGCGCCGCCTTCGACCAGCAGGCGGGTCCGAGTGACCAGCCGCTCTGCCCCACCTGCGCGCACCAGCAGACGTGCGCCGTGCCTGCGGCCGCGCGGCTGCTGGGGATGGGCGTGCACGTGGGAGCCTGCGAGGGCTATCACCTTGTGGACGGCTGACCCGAGCTCGCCGTGGTGGGCCGACGACTTCGCCCGGCTCTACCTCGGCGACTGCCTGGACGTGCTCGCCTCGCTGCCCGAGCGCAGCGTCGACGTGGTGTTCGCTGACCCGCCATACTTCCTGAGTAACGGCGGCACCACGTGCAAGGCGGGCAAGCGCGTGAGCGTCGACAAGGGCGCGTGGGACAGGAGCCTCGGGCCCGAGGACAATCACGAGTTCAACCGCCGTTGGCTGGCCGCCTGCCAGCGCGTGCTGACCGACGACGGTACGATCTGGGTGTCGGGCACCCAGCACGTGATCTACTCGGTGGGCTACGCGATGCAGCAGCTCGGCTTCAAGCTGCTCAACGACGTGGTGTGGGAGAAGCCCAACCCGCCGCCCAACCTCGCATGCCGCTACTTCACCCACAGCACCGAGACGATCCTGTGGGCAGCGAGGTCGCCGAAGAGTCGGCACTTCTTCGACTACGCGGCCATGCGGGCGGAGGGCGGTGGCAAGCAGATGAAGAACGTCTGGCGCTTCACTGCGCCGGGCAAGAGCGAGCGGACGCATGGGCGACACCCCACGCAAAAGCCGCTCGCGCTGCTCGAGCGTGTGCTGCAAGCGAGCCTTCCCCCAGGCGGGCGCGTGCTCGACCCGTTCAATGGGAGCGGCACGACGGGGGTTGCCGCCACCAAACTCGGGGCTAGGGAGTACACTGGCGTCGACATGGCGCTCGACCACCTCCTGACCACCCGCGCCCGGATCCTGGCGGCGCGACTCCGACCATGACCTCCAAGATCCGTACCCTCTACCTGCTCTTGCTCACCCTCTCTGCGTGCGACCAGGGCGATGCCCAGTCGATCGCCCTGCGCAGCGACAGCCACTGGGCTGACGTGGTGTGCTCGCCCGAGTGCTACGGCCTCGTGCCCGAGGCCGCCACGTCCGACCTGTGGGCGCCGGTGACCTCTACCACCGACTTGCGCGCGCTGCTCGACGCGGGGCTGCTCGTGAGTGCTCCCGGCTATGGTGGCTGCGGCGGCACCGAGGGGCCCACCGAGTTCCCCTGGTCTGCCTGCTTTGCGACCACGGGCAACGGGCCCGTGGTCGTGCACTGCTACGGTGGCGACTCGTCGTGGGTGACGCTCGTGCGCCACGCCTGCGAGCTCGAGCCCGGCTTCGCGGCGGCCTACACCGACTACGCCGCGGGCAGCTGCACGACGCTGCCCGAGCTCGCCGAGCTCCCCGCCCTCGACTGGGTCTATGCGAGCGGCTACCAACCCAACGTCGCGCGTGCTGGGCTCGGGGCCGATACGTTCCACGTGCACCCGGGCTGCTCCCTGTGAGCAATGCAGCGGTGGCAGCGTGCCTCGTGCGCCGACTGGTGCCCGGGCGACTCCTACCGATCGCCAAGCCCACAGTGGGCGACCCGCTCGTGACCGCGGCAGAGCTCGCGCTTTGGGACGCAGGAGTCGTTGACCCCGTGGAGGTGGGGCAGTTGCTCGCGGCCCGCGGGTGGAAGATCAACGCCAACACCAACCCGCCGACCGTAGCCTGGCCGCTGGTCGGGTTGAGCGCGACGTCGATCGTCTGCTCGTGGAGCTCGTTACACGAACAGAATGAGCTGCACGCGCACGGTCGCCGAGTAGCGCAGGTTCTGACCCGCGAGCGCAGCAAGGGCAGACGCGCGGAAGTACAAGTCGGTAGTGCCCGCCACGACCGCTGCCGCAGAGATGTTGGCCCCGCCTGCCGTCGCGTTCACCGACGGCGTTTGCAGCGTCACAGCTCCCGCCCAGTTGTGTACGCGACCGACGTAGGCCAGGCACCTGCTCGTGTACAGCACGTCGCTGGGGTTCGACTCCATGACGACATCGAGCTCGAGCGTGAGGCGGTACTCGCCCTCGTAGGTCAGGTCCACGAGGCCCGACGCGCCGGCCCCCGCGTTGATCGACGCGAACGCAACGTCGAGGTTGCCACCACCGCCGGGCACGGGGCCGAGAGTTCCCGCAAAGGTGTAGACCTGCTCGGCGGCGAGGTCCCGCCAATCGCTCGCGTTCGTGTGGGTTCGGATCCGCAGCGGCTGCTGGAGCTCCTGTCCGGGGTAGACGTACTTGCGTAGCACGGCCTGGTCGTTGACCGCCGCCAGCACCCCCTGCATCGCCTCGGTTGCAGTGCCACCGATCACTTGCAGCGGAGGGGTGTCGAGGAGGCGGTAGACGAGCTGCTTGCGGGTGTCGACGGCGAGCGGCAGCGACGGGTCGGGGTCGATCATCGAGTTGGTGATCGCCGTCGTGCCGAAGGCCAGCAGCACGTCCGCCAGCAGCACGTAGCCGCTGATCAGGGAGGGCCTCACGGCGGTGCCTGCAAGCGCCTCGGCGCCCTGCACCACCACGAACTCGACGGCGTCATCCTCCCGCCAGTAGACGAAGCTGCTGTCCAGCGTCGAGCGCAAGTCGCTGAGCGCGACGTCGTAGGCGACGAACAACGAGATGTACTTCTCGTTGGCCGCGCCGACCACCGCGGTGCTCGCGTTGTTGGAGTCCACGCTCACGTCGACGCCGAGAGCACCACCGAGGTAGAGCCTGCGCCCCTGGGAGTCGTACCCCGTGCCGGGAGCGACCACGACGGTCATGTCGGGCACCCCGTTCTCGCTGACGGAGAAGCCCGTCTGCACGCCGACGACCCCGTTGTCGATCTGCGTCTGCTCCTGCGCGAGCTGGCGCTGGTCGAACGCGTCATTGATCTCGTTGGCGGTGACGACTTGGCCGTAGTAGAAGTTGCGCGTGGTCATGGGTCAGAGTCCGATCAGGGTGTCGACGCCGATCTGGCCAAAGCCGATCAGCCAGGGCTGGTCTTGAGGCACGGCGAGCTCGTAGACACCGCCGTAGTGCTCTTGCGCGCCGCGCAAGGTGTTGGCGATCCGGTCGAGCCACTCGAGCTGGGCTTGGGTCAACAACTCCGGGTCGGCGATGTCGAACCAGAACGTGTACCAGACCGGGTGGCCGTTCGGGGGTGCGATCGTGGTGTCGACCCCGAGCGCGTTGAAGCCGATCTGCCACCACGTCTCGGGCGTCACCACGACCACGTCGACGGTGAGGCTGAGCAGCACCTGCGCCGCGAGCTCGAGCCCGGGGGCGGTGCCCGCGAGCTGGTACACCTCCACGAGCTTGGTCGCCAGCCGGCGCTGTTGCGTGACGGTCAAGAGGTCGGGCGGCCAGGGGCACCCGAAGCTGAGCAGCAGCGCAGGCAGGTAGCGCTCGGGGCAGCGGTCGGGCTGCAAGACCCGCAGCCAATCCCCCGAGCGCGTCAGCGTCAGCTCGAGCGCGTCTTGTGCGGCACGGGCGAACAGCAACAAGGACTGACCAGCAGCGCGGTCGGCTTCGCGGTTGTACCGAGGCAGCCACGAGTACACGTCCACGACCCGGTCGGCGGGGCGGAAGCGAATCACGTCGAAGAGCACCGAGCTCTCCGCCGTGTTGCCCTCCACGTCTTCGATCGTTCCTGTGAGTCGGTACTGGCGACCGATCGTGAGCGGCTCGGACAGCTCGAGCTCGAACGACGTCGGACCGAGCACGCGCACCCCGAGCACCGTGGGCACGTAGCCTGGACCATCGACGGGCACGACCAGCCAGCCTGTACCGGGCGGGTCGGCGAGAGCCTCGCTCGCCCAGACCCACAGCGTCGTTGGGGTGGCCTCGCCTACCTCCACGAGCGTGGGCGCGGTCGTGTCGCTCCACACCCACGACCACGTCGACACGAGCGACTCGGTTGCCCCCACGGTCTCGACCTCCAGCTGCACGTCGACGACGTAGCTGCTGGAGGGGGTGAGAGCCGAGATGTCGAGCGACACGAACAGGTGCGGCGCGTCCTCGGTGACGGCGCCAGCGAACGGCAGTTGCACGACCCCACCGAGGATCGCCTGTTGCCCATCCACCACGAGGTCGAGGGTGCCGAGGTCGATCGGGTCGGCGCTCGCGTTGTAGACGTCGAACGCCAACGTGGTCCACGAATGTGGGATCGCGGTGTGGTCGGGCTCGGGCACGCGGTTGCCCATCCACAGCGCGTCGGGCACGTCGTCGCGCACAGCGTCGAGCCACACACCCGGGAGCTCTACGGTCGTGGTGAGCGGCTCGAGCATGTCGGTGCGGCGCAGCACGAGGCCGAAGGCGACCTCGTCCCCGGGCTCCAGCACCTCCCCGTTGACCACGACGTCTCGGTAGTGGCGCACGCGCGCAGTGGGCAGCCCGCCACCGATCGGTCGTTCCACCGACACGGCGCCCGCTACCACGAGCTCGTGCCAGGCCCAACCCGCGGGCGCGTCGCTGCGCAGGTCGAGGGAGTACAAGAAGCGCACGCGAGCGCCAGCCTCGTAGCGCAGCACCTGACCGACGGCCACGGCATCGCCGTCACCCAGCTCGACCTCGATCCCATCCACGTCAGCGCCGAGCACGAACGCCCGCTCGCCGAGCTCGAGCACCTCGGCGTCGGGCGGCGGAGCCCGGCGGGGCACGAGCGCGAGCTGGAGCCCTCCGGGGTAGCGCGTGAAGTGGGTAGCCGGCATGACGTGTTAGAGCGCGCGCTCGATCTGCACGTGGTCCACCGCAGCGCGCCGGGTGACATTGGCGGAGTAGAAGGCCCAGCCCGCGTAGCCGCTAGAGAACGGCACCGAGCCGCTGTTGATCCCAACGGCGTCGTCGATGAAGTCATCCATGCCGTCAACGGGCTCCCAGATGGGGGCGGTGACGCTGTTGGCGGTGAGGTCGTTGCGGTAGACCCGGAGCACCGTGTCGCTGCCGGCGTTCGCCACGAACTCGAGTTGCAGGTGCACCCACTCACCAACGGCAACCGACGCCACCGACCGACGCAAGATGTTGGGTGCGCTCGCGGGGTCACTGGCAGCACCGTCCGGCAGACCTTGGGCGATCGTCCCCTTGCGCAGCACGATCCGTCCCGGGTTGCTGTCTTGCAGCCCGAGCAGGTACCCGCTGTCGTTGACCGATGTCCCCTGGAGGCCGATGAACAACATCGGAGCGAAGTCCTGCACGCCGCCGCTCGGGTAGCGCACGAGGGCGCCGCTGATCAGGCCGCCCTTCGCCATCGGGGCGAAGTTCACAGCGTTGTAGAACCGACCGTGGGAGCCGATCGCAGTGGTCGTGGAGTTCCACGCGAACACTGCCGCCGCGCCACCGCTGGGCACGGTGAGGCCCGTGGTCGCTGCGCGCAGGATCGCGGGCGAGCCCGCAACGTCGTCGAGGTCTGTCCAGTCGATCTCAGCCATTTCAGTACTCCTTGACCCCAGTCCAGTAGCCCGCGATCGACGGGGCCGTGGCAGCCGGGTGTACCACGAGCTCGTTAGTGGGGGCGCCGTCTTGGGCCTCGGGCACCACGGTGATCGGCAGGAAGTCGGGGCGCCAGATCCAAAGAGCGCCGAACTGCTCTTCGGCGCTCGTGCCATCCGCCGCCGACGCGTTGATCTGCGTGGCGAAGTCGATCGAGAGCAGGGCCCGGATCGTGGCGCCGGCCGTGACCACCTTGTAGACCACGCCGCCCACGTTGAGGTAGTAGGTGCCCGCGGGAGGGATCGCGCTCGTCCACTCGGCCACGTACTGGGCGAGCGTCGCGTTGGCGTCGTCGCCAAAGGTCTCCTCGGTGACGGGGCCGCCCGGGGTGACAAACTCCGCGTCGTCGGTGGGGCCCAGCGTGTCGGAGAAGCTGGCCCACCCGGTGAAGTCTTCGGTCACGCCCGCCGAGTACGTGGGCGTCTCGGGCAGCGACCAGTCGAAGACCTCCGCCAGCCCGATCGTGGTGGGTCCGAGCACAGAGAAGAACACCACCCACCCGCTCGGCCCGAACGACTCGACCAACCCGAGCTCGACGTCATCGGGTCCGAAGGCGGGGATCGGCGAGAGGGTCACGTACGGTGACCAGCCCACGGAGAACGTTTCGATCGGGAAGTCGAGCCACGTGCCGAACTCATGCGTGATGCTCGAGCTCGTCACCTCCCAGTAGGCCGCCCCGCCTGCGATCGATGCCCCCCGCACGACACCCACAGGCAGGCCGAGCACCTGCGCGAGGGGGCCGTCGAAGAGCAGCGTGGCGTCGTCGCCTTCGCTGACCGTGGTGAAGGTCGGCCGTCCGCCCTCCCCTTCGCTGACCGTCACGGCCAGCGGGTCGAAGGCATCGCCGATGAAAGCGACAAGCTCGGCTGCGCTGACGAGTGCGAGGTCAGCGAAGTAGTCGATGCCCGTCGACGTTGCGCCGTCGAGCCCGAGCGGAGCCGCGGCCGACCCCGCAACGCTCACGGATCCCCCGCTGCCCGTTGTCGGCGACCCGACGCTGAGCACCCCGGCGGCGAATCCGAGCGCGGCGGCTGGTCCGACGGCAGCCGAGATCACGGTTGCCACTTCCAACGCGAGTGCGGCCCCGAGGTCGTCGAAGTCTATGGCGGCGATCGGTACGTTGTAGAGCGCCCCATCGATGGTCAAGTCGAGGCTCGTCCCGTCTACGAGCACGTAGGGCTCGACCCCACCGAACACTACGGCGAGGCTGCCCTTCGTGATCGTGGCCTGCTGGTAGGGAGCCCCATCCACCGAGCAGCGCAGCACCTGCGCCTCTTGCAGCTGGTACGGCGGGGCGACCGGAGTGTTGACCACCGCGGGCAGGCCACCGTCGACCTCGAAGCTCGGGTTGAGCAACCCTCCCATCAAGCCACCTGCTGCCCCGTCGCTGCGTTGATCACCACCACGTCACCGAGCACGGGCCACTCGAACGCCGCGAGGGTGACGTCCGCTCGCTCGCCATTCAAGAGGAACTCGTCATCTCGCGCTCCGACACGGGCGACGCCCGTCGTCTGCTGCACGATCGCCAGTAGCTCGTTGAGCGGGAGGCCTGGGGCTTCGGGGTCGTAGTCCACGCCGAAGCCCACCTCCGCATTGATCGTGCCGTTGTCGAGTAGCGGCTGGAAGTACGCCGCCAAGTTGCTGACGATCGTGGACTTCACGGTGGTCGGGCTGGTGTTCTTGGCGAAGTACACCACGGCCCGCACGTTCACGACCTTGTAGGGCGCCGCGAGCACGCGTACCGCGAAGGTGATCGTCTTGGGGGTGAGCGCAGCGAGGGCAGCGTCGAGCGTCGGCTGCGAGGGCGTGCCCAAGTCGCGCGGCACCACGTATAGGTTGCCGGTGTTCTCCGGCAGGGCGCCGGGGAGGTCGTTGGCGGTGATCATCTTGGCGCGCACGAGTGAGGTGACGTCGCGCAGCACTCGCTGCTCGTAGTCCTCGGCAGTCACCAGGCGATCGGTGGTGCGCACGCTGGCGGGGGCGTTCTGCTTGATCTGCGCCACGGTCTCGCGCTCGGACCCGACCACGGACGGGCCAGCAGCGTTGGTGCAGGTGGCCCCTACAGGATTGGCCAGCACGTCTACGAGGCTGTCGAGCTTGTTGATCGCACCCGCAGCGACGTTGCCGGCGGTTCCACCACCGACCCTGTAGCTGACCGTGCTCGTGCCCGAGGGCCCGGCGCCGCGGGTGCCGTTGCCGAATGTCACCACGACGCGCTCGGTCGTGGTGACGTCGATCGTGTAGTGCCTGTCGGTGGCCGCGGAGAACGCGAAGGTGCTGACGCGCGTGTAGGCGCCGTCGTCTGCGGTGACCACGAGAGTCTCGGGCAGGGGGCGCCCGCTCGTGGTCACGGTCTGGTCGGGGAGGTTGGTGCTCGTAGCAGTGTCGGCGCGTGGGGTCGTGTCCTCGACCTGCACCTCGGCAACAGGTGGGTTGGCCCCGGCCAAGATCAGCGCGCTAGTGATCGCCTCCATGGTCCTGCCCGCGCTGCCGCTCGAGTAGAACCTGTGCCCGATCGGGATCTGCACGTCGTTGGTCGGCGGGGCAGCGAGGGTCACCGTCACCGAGTAGCGAGCTGCCGTGCGCCCGCGCGGGGTGTAGCCCACGAGCGCGGCCAGCCGCTCTACGCTCTCGCGGCGGCGCGCGGTGACGATGAACGCCTCCACGGCCTGCACGTCCTGGTAGCGCGCAGCGACGTCGAAGGACCACGCGATCAGTTCGATCAGCAGGTTGCCGATGTGCCGGGCATTGGGGTCCCACCCGGTCACTTCGGTGGTGGCGAGGTTGATCAGGCGAGCACGCAGCGACGCAAAGTCGGCGTCGGTGTAGTCGATCTGGGCGGGGTCGATCATCGCTGCACCACCACCGAGTCACGTGCCGTGCTCGGGCTGCCGAAGGTCAGCTCCAACGACACCGAGTTGTCGGCTGGGTTCGACGCCGACTTGACGCTGGTGATGCGCGCGCGCGGCTCGTGCTCTTGCGCTTGCCCCACCACGCGTGCGCTGACCAGCTCGGCGAGCAGGCCACCCAACGGGCCGAAGCGCAGCACGTCGAGGCTCGCGCCGTACTCGGGTGCCCACGGCAGCTCGCCCGTCGAGTCGCGCGGGCCGACCCCTCGCGTGCCCGCCAGTTGCGCGAGGGACTGCCGCACCACGGCCTCGTCTTGCACGACAGCCAGCGTGCCATCGGCGTCGAGTCGGAGCGGGTGCGCGGGGGCCTGCATGTTCAGCACGGTACCACCTTGTTCGGCACGTTGCCCGGCACGGGGATCTCCCCGCTTAGCGTGCGGAGCAGCGACGCCAAGTTGTGAAACACCGTGCTCGCCGTCGTCAGGTTGCTCGCGCTGAGCACCGCGACGCAGGGCAGTTTGAACTGCTCGAGGCCGGCGAGCTCGAGGAAGCCGTTCACCAGCCCGATCAACTGGTTCAGTGGCGCCACCTGCCCACCTAGATGCTCGAGCACGAGGCTGAGGTGCCCTCGGCCGCACTCGATCGCAGCGCGCGTGTCTGGGTAGCGCGTGGCGATCGGGAGTGCGGAGGCCTCGTCGAGCTGGGCCGCGTAGGAGCCTGCCGCATCGAGCTCGTCAGCGAGGCCGTCGAGCACGAGGGCGAGCAGGGCGAGGATGTCGACGACGAACACGGGCACGCTCGCCGGGGGGAACAGGGCAGCGAGCGAAGCCACCTGCTTGATCAGCGCCGGCAAGCTTTCGGCGATCTCTTTGGGGTTGAGGGTGGCCACCGCCTTGATCGTGTCGGTGACCACCTTGATCGTCTCGAGCACCTCGAATGCAGGGGCGAGCGGAGCGAGGGCGCTGTTGACCTGAGCGAGCGCAGCGGAGCCCACGGCGAACGGCGTGCTCGGCACGACGCCCGGCGATTGAAAGCACAGGGTGGCGCCCCCGGGAAGGCGCACGCAAGGGGTGCCAGCCAAGGCGAAGTCGTTGCAGGCGATCGCTGGGAGGGGCATGGCGTCAGATCGGTTGGTTGGTTGTCTGGAGCACCGTCCGGCGACCGAGCCGGATCACGGAGCCTTGGATCGACACCTCGCCGAGACTGCGCAGGGCCACACCACCGGGGGCAGCCACGGCGATCTTGCCGGTGACGAGGTCGAGCTCCACGGTCAGGGCTGCACCGCCGTCGGGGTCTTGGGCGCTCGTGCTGTCGACGGTGGGCTTGGCCGTGAGCCAAGCCCGCTCTTGCCCGGGGCGGTCGTCGAGCACGAGCGCCCAGTTTTTGGTCTCGAGGCTCGTGACGTTGGCGTTGGCCGACCCCTTGTTGCTGGCCTCGCGCACCACCGTGGGGTGCTCGGGCAGCCCATCCCGCAGCGCCCAGTGGCCGCCCATGTACCTTGGCCTGTCCGGGTTGCCGCCAAGGAAGAACACGAGCACGTCAGCCTTGAGCGGGGGCACGGCGAACAGGCCGTGCTGCGGGCCACCACCACCAGGCAGCGCACCGGGCTCGACCCAGTCGCTCACGGGCTCGATCACGTTGGGCACGCGCACCTTGACGCGGCCGTTGCCCAGCGGGTCGTCGTTGCTGACCACCACGCCGGAGTGGATGCAGGTGTAGTTCGCAGGGCTCATGTTGGGTTGTAGGCGACCACGAAGTCGCCGGTGTCGGGGTCATAGTAGCCCTTGGCCTCGACGCCGGTGTCGGCCTCGGGCTGCTGGGTGTTGGGCGTGCCGCTGACCTCGTCACTGCCGATCGGTCGGGCAGCTCGGGCGGCAGCCGCGAACTCAGCGAACGCCGACGCAGCGGCAGTGGCCCCGGCGGCTGCGGCAAGCTGCGCTCCACGTGTGGCACGTTCGGCGAAGTCCAGGACCGCGGCTGGGTCGGCTTCCCATCCGGGTAGTGCAGCCGCGGCCCCTTGGAGCTCTTGGAGGGCACCAAGCACGGTGTCGTCGGCGAGCGGGTCAGCGGCCACGGCCGCCCCCATGTCCGCGAGCTTGCTGGGCAGCGCCCCTGCGTCACCACCCGCCCCGCCGCCGCGGCCCGTCTGAAAGCCCTCGGTGATCACCTCCACCCGTGTCGACCATTCGCCCGCTCGCCCAGAGTGGCTGACAGCCTTCACCCAATACGGCCCGCTGAGGCGGGCTCCGAGGCCCTTGATCGTGACCACGGTGCGCGCGGCGAGAAGCGGATGCCCGGGGCACGAGAGGTTGAGCTTGACCCCGCGCTGCACGACTTCGCGGCGGCGACCTGACGCAACCTCGGCGGCCTCGGCCGCCGTCATCGACTCGGCCACGGCGGGAGCTTCGGCTTGCCCCACGCTGCCGACTGGCTGCTGACCGACGATCAGCGCGCCAGTCTCCGGGTCGAATGTCCCCTGGTACTTGCTCAGCGTCGTGCGATCGGCCTCGGTGGCCTCGGTGGCCTCCACCAGCACGTCGGTCTTGGTGTCGGGGTCACGCGCTGCGATCGACACCTTGCCTGGGCGGCGGGTCAAGTCGTCCTCGACAGACCAGTCGTCGTAGATCGGGTGCACGCCGGGGTCGGGAATGCGGAACCCGAGCACGAGCCCGGGAGGCTGGTCGAGCGCGCGCGGCTCGAAATGAAAAACGCCGTCGGCGGCCCAGTAGAACACCCAGCCCAGCCGCTTCGCCCATGCCGCAAGCAGCTGCGCATCGGTGCGCCCCGCCTGGTAGACCTTGCCGATCCGCGTGCTCGTCTCGGTGATGGCGAGCTGGTCGTCGGCGAAGCCTGCCTCTCGCAGCATGCTGCGCACCGCCTCGCTGATCGTGACCCCCGACCACCCGCGCGTGCGGGGCTGCGCGTCGAGCAGCACCTCCTTACCGTGGGCTTCGAGGGCCATCGTGATCCCACCCGTCACGTTGCGGATCACGAAGGTACGGAGGGGCTGCATCGTCTGCCCGTAGCCCACCGACCACTCGATCGTGTTGCCCGTCGCGCACGCCGGGTTGTCCCAGAGCGCGAGGTCTTCGTTCCACAACGTCAGGGTGAGCACGTCGGCCTTGCTCTCCTGGTCGTCGAGGGACCAGTCGGTGACCCTCGAAGTCAGGTCGAAAGCATCCGGCCGCCCCGGCCCAGGGGCGATGCGAGCCACGGCCCGCGGTGTCGGGTTGTCCAGGCCGATCACGTCAACACCTCGCGCTGCACTCGATCCGCGCTGGGCAGTCGCACGCGCTTGCCAGCGGGCAGGGGCACGAGCGGGTCGTCGAGCTCGAGCAGGTCGAGAACGACCCACCACAGCTCCGCGGGCGAGAACCCGAGGGGGCGCGCGGGATCCCGATTGGCGGGGATCCGCAGACTCGGCCACGCGCGCGCGGCCAAGGACGAGGGGGTGTCGTCGTCGCTGACCAGCAGGTAGATGTCGTCGTCGGCGGGCTCGAGCTCGACACGGGGTCGCAGCCCCAGCACGAGCCTGCCGGTGCTGTCGGGTCGGGCCTCCCCGCGGGCATGACGACTGCGAGCGAGCGGCGGCATCAGGCGTCCTCCCGTTGGCTGCCGAGACGGCGCACGTCGGCGGAGGTCAGGGCATAGGTGCGCCGCTCCTTGCACTCGATCGTCGCGGTGAACTCGGTGAGCGTGCCGTTGGCGGCGAACGCTTCGTTATCTACCCCCACGCTCGTCACGACCACCACCATGCGCAGGGAGTTGGGCCAGATCAGCAGCACGTCGGGTGGCGAGCTCCCTCCCTCGGTGGGGTAGACGAGCGAGAGCAGGAAGCGCTTGAGCGTGTTGAGCCCGTCAATGTCGGTGGCGTTGGTGCCGATGAACTTGAGGCTGAAAGCCACTTGGTGGGTCGTGGTGTTGGCGTAGTACAGCAGCGTGTGACTGAGCCCGGCGATCGCCTGCTCGCGCCACTCGGCCCCCACCTTCTCCGAGGTGCGCTCGGGGTTGTACTGCACCGTGTAGCCCTCGCTGGTAGCGAGGTCGAGGATCCCGAGGCGGTCGGGTTCGCGTGCGCCGAACTTGGTCACGTGCCCCCCTCGAACGCGAGCGCGGAGTTCTTTCGCTGCCCAGACTCCACCCGCGTGGCAAGCTCGCGCCCATCGATGTAGAGGCGCAGTGTTGGGGTGGCGGCCACGGCCGGTTTGGCTGCCGCCTCGGCGATCTTGGTCAGCAGTCCGCTCTGCTCGGCCGCGCGGGCCTGCTCGCTCGAGCTCCGCTGTGCCCCGCGGGCCACGAGCGACCCCACCAAGCCCGTGGCAGACGCAGCCGCCTCGGTACCTGCACCGCGAGCCGACGACGCGCTGACCAGCTCGGCAGCCCGGCCGCCGATGCTCCCGCCCTCGCCCGTGCCCTGTTGGCGGGTGGTGATGAACTCGTCCAGGAACTCGGGGCGGAAGCGTTGAGGGATCCGGTCGGCGACCTCGGCGATGAAGTCGAGGGCCCCGTTCAAGGCGCTCTTGAGGTCGTCGAAGATCCCCTTCACGAAGTCCACGATCCCCTGCCAGATCGACTTGAACTTGGCCGAGAACTTGGTCAGCCGTGCGATCCAGCGGTCCTCGATCGCTTGGAGCTTGTCGAGGTCGGTCTTGAACTCGAGCCACTTCTCCCGCACCCAACTGATCACCGCGCCGATCGCCCGCACCACCCAGGTCACCACCTTCACCGCGACGCGCATCGCCACCAGCATGGGTTGGATCGCCGCCGTGACCACCCACCCGATCGCGTAGCCGAGCTCGCCCCAGACCTCAGAGTTGAAGCTACCTTCCGCGTTGAGCAGGCCGAGCTGACCGAACAGAACCTTCACCGCGTCCACGAGCTCACCAAAGGCCTCGCTGACCCAGTTGAACACGGGACGGAAGTACTCCACCGCGCTCATGATCCCGTAGACGAACCCCGACCAGTAGCGCATCACCACACCGGCGTAGTCGACGATCACCGTCACGATCTTGCCGATGAAGCGCCCCAGGCGAGAGCCGCTGGCCATCGACTCGGCCACTGGGCCCTTGCTGCCCTTGCCGATCGTGTCGAACAACTTGCGGGCCACGAAGAGCACGTCCTCGAGACTCGCCTTGAAGTTGTCCCACACGGGCTTGGCCGCCGAGACGAACTCCTTGAACCCCACCCGCAACCCCGTGAAGAAGGCCTTGATGCGGGTGAACACCCGCACGAGGCCCCCGATGAAGCGGCGTAGGCCAGCCATCTCCTCGGTGAGCAGGCTGTCGAGCACGTCGCCCTCGACGAACCCTTTGCTGAGCAGCTGCCCGATCGCGCGGGCGAAGAGCTTGATCTTCGCCCACAGGTCGGTGAAGAACTTGCCGACCCCGCCAAGGTCGCGCTCGGCTGCCATGCGGAAGAGCTTCACTGCGCCGTAGGCCGCCACGCCTGCCGCTACGATCGCCAGCAGCACGCCCACGAGCGGAGCGATCGCTCCGAGCGAGCCCGCGAACACGACGCCGAAGAACTTGATCGCGCCCGCCACGGCGAGCAGGCCACCGAGCGCGATCGTGAGGCCAACGATCCCGACGGCGATCCCGGCGAGCACCTGCTTGAAGCGGGGAGGCAGGGCGTTCACGAAGGCGACGAACCGCTCGGCGAGCGGGAGCAGCAACTTGATCATCGGCTTCATGAGCTCGATGAAGGGCTTGCCGAGCGCCACCTTCAAGTTCTGCCCGATCCCTTGCAGCAGCTTCTGCTGGCCCTCGAACGTGCCGAGGATCTTCTCCTCGAACTCGGCCGCCGTGCCCTCGGCCCCCTTCATCTGCTCGCGCAGGTAGGCCACTGCCTCGGCTCCCTTCACGAGCTTGCCCTCCGCAGTGGTCATGCCGTTGTTGATCTGCGTCGAGACGGCCTGGAACGCGGTAAGGCCGAATTTGCCGAACAAGTCGCTGGCGAGTGCGGTGCGCTCGGCCGCGTCCCCGACACCGGCGAGGGCCTTGTCGGTGTCCATGACGACATCGATGAAGTCGCGGAAGGTGCCGTCCGCATTGGTGACGCTGACGCCGATCGACTTGAACCCCTCGGCCTTGTTGGCCATGAAGATCAACGCTGACGACACCGACGACGCGGCGACGCTGGCCTGCACGCCCGTGTTGCGCACGAGGCCCATGCTGATCAGCATCTCGTCCAGATTTTGCTTGGCCGCGCTGGCACCACGCCCAACGGTACCGAGGGCGAGCGCGAGGTCGCTGGCCTGCAAGTCGGTGACGTTGGCGATCTTGAGCAGCTTGTCGGTGACCATGCCGGCTTCGTCGGCCTGGATCCCGAACACCTTCATCGCGGCGGTCATGGAGCGCGACGACTCCTCCACCGAGATCATGCCGGCCTGCGCGAGGCGGAGCGCGGGCACGAGCGACTGGGCCTGCTGCTGCGCGTTGAAGCCGGCCCCCGCGAACTGCTGGAGCCCCTCGGCGGCTTCCTTGGGCGAGAACTGCGTCTTCATGGAGGCCGAGAGCGCGGCCTGCTCGAGCATGAACGCCTCGGCGGAGTCGGTGGCGATGTCACTGATCGCGGCGACCTTGGCCATGCCGAGTTCGAACTCCCGCGCCTCAGCGACCACATTGCGGATCCCGGCGACGCCCGCGAGCCCGACGCGGATCAGGCCGAACGAGGCGGCCATGCTCGCCGCACCGTTGGCCATGCTCGCCTGCGCCTCCCGGCCTTGCCGGTACATGCCGCGCATCGACGCGGTGACCTTGGCGAACACCGGCGTCGCCTGGTTGGTGGCGTAGACGGTGAACCCCAGCCCGAGGTTGTTCAGGGCCATGTCGCACCAGCCTTCACGTCATGTCCCTCTTGCCCGCGAGCTTGCGCCAGATCGCCTCGACCTGGTCGCAGTACCACTGGATGTCCGACCACGGCTGAGCGAGGACTTCGCTCGGGGGCCACCCGAGGCCGGTGCCCTGGACGTGGAGGCCAAGGCTCATGATCGCGTTGCGGATCTCCGCAGGGTCGACGGGAACGAAGAGGCTCAGCCAATGCGCCGGTGGTCGGGCCGGCCCTGCTTCGCCCACCTCGGCTTCGGGCGTTGCCACAAAGCCTCGCTGTCCAAAGGGACGGTGGCCACGAAGGTCTTTCGGCAGGCGTCGCTGCCACAGCGGAGCTCGATGTCGCCGTTGATCCCGCCGTCGTAGTAGTCCATGAGGTCCACGAGCTTGGCGAGCATCCCGACCCCCAGGTCTTCGAGCCACGCGAGCTTGCCGTTCTCGTGCACCCCACTGACCTCCAACACCCTCGTGCTGACGGCCCACGCGTAGGCGCGCTCGGGGTTGAGCTTGGCCTGCTTGCGTGCCTTGAGCAGCTGACGACGACGCGCGGGTAGCCACTGCACCACGTGGGTCTTGGTGCCAGCTTGCACCTCGGTCTGGAACGGCTCCTTGCGGAGCAGCCGATCGATCGCCTCCTCGTCCATGGGCCGGTGCTCCAGGTCGCGCTGGAGGTCGATCGTGTACTCGTGGCCGTCGCCGCAGTAGGGGCACGCCAGCGCGAACGTGAACTCGTTGCCGAAGGTGGCGCAGCGCACCCCGATCAGGATCTCCGCGAGGTCACCTGCGGCGAGGTCGTCGACGACGAACTGCCCCGTGGGCCAGTCGTAGAGTGGGCCGGTGTCGTCGACGTTCACGAGGCACTGGTTGGCCAGGTAGGCACCGTCGTCGTCGGCGTTGCGCGACTGCTTGAGCGCGGAGATCTCATGCCCCGTCATCTCGCGGACGGTGACGGTGAGGCCCGTGCAGCACTTGACCTGTCGGGTGGTGCTCATTCGACGATCACCTCCCACGACTCGTAGACCAGCACGGCGGTCTCGACCTGGACCTCGCTGGCGCTCGCGTCGACGTCACCGAGCGAGAGGGTCTTGATCCAGGCATTGAAGAGCCGGACCCGACGCCGCACCACGCGGGCGGCGTTGTACTGCACGAGGTCGAGGTCGCGCTTGTACTGGTCGTCGGCGAGGGCGACGTCGGTGCGCGAGTTGCTGACCTGCGCCTTCCAGTTGATCAGGTCGGTGTCCTCGGCCGCGATGCCGCGCTCGAGCGTCAGCTCCGCGGTCTTGCTCGTGCCGGGCATGTAGCGGGGGTAGTTGCGACCACCCTCGCGGATCTCGATCGCCTCGGTTTCGTCGCTGATCACGGACGCCTTCATGAAGCGGCCGAAGACCACGCCCGCGCACTCGACTTCGAACAAGTGCTTGGTGAGGTACTGTCGTTGTGCGTTGGGGTCGAGCGGCATGACGTCCTTTAGGCGGCGGCGATCTGCTGAGCGCGCAGGTCTTGGGAGACGGTGAGCACGATGAACTCGGCGGGCTTTTGCGTGGCGATCCCGACCTCCACGAGGAACTGGCCCGACGTCACCACCGCGTCGGTGTTGAGCGAGTCGCTGGTGTTGACGTAGAAGCTCGTGTCGGGCGTGGGGCCGCGGAAGGCCCCGTTGCGGTACTGGGCCTCGAGGAAGCGCGTGATCCGGCGGTTGGCTTCGGCGCGCAAGGCTGCGTCGTTGTTGCGGAGCCGGTACTCCTCCAGCAGCCGCGCGATCGAGACCTCGATGAAGGTCGCCCCCCGGCGCTCTCCGATCGTGGGGAAGTTGGAGTTGGTCCGCAGCATGCGAACGCCGTCGAGCGCACGCACGCCGCTCTGCGTGCTGATCGGGTTGACGTTGGCCGGGTAGACGAGGTCGCGCTTGGCCTCGTCCTCGACCTCGCGCGTCTCGAGCCCGACGATCGTGCGCAGGCGCCCGTAGATCTGGCCGCCCGCCGGGATGTAGACGCCGCCCGCTCGCGCGCTGTCGTTGCGCGCGTAGAGACCCGCGATGTGTCCGCTCGGCGACGCGACCAGGGCTTCCTCGGAGCCGAATACGTCGGGGTCGGGGTTGAGCACCTTGACGCGCGGCCAGTAGATGATCCCGGCCTCGCTGGACTGGTAGAGCGAGGCGGTGTTGCGCACGTAGTCCACGACCTCGGTGGCCGTCATGCCCACGGGCGAGTCGAGGATCGCAGTCATGCTCATGTTGCGCACGACCTCGCAGTAGACGAGGGCGGCGTTGTGCACGACGCTGGTCGCTCGCCCCGGAACGATCAGCAGCCGGACATCGGGCGCGTAGTCGAAGGCGTAGATCGCCTTCTTGTTCGACGCGCTACCAACGTAGTCGGCATCCACGAGACCCACGAGGCCGTCATTGCCACCCGTGAGCGCGTAGGTGCCGTTGGCCGGTCGGTCGAGGAGGGCCGAGCCCAAGCCAGCCACGAGGTCGATGGCGGCGACGTAGCTCGACCCCACGCCCGGGACGGCCCCGAGCACCTTGGTCACGAACCGCGTGGCGGTGTCGTCCATGGTGAGGTTCGTGAACGTCTCGACGCGCTCGCCGGACACGCGCACCACGAGGTTGAACTCTTCGGCCTCGCCGCTGCTGGCGGCCGAGACCTCCACCGTGACGTCGTCGGCGTAGGTGCCTTCCCAACGACCCTCGATCGTCAGCGTGGGCACGGGAGCGCCAGCCGACCCCGAGTGCAGCAAGGCGTCGAAGGCGAAGGCCGCCAGCGCGGTGCCGCCGAGCTGGATCGAGCTTGAGCCACCGGTGGTCGGGCTCGTGACCTTGGGCAGCAGCGTGTCGACATCCACGGTGGGGACGCCGGTGGTGACGGCATCGACGATCGCGGTGAACTCCGCCTCGGTCACCGCGGCCGCGTTGGCGACGTTGCCCGTGCCCGTGGTGTCCGCAGGCCAGCCGAAGAGCGCCGCCACTCCGCCGCTGACCCGCACCCGCGACCCGGTGCCCTTGACGTCGTCGGTGATCGTCACGAAGCCGAGCCCGTCTGGCTCCACCCCGGCGCCCACGAGTTGCGAGTTGATCACCGCTGCGATCTCCGCAGGCGTCGGCGTGGCGATCGCGGCGAAGTCGGCGGAGCTGAAAGTGATCGGCTGCGCCACGCCACGCAGCGGGCCGTAGCCGTCCCCGGCGTTGCCGATCGTGATGTTGATCGTGTTGCCGTTGGCGAGGCCGTTGCCGTTGATCGTGCTGGTGGCCGACGCCGCGGCGGCAGTGAAGGTCGCGGGGCCACTCGGCGCGGCGCCATCGACCGCGACGGTGATGGTCGTGCCGGGGGTGACGTTCCACGGTGCGGGGAGCGTGCCCTCCTCGAACCCGGCGGTGGGTCCCGACGCACTGGTGTCGATGTCGATCGTGGACTTGGTCGCGGTGTCGGGGTCGCCACCCACGTCGAGGTGCACGACGCGGGAGGTATAGAGCTGCTGCCCCCCCTCGGCGTAGAAGCCGTTGGCCGCCGACCACGCGTCGAACGACTCGGCGGTGGGGTAGCCGAACGTCGCCTGCCACTCGGCCATCGACGTCGTGAGCGTCGCCTCGCCGATCGGGCCTTTCTGCGTGACGCCCACGAGGCCGGTGGTGCTCGTAGGCGTGGCGGGCGGTGGAGCGTTGGTGCTGGTGCCCTCGCGGACGATGACCTTGGAGCTGCTGAGACCGGTCATGGTTGGGTCACTTCACGATCTGGAGGCCGTTGGCCGGGTTGCTGATCGCCCGCGCGAGGGGGCCCGACTGGATGTCGCGCTCGTCCACCTCGTGCTCTGCGGTGTCGGACCCTCGCGGGCCAAACACCAGAGAGCCCGCCATGACGGCGACCTTGGTCTCGGCGGCGGCCTTGGCGTGGGCGCGGTGGACTTTCGTGGCCCGGGTGCGCGGCGCCGAATAGCGCACTTCGAAGGGCCCTTGCTGCTGCCGAGACGTGTTGCGCACCTTGACCATCGAGGTCAGGCTAGCCACCGAGCTGTGAGGTCTCAAGCGTGGGGTCGGTGACCTCGTAGGCCTGATCCCACTGCTCGCCGGGGAGCTCGACGTTGACGAGCTCGATCGCACCGTGGATCGACACTACGCGATCCGCTGTGTAATCCTGGCCGGCTGCCTGCGTCGAGCGGAACTGATCCCCCAGCGCCTCGACCACCTCGACACGGCGACCGAAGATCTCGATCGCGGGGCCTGCATCCACCCACCGCACGAGCTGCCCTACAGCTTGCTGCGCGCGGCGCCGGTCGGTGTCGGTGACCACGAGGTCGTACTGGAGGCGGCGGACCCACGGGGGGATCGTGCGCACCACGTCGTTGCCGGCGCTGTAGTAGTTGAGCGGCCGAGCCGACCTGAACTCGTCACGGATCAGCGAAGGACCGTCCACGAGTAGCGCAGGCAACTCGGCACGCGCGATGGCGATACCATCGCGCGTGAAGTCGGCCTGCACGTCGAGCACGACCGTGCCGTCGAAGATCGATCGGAGCTGGTCGAGGAGGGCGGCGGTGACGACCTCGAACGAAGGCTGATACCGGCGCACGTAGGTGAAGGCGTTCGTCTTCGTTGCGCTGTCCACCACGAGGCCGTTGGCGTCGAGCAGCTGCACGGTCACGTCGACGACCTTGTTGGTGAGCGGCTTGCCGCGCGCGTCCACGAGGTAGCCGAGCGGCGTGCGTGCGTGGACCTTGCCCTTGTTGGCGACCAGCACGTTCATCGCTTGCTGGTCGCCAAAGAGCACCCGCGTGCGCCCGGCCGCAGTGGGGTCGAAGCCGCCACCGAGCACGGTCACCACCTCGAGCCCCATGCTCGACCCCTGCGCGGGGGTGACAACGCCGACGAACATCAGCGGATGCTCCACCCTGGCCCGAGGGCCTCATGCATGTCGCGGATGAACTGCCGCCGCGCCTTGTCTCCGCCGTGCGCCACGATCGTGTCGACCAGGAACGACCGCCGCGGCAGCCTCACGACCAGTACGCTGCCGACCTTCAACTTTTGCCCGGTGCGCCCCTGCGTGCCGGCTTTCCGCGTGGCGGCCAAGTAGGCCAGCATCTTGGCGGTCACGCGGATCGAGATCACGCGCCCCTCCTCGTGGGCCACGAGCGCGCGAAAGGCCGTGTCTTTGCTGCCCCGGAAGCGGAAGTTGCGAGGGATGTACACGTACCCACGCAGTGCACCCGGCGGCAGGTTGACGCGCACCGCTTGCTGCACCGAGCTCCCATCGAAAGGCGTACCGCCGTTGGCGTTGGGCTGCCACGGCCTGCCGTTGCTGCCTCCCGCCGTGGCGAAGGCCTGCTCGACGTGGCCCTTGAACGCCTGCACCTGCACACGCAACGCCGCCGACATGGCGCGCGACACCGTGCGCTTGTCGAGGGCTTTGGTCGCGGCTGCAAGCTCTCGCTCGCTCTTGGGCTCCACCCTGATCATCTAGCTCACCCTGTTGGTGCCCGCATCGCGGGCGGCGAACTCGAGGATCAGCAGGTTGCGGCTGGTGCTCGAGAGCCCGTGTCCTTGGTCGCGCGCTTTTACGCAATAGAGCGCCTTGCGATCGGTCGCGGGCGGGTACGTGGTCAGCAACTCGTCATCCTGGTTGTAGAGAGCCACGAGCCGGTCGGAGGGGCCGAACACCGCGACGTTGTTGGCGTCCAGCAGCCCGAGGTCTTCGAGGTCTTGGTAGTGCAGCACGAGGCGCACTTCGACGGCCGGGTCGTCGCCGGAAGGGCGCAGGCGCTGCCGGTCATCGGCGAGTCCGCTGCTCGTCTCGACCTGCGCGTCGATGATGATAGGGTCCGCCTCGACGCGCGCGGGCGGTGTGCCAAAGCGGTGGTCGGCGTCAGCCTCCATAGCGGCCAGGTCGAGGCGGGCGATCGCCACCTTGTTCGGCCAGATCAGGCGGCCGCGCGTCATATGACCCCCACGATGAAGCCGCGCCGGTACTGGCTCAGGATCCGGTCGACCTCGGGGTCACCGGTGAGCGTCTGCACGGTGCTGCCCGACTTCGCGTAGGTCACCGCCTGCTCGCGGGTGCGCTCGCTGGCGATCGGCCCGAGCACCTGCTGCCCGCTGGTCGCCGACCACGACCGTCGCACGCGGCGAGCCGCGAGCCGCAGCGTAGCCTCGACGATCAGCGTCGGCACTTGCCCTGCGAGGTCGCCCCACGGCGCGGCCTCGACGTACCCCCACAGCCCGGAGATCGTGATGTTGCCGCGGCCCTCGGCGAACGTGCCCGGGTAGAAGGCGTCGGAGTACCGCGTGATGTCGCGGTCGTTGGGCGCTCGCCACTCGATCTTGTGCGCCGACTTGGCGTACCAGTCGTTGGTCACGATCAGCGAGTCGTTGTCGAGCTCCACCCCATCGGACGTCACGAGCTCCACCCCCACCACTTCCCGGTCGAGAGGGCAGATCGGCGAGCGAGTGCCGTTGAACGAATACGACGCGAAGCGGGGGCCGAACTGGCGGCGCGTGAGCTGGTCGATCTCACGGCTCGCGCGCTCGAGAGCGGTGGCCAAGCGCTGGTCGGAGAACGTGACCGGCACGCCCTCGTCCCGGAACTCGCTCACCGTGGCGTAGGCATCGGGGATCGGCTCGCCCTCGAGCACGACGCGGAAACGCGTCGCGCCGCTCTGCGACCCCGCCCGCCACTCTGCCGTCCAGACACCGAGCTCGGCGTCGCCCGGCAGAGTGAACTCGAGCACGTATCGACCCACGCCGAGCTCGGTAACCGTGTCGGTCCACGCAAGCGCCTCGACGCCCGTCGAGTCCACCAGGCGGAACTCGAGGGCGTCGACGTCATCGAGGTCGGCGAGAAAGCCTTCCTCGATCCAAGTGGCGGTCACGCGGGGCAGGGCCACCGAGCTCGCCCCACCCTGCGCGAGCGCTGTCACCCCCGCGACCTCTTCTTCGGGGTGTCGGTCGGCGCCGGGGCGGCATCGGCCACCGCAGGGGCGGCCGGCATCGCGTCACCGATCTCGGCCTCGTCCGCGTCCGGCTCGATGTTGACGACGGGCTTGGCGTCGGCGATCTCCGGGATCGCACGACCCCGGCGGACGGTGCGAGCCGCTCGGCGGCCAGCCTGCGCCGCCTCCTCGCGCTGCCGCTCGAGCTCGCGCAGCTTGACCTCGTCCGCCACTTCGAAGATCGGCAGTCCGTTCTCGCGCTTGCGGTCGAGCTCCTCGGCCTCGGCCTTGGTGACCGTGTACCAGGTAGCCAGGAAGCCCCCGACCTCCTCCTCGGCGACCTTGATGAAGCGCTGGCCAGCCGCTACGACGCGGCGGGCTGGGCAGCTCGGGATGATCCGTGCGTAGTACTTCACGAGACGACCGCCTTCCGGGCCCAGCGGGTACTGCTGATCGCCACGAGGGTGATCCCATCACCATCGGCGGCGAGGGTGACGCTCGTGGCGGCCGGACCGATCGTGTCGGCGCCGGCTCGTTGCACGATGCCGTTGTTGGCTCCGGAGCGGGTGATGAACACCTCGCGCCCGAGCGAGTCCGCGGCCAGCGGTAGCGTGGCCGTCACCGCCCCCGAGGCCGTGGCGAGCACCACCACTTGGCCAGCGGGTAGAGCTCCCGAGGCCGAGAGCGTTGCCGGCGTGCTGATGCCGGATTCGAGCTCCGTCGCACGGTTGTTGAGGTCGTTGAGGAAGTCGGGCAATCCCTCGCCCGCGGGGTAGGTGCTCGGGGGATTGAGCTGCTTGCCCCCGGCGAAGTGATCGTTGGGTACCGGGTACGTGGGCATACTTCTTCCTCCTCCTCACCGACAGGTGATCGTCAAGTCGAAGGTGACCGCGCTCAGGTCGGTGGCGTTGGGCACCTGCGTGCCGGCGAGCACGTAGGCCAGCAGCTTGCCGTTGGTGTTGTCCCACCGCACGAAGTGGGTGATCGCACCCGCGGTGAGGCCGAAGCCGTGAACGTCGGTGACCTGGACGGCCGACCGCACCACGGCCTGCGCGAGCGCGGTCTCGAAGGCGGCGCTGCCACCCGTGGCATAGGCAGCGTCGCCCGCCATGGACGTGCGGATGATGAGGGTCGGCGAGGTGTGCTGGGTGCCCTGCTGCTCGCCGACGGTGAAGTTGGTGACGGTGATCGCCATGTTGTTGGTGTTCCTCTCGTGGGTACCTGGGCTCGCTGGGCGGATTGAGCGGGCCGCCTCCCGTAGACGCTGAGCGTCTCAGCGCAGCCGGTAGATCAGGCCGCGATCTCGATCCCCGTCGCCTTGGCGACGCCGCGCTCCTCGATGTAGCCCGCGGTGACGCGCATCGACATCACCACGATCCACGCGCCGGCCGACACGTCATAGTCGGTCTCGACCAGCACGTCGCGGCGCCAGACCATGATCGCGTTCTTCGGGTCGAAGAGCATGCACACGGTCTCGTCGCTACCCACGCCGAGGTCCTCGGGCATGAGCTGGAGCGGCTGCACGGCGATCGAGCTGTAGGCCGTGGTGTAGTTCGCCGCGTTGGCGGCCGGGGTCGCGCCGAAGGCCGCGTCACCCGACGCGGTCTGGCGCAGCGCGATCGTGTCGCGCCAGTCCTGCTCGGCGTCGACGGAGGTCCAGAACTTGACCTTCGACTTGTCGAGGTACTCGCTCTCGATGACCTTGATCAGCGAGCGGAACACGCTGGCGTCCAGCGTGGTGCCGACACCCGGCACGATGTTGCTGACGGCCTGCTTGATCAGGCCGTCGAACACGCTGAGGAAGCTGCCGGGGGTGCCCGTGGTGTCGCCCTGGAGCACCACTTGCTCGAGGTCGCGTGCGGCCGCCTCGGCGAGCGAGCTCATGATCCACTGCTCGAGTCGCCCACCTGCGATGTTGTCCTCGATCTGGCCTCGCGTGAAGCGGGTCTCGGCCTTGAACAGCTGCGGGGTGTAGCTGGTCGGCGTGAAGTCGGGCTTGACCCGCTCGGCCGAGGTGAGCGCCTGCCCATCGACGCCGGGGCGGAGCACGCTGGAGCCGAACTTGATCTTCGACTCCTCGTAGGTCGGCTTGGTCGTCGAGCGCACCGTCATCATGGGCATCAGTCCCGGGCGCTTGATGACGTCGCGGATGAAGTTCGCGGCCTGTTCCTCGTTGAGGATGCCGCCTCCCGTGGTCAGGTCGGCGATCGTCAGGTCGGCCTTGCGGATCAACTCGTCTTGTGCGGTGAACATGGTGGTCAGGCTCCCTTCTGGGCGGGGGCAGCAGCGAGGTCGGAGGGCCACTCGAAACCGGAGGCCGCCTGACCATCCGAGACGCGAGTGTTGGTGGAGGTGCCCGGGCCGGTCTTGACCAGCACCTTGGGCTTGGTGCCGGCGACCGTGGCCTTGGTGACCTTGGCCTCGACGGCCTTCTCGACGGCCTTCTCGACCGTCGGCATGAGCACCGCGGCCACCGCCTCGGCGAGCTTGTCGGCGAGCTTGGTGTAGTCGACCGCGGTCGCGGATTGGGCGGCGGGCTGATTCGTCGCCGTGGTCGTCGAGGCGTCGCCGGCCTTGGGCTCCTTGACCTCGGTCTCGTTGGTCGTCGCGGCCTCTGCCGGCGGGTCGATCGCGTCGGCAACGGTGGACGCGTCCTTGGCGAGCGAGCGCAGGAGCTCGGCGGCGGCCTTGTTGTGATTGGGGTCCTCGGCCGCCTTGCGCAGGGCGGCGTCGGTCTTGCGCTGGAGCAGCTCGAGCTGCCCCAACGTCGCATTCAGATCGAGCTGGTCTTCGGTCACGGATCCTCGCTTGGTGAGCAGATAGGTACGTTTGTTGGCCGCCCGGTCGACGTGGGAGACCTCGAACACACTCAGTTGGGTGATGCGTGCCCGAGGCTTGTCGTCGGCTTTGCGGTGCAGGCCCATGCGCTAACCAGCCAAGCACACCGGCGGGCTGGCCGTCAAACGGCTTCACGCGATCCGAGGCCGCCGATCGAGTACCCCGTGGTCACTCCGGCCTTGATGTCAGCCCACAGGGATTCGTCCAAAATCTTGGTCACGATGATCCACGTCCCCTTGGTCACGACTTCGGATCCGATCGTCAGGTCTTGCGGGGCGATGTAGCTCTCGACCACGCGAGCGTACTCGTTGATCAAAAAATCGTGCTGGTAGCCCACGTTGGCGTTGTCCACGAGGTACCCGTGGGCCGCCTTCTCGATCGTGTCGGCGTCGATCGTGTCCCCGTGGGCGTCCACCATGTCGGGCTCCAGCACCACCCCGTAGACCAGCCGCTTCTCGACCGCGTCCTTGGTGACCACCACTTGCTGGGACCCCTTCACCAACCGGATCCACGGGTCACGCTTGGCGATCGGCGCGAGACGGGCCCCCTTGCTCAGGCTCTCGGTGGGCGCAGCGGAGCGGAGCAGTTCGTGATGCAACGGCTTGCTGCTGCCGAGCACCATCCCCACCGCCTTGTCGAGGGTCACCACGTAGAGGTGCCCGAGCGACCCCAAGGCCGCGCGGGCCTCGGGGGTGTCGTGGGCGAGCACGATGTTGCTCTTGCTCGGGCCGCGCGCCTTGGCGAAGCCGACCGCTCGCCGCAGGTCGAGGCCTGGCTGGGTAGTATCGACCAGGCCCACGTCGTCACCGACGCGCGCAGCGTCGCTGGCCTTCGTGATGCGCACACACTGCCGCTCGCCCGCAAGGCTCTTGACCAAGGCCTCGACGGTCATCATGTCCGCGGTCACCGGCTCCACCCGCTGCACGACACGGCAGCGGGTGAAGACTCCCGACTGCGTATCGACGACGTCCAGGACCCCGAGCTCGCGCGCCTTGGCGAGGCGGGCCTTGGCCACCTCCGTGGGCACCCGGGGCGACCACCAGTCCAGCTCGGCCGGCAGCTGCAACGCGAGCGAGCTCGGTACGGGCCCGACCTCTCCCCGCGTGTAGCTGTCGGGCGCCGCATTCTGCCGCAGCCGCGCGCGCATGCCCTTCGTCGTCGTGGTGAGCTTGACCACCCCGGCCACCGCCCCCTCGACAAACAACTCGAGCCCGTCGGCGTCGCGCATGCCGGGCTCCACCCATCCCTTCGACACCCGCAGATGCTCGGTGCCGGGCAAGCCCTCTCCGGCCTGCACGTCCAGGGCTGCGTCGTCCGGGTGCAGCAGCGCGACCGAGCTGGCCCGACCGAGCTCAGCGAAGTCGCTGGCCTGGAACACAAGGCCGACGGCACCACCCGGCTTCACGCCGTCGTCGGTGTCCCGGGGGTACTCCATGCGCAGCTCCACCCGACTGCCCGCGCTGCTCTTGCACACGCTCCACGTGACCCGCGAGCGCCCTGCCGGGCTGGGGAAGTTGGCGAGCGCCTTGCTCAGCAGCGTCTCGGCCGGCGGGGCCGGGGCCACCTCGGCGGGCTCGTAGGTCTCGTCATGGGACTCGATCGTGCTGCCGTCGGCGAGCACGAGGTAGTGGCAGTGCTGGCCGTCGATCGACGTCGAGTTGCCCATCAACTGGTGCTCGTGCCAGCCACCGATCGGTGTCCAGAGCTCCTCGCCGTCGATCATCACGCTGTGCACGTGGTCACCACCCCACAGGTAGTAGCTGTCCTCGTAACCGCGGTGCGCATGCCGACCTCCGAGCTCGGTCGTCACCCTGCGCCCGTCGGGCAGCACGAAGGTGTGGCGGTGGTCACCATCGACGGGAGTGCAGTGCTCGTCTTCGTCGTAGGCATGCACGTGCATGCCTCGGATCAACTGGCCATCGAGGATCGACTTGTGGGTGGTGGCTCGCTTGTCCATGGCTTGCTCTTCCTGCTTGGCCTTGTACGCGTCGAGCGTGGCTTGGGCGGCCTCGATGACGTCGTCGGGCACTCCCTTGACTTGGTCGAGACGTGCACGCGCAGCAGCCAGCCCGCTGGAGATCGCCACGAGCTCCCCGTCGACAATGTCGGCGAACCCTTCCTTGTAGCTCGCCACGAGCTGGTCGTTGGCAGCGTCGACGATCAGGAAGGCTCGGCGGGCCTTGCTCAGCATCACTTCGCCGTCTGCGTTGCTGGCCCATTCGAGCACGCGCGTGCGTGCGTCGTCCCCCGACCAGTTGCGCTCGACGACCTCGAGGTTGCGGTCGCCTGCGGCCTCCCATTGGGAGGGCTCGGCCTTCGTGATCTTCTTCGTGCTCTGCATGGTGTTGAAGTGGGGGTGGAGGGTCTTGGCGATCTTGGCCGTGCGCTTGAAGACGATCCGGTCGGCGGGGTTGGGCTCGGCGTGCACAGAGAGCAGGCTCAGGCTCTCCACCGCGACGACCTCCCGCTCCACACGGATCGCCGAGGCCAGCGTCTCCCGCCAGCGGTCGTGGTACCAGTTGCCGATCCCGTCGGTGGCGGCAGCCGTGGGGGCGCTGAGGAGTAGCTGAGCGCGCTTGGGCCGAGCGGCGATCACCACGGCGAAGCACCCGGCGACCGGCTCGTCATTCGACCACTCGCAACGCGCGAAACGCCAAGCCACCTCGGGGTCGAGAGTCCACGAGATGTCGCGCAGCGGATCCGTGGTCTCGTGGTCGCGCAGCTCGGCGAGCACCTCGCCCGGCACGTTGCGCAGCCCGCGGTAGACCTTGCTCACCGTGGGCCCGCGCAGGTACGCGTAGGTGTCCCGGAGCTTGGCGAGCTCGACCGCGGCCTCGGGGGTCAGCTTCTTGGCGTAGCTGTAGTGGGCGACCAGCAGCGCCTTGATGTCGGCCTCGATCACTTCGCCCCCCAGTCGGACCCCGCCCACGTGCTCGTGTCGATCGACGGGCTCCACGGGATCCCCTCGATGTGGCAGTCGAGGCGGCGGTGCATCTCGTCCAGGGCGCGGGGCAGCGACCAGCGCATGTCGTTCAAGTGTTCGCGCACCCACTGCACGCACAGGTTGACGCGCAGCTTGGTGTCGGCGTCGCTGCACGGCCACTTCTTTCCGGCCTGCTCGACGGCAAACTTGATCGCCGCCGCCATCTTGGCGGGGCCGGTCTGCGAGCGCTTCTCGATCTCGTCTCGGACGGACAGGGGGAGGTAGATCATGGTCAGATCACCGGAACGATCGCGCTGCGACAATTGGCGTGCATCGGCGGGAGCACGATCCCGTAGCGCTCGAGCTCGTCAGGCCCGAGCGCGTCGAAGAACTGCAAGGGACCCTTGCCGGGCTGGCCGACCACGGTGGCCACGACCACCTGGCCCTGCGCTCGGTCGACCACGAGCTTGTCGCCCTCACGACGCGCCCACGGGTAGGCCTCCAGGGCCTTGGCCTCGCTCGCGTCGGCGACGGTCTCCAGCGCGTCGAGCAGGGACGCCACACTGAACGTGGTGCCGTGGAGCAGCCGGCAGACTTCGGTGGTGGCCGCGTCGAGCACCGCTTCGTAGCGCACCTCGGTCACTCCCGCCGCGGCAGCAGCCCCGGCGATCGCAGCCGAGCGTGCGTGCCCGAGCCACGCACCCGCCACCACGCGCAGGTAGTCACGCACCTGCTTGCGCACGAGCGCCTCGACTTCTAGGGGCCCAGCACCCGCGAGCACGACACCTGCAACCGACTTGCCGATCCGCGCGGCGACCCGCGGCAGCACGCGCGCGACCCTGGCCTCCACACCTCGGTCGGCGAGCGCCACGACGCGCGCCACGTCATCCGCGGCATCGTCGACGTCAATCCCGGCGAGCGACACCACCACGGCGGCGGTGACGAGGGGCCCGAGCCGGCGCAGTCGCTTGGCCACGCGCGCCGCAACCTCGGGAGCTTGCTCGGCGAGTGCACGAGCAACCGCATCGCTGGGGTCTTGGGCGCCCACCGCAACGCGCACCGCTTCGAAGTCGACGTCGGCGAGCAGCTCGTCTGCCAGCAGGTCGAAGAGCCGCGTCATGCCGGCAGGCGTGAGCACGTCGGCGAAGTCCTCGGCCTCAGCCACCGCGCAACCTCGCTACCGCTGCCTTTGCTGCTGCCCCGACCTCGTCTGCCTCGGGGGTGTCGTCCACGTCCACGGTGTCGTCGGGCTGATCGGGGTCTTGGGGCAGCAAGCCGGCGATCGTCAGCGACAGCGGTTGCCGCACCCAGACCTCGTCCACGTCGGCGAGCTGCGTGTCGAACACTTCGGGGCCACCGATCGCGCGCGCCTCCCCGGGCAGCAGCCACCCGGTCTTGACGGCGTCATTGATCTGGGCCGCGCGCTGCTCGGCGCTGCTGAGCTGGCTAGGGTTGGAGGAAAAATCCCAATAGCGCACGTCGAACTGCGTGGCGAAGAAGTTCGTCATCCACGCGTCGAAGGCCCGGCGCTCCGCCCCGAACACCTGCGACTCCGCGATGTCCATCGCAGCCAGGGCCGTCGCGCGGTTGATGTCGCTCGCGTCGCCCACGAGGATCTTGGGCAGGCGGAACACGCTCGACAACCCGTCGTTGCCCTGCGTCATGTAGTTCAAGTACATGCCGTCTTCGGTGCGGTCGTTGAGCCGCACGAGCTCGAGTTTGCCCTTGTCTTCGGGGCTGTCGATCTGCAACAGCAGCAACTTGTTTTGACCACCCGGCTTGTTGAGGTCACGCTCGGCCCAGTTGCGCAGCACCTTGCCCGAGTCCTCGCTCAGCGCTCCGCCCGTGACCACGATCGCAACTGCCGGCACGCCACCGCGGCTGAGCAAGCCGACGTTGGTTTCTTGAGCAAGCCGCACCCCGAGCGCCGTCTGGAACTCGCTGTACCAGCGAGGCAGACCGTAGGGCGGATCTCCGAGGCACCACGTGGCGAGCTCGGTCGCGGGGCGTGCTTTGGGCTCCTCGCTGGCGAGCTCCTCGACCGTCGCATACTCCTTGCCGGTGGCTGACGACACGACCCGGGGGTCCCCGAGCGCCTTGAAGTACACGACCTCGGTGCTGCCCTCGACCGCTTGCTTGTAGCGTCGGAAGCGGCGGAGTACGGGGCGGAGCTCCAGCCCCACCAGAGTCGTCTGCACGCGCTGGTAGACCTTCACCGGGGTGGTCGGGCGGCTCGCGGTGATCGTCTGCGGCTGCACGTGCACGAGG
>JACCDR010001774.1_pt1 | contig 37942 bp, 28 predicted proteins | sample 7446431 | NCBI WGS metagenome assembly JACCDR01 (sample SAMN15323443, study PRJNA562643) | freshwater metagenome | isolation source: river surface water | place: USA:Blue River Watershed | collected 2017-08-17 | reverse complement strand
TAAGTTTAACATACTCACTTTCTTTTAGTATGTCTTCTTCACACTCAAAGATGGTGTGTTCTTCTTTTTCTTGTATTGGGAAATGTCAAACAACTCTTCCTCTGGCTCGTCGTCTTCAAACTGGTTATGCAACTCCCACAATTCTCGGCTTCCAATAGTGAAAGATTCATGTATTCCTGCCTTATACCAATATACTTGATCCTCTAACCTGTTGCTTTTGCTTGTATTGTCTATAACTAAACATTCATAGTTTTCAGTGGTTGCATCCAAGACTGAACAAAAGCATTCAAATGTTGGAAACATACCTGCAAATGCTTCGTAAATCCTCTTACGATTTGCATAAATGTTTTCTCTCAAGATGAAGATGTAGTCCACGTTGGTTCTTAATTCGGGACTGATTCCCAAAACATACTGCATCGTAACCATAAATAAAAGGCGTTTGTGTCTACCATTCATGAAGATATATCTAATGTTTTTGTCCTTTTTCCATGTATTGTCATATAAACAATCATCCAATATCAAAAAAGCTCTTGGGTCAATCTTGCTTTTTCCATACATTTGCTCTTCTTTATGGATTTTTTTGATTATCATAGTTTGCCTCTTGAGAACATTATCAATAATCTCTGGACGGTACTCCTCATGAATAAAAACAGGAGGAACCATAGAACTAAAGTTTCTGTTTGCACTTTCTGTAGGATTTATAACAGTTCCTATAGGGAAGTCTCGTTTGTAATACAGTATATCCTTGATAAGTTCAGTTTTTCCTGTTCCACGTTTACCTATCAATACAATACATTTATCGTCAGGTATAGCAGACACATCAAATTTGCGAAGTTGCAGTTGCATCTTTAGTATTTAGAAAAATATTTTTGCATAGCAAGACTACGCATAGTAGGGGCTTGTCCTTCTTTTTTTCTCTGCAAGGTGTTATTATATATCAAGATCACTAGCAGCATCAGCAAGACACTAGCACCATATTCATTGGGATATGTCAATAGCAATAGTGCAAACACAATCACAAATACATAAAATGTATATTTGGAGTATAAAATATCAACGTCGTCAGCAAAGGTGATGAGTAGTGACAACACGAACATGACAAAAACCTTGAAATATATATGTTTAGTTATGCAATCACAAAAATGAGCGGGCATCTCAACAGACATTCTTTATTATATATCAACAAATGAGCGTATGTTGTGTTTGAAAAATAAAGTGTGTTGAACGTCAATCATTTTCTAAAATGGTGGTTCCCCAACATCTATCTCTTGGTGCAATCCTGACCCAGTATCACACATATAGGAAAATAATACAAATGACGTTATGAAGACTACCACAAATATACGGATACCATAACTTGTATTTGACTCACTATGTTCTTTTGGTTTCAAGGCTAACAGTATCAATGTAACAACGACAGCATTACATAATGAAAAGTAGAGTGGAGATATCATTTGATTGATTTGTGTAATAGATAGAAAATATTAATGTCAAAAGAACGATGGGGTTTGTATATGTGCATTGAGCATTGATGACTTCACCTTTTTCTTGAGTGACAAAAGAGACTTCACTTTGCCAGCTTTGTCATCATAAGTGACAATTTTAATGTTATCCTTTGGTGTTATGGCACTTGTGCTAGGAGACACATGTGTTGTATTAGATGGTAGTAAGTTGATAGTCTTAAGGTTTTGCTCGGTTAATTCGTGAGTTTGATTGTTTTTGTCGTGTGCATTACTGTTGTTGTTTTCATCCAGCTTGGCAACAGACAAGTCTTGTACATCTGGTGCAACTTTTGTATCTTGTGTATCTTGTGTATCTTGTGTATCTGGTCTATCTGGTGCAACTTCTGCATCGTGTGTATGTTGTGGTATATGTGGTATATACTGTGAAACGGGTTGAATGATAACATTCTCTGTTTCGCTCGCTGCCTCATCTTCATCCAAGTCAGTAGAATCCTCATCAGATACTACATCATTATTGTCATAGTCCAAATCCTCGCTTTCTTCCTCTAACGAGTATTGTTCTTGAAATTCGTCGTTGGATGATTCAACTTCATGATGAGCGTCATTGGCACTGCTGTTGCTTGCACATTCCATGCCCAAGTTGTCTTCCAAGTTGTTTTCCAAGCCGTCTCCCAAGCCGTCTTCAAAATCCTCTCTTAAATTGTCTCGTAAGTTGTCCTCTAAGTCGTCTACTTCTTCGTCTTGGTGAGGTTGCTCATCTTGAACCTGTTGTTCCTCTTGATGCACCACGGTCTCTTCCTCCCATTGTTTGAGTGATATATTGTTGTCTTCAGCATTTCTTTCCACTTTAACATCAACATGTTGGGCTTCTTGACCACTGTCAACATCATCGTCAAAAGGCAAGAAATGGTCAAAAGTATCTTTGATACAATCACCAATGATTTTCTCTACTTTTAATTTGTTTTTCTGAACAACAAGTTTGTCAACGCCAACATCATACACAAGGAATGGTTGTTTCCAGATGCTTCTTGCTATATTCAAATAGCATTGATGAAGAAAATCAACACTATCAATAGGTACTGTGTTCTTACCATGCATACCCATTTGTATATCAAATATCTTTGCGACAAGTTTATTAAACAATGGGAAGGTTTTCTCAAAACGCGTATATTCATTTCGCAAAAGTTCCTTTGACCAAACGGAGATATCTACCAAACTTTTTTGGAATTCCTTTAACAAATACTTTTTGACTTTGTTAGTTTTCTTTACATGTTCATAGATGCTGAAGATACCACTACTGAATAACGGCACCGTTGACTTTTGCAGTTTTCGCATCAGCTCATTGCGTTGAGTATGCAAAACGAACTTGTAATCCATTACAACAACTATACAAAAAATATATATTGATGATACGCGCCTAATAAGAAGACAATGGTTGAGTGTATGGATTGTTGTTGAATGCTTGTAGTAGCGATGGATCCAAACGATTATCAGGAGTGTTCTGTAGTTTTCTATCCTTTGTAAAGTTGATATTGTCAGTGGTGGGTATGACGTTCCCTTGAATTTGTCTATCAACATTCAACGTCTCCCTTTGCGCCACAAAGTCAGACTGTGGTCTTTTGAAGTCGACATTCAACATATCTCCATTCACTGCAACCTTTGTTCCAGACTTAGTTGGTTCTCTACCATATAATATTTGTTCTTTCCTATCAGAGATGACTGCATTTTCAATATACTCTTTTGACATTTGTTTCTTTTCGTAGGCAGAGGAGGCTGTTCCATAATAATCATTGTCACTTGTAAATTGTTTTTGAGTGTTTCTTGCATCGTATTTAGTTGTTTTATAAGCATCGGCATTTTGACGATTAGCAACACCATAGTAATCGTTGTCACTGATGAATTGTTTTTGGGTGTTTCTAGCAAAATAGTCATTGACGTATGTTCCCATGCCCTCAAGTCTATCTATGTTTGCTTCGTGTGTTTCTTCCACCAGTGTTTCTTTCATGGTTGTTCGTGCTGTCTCATCAGGGTTATACACTTGTCCCCTATAAGCGCCACCAAATAAATTAGTCTCATAGTCCATTCTATCTAATGTTTCACGCAATGTTCTTTTGGCAATTTCTTCAGGGTCATACACGCTCAATCTCTTAGGACCTGTAACAGTACCCATCCCCATTTCATCATGAAGTAATGTTTCCTTGATTGTTGTTCTTGCAATGTCATTAGGATCATACATGGTTGGCTTTTCAGGAACCTGCACATTCATATTACCGAAGTGACGAGGATTGTCAATTCCATGCTCTTTCTTGCTTATTCTCATAACGTCTTGCAGTGGTGCAATGATGGCTTTTATCAAAGATTGCACATTTCCTTGGTAAACTCTTGTGGTAGTCAAATCACGCTCATTAGCGTAAACCATAATTGTACTTTTTCCATAATCATCCTTTGCACCCTTACCGTACTTATTCAAAGCGGTATTCCTCAGTCCAAATTCACCGAATTGCTGTCGGCTTGTTGGTTTGACATTGAACTCATCAAGTTTCCTTTTAGGAACGGTGTGCTGTGCAATACCAATCGTTTCCCTAGTAGTTTCGTTACGATGAGTGATCTTGACATTGAATTCAGGTATCTCACTCGGTTTTGTGTAGGCGCCTGTTGTTTTCAACAACATGTCAGGTGTCTGTTCATACCAAGTGTCAACGCGATTCTTTGCAATGTTGGGTAACGAGCCTCGTTCTCTTCCTTTTTGACCATCAACAATTCTTCCTTCGAATGTTTCTTTGGGCTTGGTAGCAACTCTAAGGTCATCAACCGACTTGTAGTAAGGCTTGATAAGCTCTTGGGTGTCCAACTGATGAAAGCCTCCTGTTGGAGTTGCCGTGTAGCCTTGACCAATACCTGGACCAACTCTGACTTGTGGTACAGGAACAACATTATTTCTCACTTTGGATTCAACATAGCGCTCTCTATAGAAATCATCCTTGTTGTCTATACCATTTACATAACTAAAGTCTTTAACCTTGTCATACAAACATGGAACTTCTTCCTTATTCCTGAATGTTTCTCTTATACCCGTATGTGTTTCCAATATACTTTTTGTGGAATGCTCATTCATATTCTGTTTGATGTTGCCACCAAAAAACGGAACCATGTTGTTGTGAGTAAAGTTTTCAACATCAATATATTCTCCTGTCAAAGACTTTACTTTCTGCTTTGGCTTGTCAAGACCATAGTTTCTTGAAATTACATTGTTCTTGATTGGATCCAATGACTTCTCATACATTTTGGTTGCTCGTTGGTTCTCGAATGCGTCAACCTTCTTGGAAAAATGCGAAGAATATATATTATCTTGAGAAGGCATCTCTCGCAAGTTCAACAACTTTGAATCAATTTCTGTTGGTTTGCTCGTTTTATTCATCAAATACCCCATTGCTACGAGTGTAGCAAGAACATATACCTCAATCATTTTACTTATAAGTTAATAACAATATTTTTTGCCTATTTAACAAACATGCTCATGAACACAGGAAGAAATGTCATCTCAAGAACTTCGTAGGCTCATCACAAGATATTTTGGACAATATATAGTAAAGGATATAGTAAAGGTAAGCAAAGAAAATGTTGCAACTCTGACAAAAAACAAATCCACTCTACATATCAGAGAATATTGCAAAAATAAAAACCCTAAACAATCTGCTAATGAGCAAAGTGAGGTTCGGCACAAGTAGCCACCTTGATCTCTTTGGTTATTGGATACTGCACATAGCCTTGTTCATCGGCTTCTTCACTATCAGGAGACTTCACCTTGATGTACTTGATTTCATCTCCCTTCAGTTCATGCACATTGGCCTCATAGAAGTATGTCTTCTTATCTGAACCACGTGTCTTTTCACGGAGAATGAACTTGATAGTAACCAGATTGTGGTATCTGTGGTATGGTGAGTCCTTGGCTTTGGCTAGAGCAAAAAGGCGCTTAGCGGCTTTCTTTGCAGCAGCCTTGGGTGTATCTCCCTTATAGTTGCCTCCTTCGAAGGTGATGTCACTTCCTTGGATTGTAAAAGAACGCTTCTTGTCTGCTGGCATTTGTATTATATCTATACAATATATTTTTTATTCAAAGTTCTGCAAAATACTCTTTGCACACTGTAATTTGCAAAACATGCATTGGTTACAATATATCCACAATTTACATTACAAAAATATATTGATGACAACGGTTATATTATTCATAATATAGTATATATAGCCGATGAAAACCGTGAGTAAACGGAAAGCAGCAGATATCAATAAATGGAAAGCGGAGATCAATCAATGGAATGAAACAATAAACCAGTGGGAGCAAGAGTTCAAAGGAAACAGCGTTTCTAACGGGGACTCAAGCAAGCTCCGAACAGAAATCATCGATAGATTAAAACAATTACAACAAGACATTAATAAAGGTATAGGTACAGATGACTGGCGAGGTAGGAATTTGTTGATAGCACATCTCAAACAGCGGGTGTCAGAAGTCGCACCCTTAGAACGAGACCTACAAATCAATAAGTTGAGAGACTTGCAAAGTGTCATCATAGGGAACCTTGCTTTCAGCGATGAAAGACAAAAACTACTAAACAATATATCAGGCTACGTTTCACATATCCAAAAAAACATTGTAGCACCAAATGAGTTCAAGAAACAGTACAATATCTATTATGGTATATATAAAACCTTGTTAGAGCCACCCAATAACGCGAATGCTACAAACAATGTGGGAGCAAACAGCGCTTCAAGAAATTCCAAAAACGCAAATGTGTATCCAAACAATTCCAGAAACACAGCAAATGTTCTTGATACGTATCCAAACAATTCTAGAAACGCAGCAAAACCACATAATTCCAAAAATGCAAATGTGTATCTAAACAATTCCAGAAACACAGCAAATGTTCCTGATACGTATCCAAATAATTCCACAAACACCGCAAAAGTCCCAAAGCCAAATGCACGTGAGCTCAAAGGAAACAGCAATAGCCAAGTAGAAAACAATAATCCTGAAATTGACTATCTCGTCTTCCACTTATCCGATGATGTGAAAGAAGACGAACGGTTTATTGAAGACACACAATACCCCATATGGTACGTCCCCCACAAAAAGACACAACTTTTTTGGGATCATGTTTTAGGTGATTCTGAGAAGTCTCTACACATCAGAAGCAAAAGCGTGTTGATATACTATGAGAGTACTCCCAAACAACTGGAATGTAGGGAAATAAATGTTCTTTTGCAACATTACAGTCAAAACAAAACTTATCCAAATGTTATGATATTATATAAAACAACATCATCGTATGATGTGCTTTATGCAAACGAACGCTTTGGCAAAATCATAAATTGTTTCCCGGTTTACGAAGAAATTGAGTCCTTCATTAAACTATTCCATCGTGTGAAATCCATTCACCAGACCTTCCATCATGTTGGAACAACATACCGCAACTTTCATACATTATACACTTATAAATTGTGGGAATCGTGGGAACCAGATGAAGACACTGACATCGAGCTTTCTGTCAGGTTTACAACACACCTAACGGAGGTCTATAAACATTCATTCTTCTATCGATTTTTTCCCCAATTGGATAGTGCAAAGGTTGAACAGCAATCATGGTTCAAGTATATATTCGACAAACCAAGGTGCGCATATGGTCGTTTGCGTCAATTTACAGGAAATTGTTGGTATCATGCAATCATAAACATGCTATTCTTGACCCCCCAGATTAACAAGATACTGCAAGGAAACTTTCGCAAAATGTCAACAGCAATGAAACAATCTATATGTGGTGATGATTTTTCTACCAAGGGCACTTGTAGGAACATCTATATTGATAGTTGTATTAGAAAGATAAATATAAATAACATGATGCAATACATATACGCATTATACTATAATATTTTTGAATTAAGAAACAAAGCTTTAACAAGTCATGGCAACATAACTTGGAAGATATCGTCTTTGATAAAAGTACATGATGATCAGAGGGCAAAAAGAAATGAGGACAAAAAACTTAAAGAAATATTGAAAACTATAAACAACAATGAAAAGTATGGGAAAGCACTTCAAAACGTTGTTGGAAGTCAATCATTCAATGTGAAGTTTATAAAGAAGTTTCAAGAAACAATACAACCTTTCGATGGACATTTTACTGAAGAAGCGTTGGAAACTATAAACAAAGCCATTTTTAATAAGGGTCAGTACATTGAAATTGATTTTGAAGATTTCTCTTTGGATGACCCAACCAAACCTGTAGTGTTGAAAACAGAAGATATGGAGAGCCCTCCCTTAATCATATTTGTTAAATCATTCAGCCTTAAGCCACAAAAACAAGTATTGTTTGAGGACGATTTTACACGGAAAATATCATTTGCATCATTGGAACCACTTACATGGTATGAATATGAACTTGTGAGCTCTCAAGTGTTACTTGCATCACAAGATGGTGGCTTGCATGTAATTGCAGGTATTAAATGCGACAACTCTTATTTTGTATATGATAGCAACAATGTATTAGCACAAAGCAACTGGATGCAGAAAGACTTCAGTGATTATTTTCAGCTAATCAAAGAACGAACTGGTCGTATATACAGTTTTGCAGGTTTTAGTTGCCTGACATTTGCAAAGATTTAGCAGATAGAAGAAAGTATTTTTTTATTCACATGTTTCGTAATCTATAGCCTACGCACATTATCGCAAGTTACAGCATAAAGACTTCCAACAGGAGGGGCCTGTTGTTTTGGCACGTTCTTTACCCATTCACCTTCCTTAAACTGTTCATCCAAGGTTGATGCACATCCTGAGCTTGCTTGTGCAGGTGGCAAAGCAGGTTGTTGGGATACAGGTTTTGGAATACATGGCCTATGGCTATCTTTAACAATCGTCCTATTGGGAATAAACCATTCAAAGGGGCGGATGGCATAGTCTTGAGGGTTGCGGCACAACCATTCCCATCTGTTAACTGTTGTCTCTTTTCCTGTGCATTTGGGATTGCTAATCAAAGTATCTTCGCGGGTAAGGAACTCGCATTCTTTATAGTGTGTGGGATTGCAGAAAGGTTCAGCCTTAGGAAGAAACTTCTTACTTGGACAATCACTTGCTTTTCGTGTGATATTCAACAACTCACTGTTGACGTCTATGAGTTCCTTTTCACACAATGACGCCCCAAACCTATCAACAAACACACCAGGAGAAACAACAAAACATGGATTGCAAGGACGAGGAGTGTTCAACATGTAGTCACCAGCACCAACCGTTTCGCTCAATTTGTGAGTGTATGCACAGTCATCATATGGCAGACCTGTAAGGCTCATTATAAGTTTAACTTAAAGGGACAAAAAAAAGAAAAGATTACTATTCAATTACTTTGAGCATGAAAATGGTCGCAATGCAGGTGGTTGAGGAACTTCAGGCAAGTCAAAGAATTGACAAGAGCGCAAATGCTTAGGAGTGGTGTCAACAACGGGAAACACGGTCTGTTTATACAGATCCTTTCCTTGCACCTTGTCATCTGCGCGTGGCAAGAAGCGCGTCCCTGCACAACGGGAATGGCCTCTGTTGATCCCAAAGAGATCATTTTCAAGGTCAATTAGATTTCCTTTTGCTTGTGATACATTGTTCCCACCAACCGTTCCTAGTTCTGAACGACATGGAGAACAATGTTGGTACTTGACTGTATCCAATAAATATCCTAAGACGGACACATTATCCCCAATCTCTTGTTTGTATGTGCATGTATCATATTGAAGCCTTGTAAAACTCATTTCTTTTATTTATAATGTTAGAAAAATAAGCAACTCCAAAAACACAAACTAATCTATGACCGCTTCCACAGATTTCCTTCTTTTTGGAAGCCACATGAACTTAGCCACTGAGAATCTTGAACATACTGGCGTGTAGGCTCACCCCCACGAACAAAAGGTTGAATAATATGTTTTGGATTTTGAATGCTACTTGCAAGGCATGGTGGAAGAGGGATAAAACGATTAAAATCCTTTTCTGTTACTTTGTCACACTCGCGAATAACGGTTGTATCTTCAGCCATCTTCATACGTGTGTCAACATTGACAATCAATCCACCCTTGTTGAATGAAGGAACAGCTTGATGCCAACGACTGGTGAGTTGGATCTTCTCCTTATCGTGGGTGAGTTTTGAGCCATTACGAAGTTTAGAGTCAGAATCTACAACGCAACCATTAAGAAAACCAGCACCATCCTTGTATCTTAGATTTGGGTTATTGGCAATGAACTCCTCAAACTTCGTCTTGTCTTTGCTGCACATTGACGTTTGATAGGTATTAAATAGCATATAGTCTCCTATTGAACGGTTTTGTAGTTCCCTTGCAATGAGTGCACATTGATCATCTGCTAGACGTGCAAAATTGTCAAATTCATGCATTGTGATATGTATTATATTATACTAACAATTATTTTATTTCAAGATACTTCGAAAACTATTTTGGACACATGCATCTCCATTGCCTTCCTTACAAGTTTTTCCTATAGGATATGCAAACTTCAAGAAGTCATCTTGTGCATTGGGTATGGTTGTTGATGGTGTTGTGTAGAAGTTCCTATCTGATGCATTTTTTTGGTATATGTCGCTCACATCTCTGTATAAGTTCTTATCGAAGTACTTTTGAGCCATTTTTTTGATAGGCCCTTTCGATACATTGCACGCTTGTGCTCTGTTTGGCTGTTGGGTGTAATCAGACATTAGAATGTTCATGAAAGGATTATTTGGTGTAGGTTTATAGCATAAATGCGATGTTCGGGGGTCTTTATACAAGTTCATCTTACTTAAAAAATATTCTTCATTTTTCAACTTCCTGCGTTCGCCATTATAGAGGAACCAAGTGAAGGCGCCTGCAATAAGAGGAACAAAGAAAACATTGATGTCTTTCTTGATTATGATGAGGATGATACTGAAATAAATGGTCAGCCGCATGATGCTATTCAGTTTCTCAGTCAATGTCATCGAAGGTGCGGGGAAAAACTTGTCGACGTTTTTCTCATTAATTAAGTTTCTTACATCTTTGAACCAAATTTGCTCCATGTTTTACTTTACAGTATAACCAGATTATAAAAATAAAAGTTTATTGATTTTCCTGTGCTTTCTTACGTTCATCAAGTTTTTTCTTCAAGCGGTCCCTTGTGGACATTCCTGAACCTTTGCGTGACCCATTCGTGTTGCGTGTTTGCACCTTCCCTTTTTTGGCCATCTTCATCATCTCTGCCATCATAGGATTAGACATTAAGTCACCTAAACCACCAAGCCCTCCCATGTTCTTCAGCAACCCACCCAAACCATCTCCGTTATTTAAAGCACCCATGACTGACATTGCTTCACTCATCAGATCTTCTTGCTTCAACTCTCCAGTATTCAATTTCTCTGTTATCTTGCTGCTAACCTTTGATACAATGTTTCCCAAAAAGTTATTGCCGTCTGACATATCCATTAACTTGGAAATGTCCTCAGGCTTATCAATATGTAGGTTGCTCAGGTCAATTTCACCCGTGATTTCCTTGGCAAGACTTGCAATCTTGCTGTTTTCAAGACCTTGCAAGAACTCCAATGGGTCATTGGCCGCGGATGGGGTGTTGCCTGCTTCAAACTGTTTTGGAACAGCTTCAGACACAGTTGTTACCTTTGTCAAAAGGCGTGTGATATCATCATCAACAATGTTATCCAGCAATTCCTTGTATGTGTCTGTGTCTTTTTGATTATTTTGAATCAAACTCAACAGACGGACCACATTATTGAAAAGAGTTTGAGAGTTTGAAGCAAGGTCTTGAAACCCGTTGTTGTCGGCGTCTTGCTCCACGCTAGCTTCTGGCACTGTATCCTCTTTTTTGAACTCCGTATAGAGGTAAGCAAAGATTAGCAAAAGGTAAATGTGGCTTGAAATAGCATCCTTATGCGTATCATCCAATGAATCGAACACAACATGCACAGTGATCTCATCTGCAATCTCAACATCCTTCACATTGTCTGTGTCATGAAGCGTATCTAGTTCCACAAACTCCCTCCAACGTGGCTCAACATTACTCCAAAACTTGTCATAATATTGACTTGAGGATTTGTCAATAACTTTATAATGCTTTTTGATAATAGGTTTAGCTTCTGTGTTCACATCCTTCAGTGTTTTAATGAACGAACTGAAGAGTTTGTTAAAAACATACAAAAACTTTGAAGACGATTCCATTTATTTATTAGTTAGCAACTAACGTATTTCACTTAAATAGAATTGGTTCAAAGCAAAATCCATCGCGATTAAGAGCACTTGTCACTAACAGCAACCAACACATGGAAGTACTTCCAAATTACATCTTTGTTGCTATCATCCAATGAGCCCCACAAACCACGCAACATATCGACAATATTGTCCCAATTAGATGCATCCACATCCTCAACATGATTAATAATGTGTTTATGGTTGTGCACCTCTGTTAGGAAAAACGTCTCATCCTTGTCAAGGATGCTGTTACGGATATCAGCAGTCAAAAATTTTGTGAACACTTCACGAGGCTTTCTCTCATCCAAGTTCTTTACAAGAAGCAGTGCCGATTTCAATTGTTTGAATTCAGGGACTTCTGGAAATGTTGAGACGAGATCTTTGCAGAACGCATCTGCATGCTTGTTGAACAAACGGTAAAACGCCAGCTTGTCAGCCATTTCCACTATATACATGGATGAATATTATATTTCTTATATGAATTACGCATGCTAGATTAGATATTAAACAAACATGCGTTTAGGTCCTAAAATCTTTTGGAGGTCCGAGTCTCTATCTGCCATATACTTCTCAAGTGATGCATTGAAGTTGTTGTTCTTACTGTCATCTTCTTTGACAGCATGTATTGGCTGGTCGAACCCTAGAATATTAAAGTTTCTTGCACTATCACCCAACTCAGAGTCAGTCTCTTGTAAGAAAGAGAAGTTGTCAGTGTAAGAACTGGTATTGACACCCACAAGAGAATAAGGTTGCAGGGAGGACACACTCACAAAACTTTTCACATAGTTCAGTAGGTTTTCATCCGCAATCAATTTCTTACCGTCTGTATATAGGAGTGGCACACGATCGACAAAGTGTGGAAGTTTCAAGTTTTTGTTATCAACAGACACAAGCATGAACCGCTCTTTGAGATGATTATCAGCAATAATTCGTAGTATCTCTCTGCTGAACCCACAAGCATTACTATAAAACAGGATGTCTTTCTGCATCTTATTAATCTAATGTCTAAAAAAAACATCCAAAAAACGCACAATAGCAATAAATAATGGTATATTATATTAAATAGTAGTATGGAAGCAACACTTGCTGGTATAAGCATAGGTGCTTTGATTTTTGGGATCATCAAAAGCAGACAATATAGTGATACAAACAACATCACCACCGTCATCCCACCCTCACTCCAAGTCGCTTTGAAAGCATACCAAAATGAACCAAGTAAAGACAATCTAAAGCGGCTTGAACAACTTAAACAACAAGAGGAACTGGAGCTTGGTAAAGTAAAGAAGCAAGCACAAGACGAAGCTAACCGCAAGATTGCACAGATTATGGAAGATGCCAAGGCACAAGCCCAACGTATGTATGCCCAAGGGAAACTCGAAGAAGCTAAGAACATCGAGAGGTTGGCGCAGTTGAAGAGAACAACAATTCAAGAAGATACACAAGCTAACCTTCAAGAACTTGCCAAAAGGTTCCAAGGCACTATGACGACCATCAACACAATGATGACAAATGCGCAACTCACCTCTGACAAGAACCTTGAGAAACAAATCGCTGCCGTAACAAATGAGTTGAGAACAGCAAGGAATAATGAGGCCATCTTGCGAAACCAAGTATCTCAACTCCAAGCACAACTCAAGAATGCTTCATCAATCAATCCACGACAGACCGAAGAAATGCGTATCACTATCGAAAATGCCAAGAGGTGTTCATATGAAGCAGACATGTTGAAAAGAGAACTATTTATGTTGAAGGCAGCCAGCAATGGTGATCAAAATGCCATGAGGATTTCAAGTCAGTTTGCTGAACTTAGAAGACAACTCGATGAAGCAAAGAGGAACGAACAACAATTACTCTTTCAGCTTCAAAACGAACGCATGAGAAAAAACTCAGGTGCAAACGCATCTTCTAGGTATAGAATACAACAGCTTGAGAGTGAATTGAACAATCTAAGACTTGCCTCAACAAGCAATTCTGGAAAAGACATGGTTATCCGTAACCTACAACATGAGTTGGAAATGGCGCAAAGAAGAGAAAGAGATGCAGTACAACAACTTGAACAAATGAGGAGTGCAAGTTACAGAAGTGATGGTTCCGCCTCACAACAACGCATATATGACCTCGAAAGGCAACTTGAACAGTTGAGGAGAGTAGCTAATAATCCAAGAAGTTCCCAAAGTGATGGATTTGCCGCACAACAACGCATCTATGACCTTGAAAGGCAACTGGCACAGACTAGAAATGCTGCGGATAATGCGAGAAGATCTCAAAGTAATGGATTTGCCGCACAACAACATATCTATGAACTCGAAAGACAACTAGCAAATTTGACCAGTAATGCAAACAACAAGGTAACCGATATGGCGCGTGAAATTAGTCAACTAAAGAACAAGCTACAATTCTATCAGGACGAGTACTCTATACTCAAAAAAGAAATGAATGCAACGACACTCAAACAAGATAAGAATGCGTCAATGAGTAATTCTGCCCTTCTCAACAATGCAAGAAATGAAATTAGAGACTTAAAGATGAAACTGCAAAACATCAGCTTAGCTGGAAATGCAAAACCGAATGAGGCGCGTTCCGCGTTGAAAATTGCAGATCTTGAAGCGGAACTTAAGCGTGCCAAGCTGGATAACCGACCAAGCACTGACATTGAAGAGGAAATAAGATTATTGAAAAAACAAAGCAGTCCAGACACGCAACAATTGGCCTCTGTTCTTGTTGATTTGAATAACAGATTAGAACAGGCACGTGCAAGTGAAATGGAGGCAAAAAAAGCATTGAGGAATGCAAACACAAGCGATAATGATACTATTGTGTTGAAGACACAACTGGCACATGCAGAAAGTGAAGCCCAAAAACTAAGGGATGAAATCAACAATATGAAGAAAGCAGCATTAATACCTGCTGCAAGTATGGCTCAAGCAGAAGAGATTGCTACTGTGCAACAAAAACTGGAACAACATAGCAACAATTCATCTGACTTATCTCAAGCTTTAGAAAACGCAAAACTTGCTCAAGATGAAGTTAAACGTCTTCGGGAACAAGTGAGTGAGCTAGAAAAGTACAAACAAAGAGTGAATGAACTAGAAGATGAACTGAGTGTTGCACGCTTGCAAACCCCAGTACCCCAAAGTGACGCCTTCCAAGGACCTGCAAATGAAGTGATTTATCAAGTGGTACAACAAGCAAACAGCCAACGTGACAATGCACAAAATACAGCACGACAACTGCTGAATCAAGCCAACGTTAAGGTGGTCAATGCATCATCAAATACGAATGTAAACGATCTGAAACGGCAGCTTGAAAAAGCCAAGAATGATGCACAACAGATCGAATCTATAGCAAATGCAAAGTATGCATCTCTTTTGCAAACCACAGAACAACTTCAACAACAGTTGATGGAAACTAAAAAGCAGTTTAATGCACTTCAAAGTGAAACCAACAAGATCAAAGATTTTGCTAATGCAAACTCTGCAAGACGTCAGTTAAATGATGTTGTTTCTAACTTTACGCAGCAAATGACACAAAATGCACAAAGTTCAAATGCGGGTCTTGATGATTGCTTGAAACAGGTAGCAACTGCTTTGCGAGACGCAAAAATGGATATGAGCAAGGTCGAACAGTTTATTCTTGATGTAAGATCAGACGATCCAAATTTACAAGAAGAAATCAAACAGCTTCGGCAAGTATTGGAAATCAAAAATAAGGCTTTGTTGGAAGCAGAGAAAGTGCAAGACAAGACCAATGTATTGAATCAAGTGTTGATAGTCAAGCAAAACGAGTTTACCAACAGCAAACCGCCAGAGGCAATAATTCAAATTGTGAAAAACACACAAGAGAAGGTCGATAAAATAGTCGAAACAGCAAAAACTGAAGTTGCGGAGGTCGTCAATAACAACATGGTTTGTCCTTTGAGGAATTGTCCAACTGTCAAGACAGAAATAAGTTGTGGTGAAACTATGCCTAAAGTTCTTGACAATTTCACTGATGACGTTTATCAAACTTTTCACAAACGATTACAGGAGTATAAAACAAAACTGTACGCCACAAATGATACCAGTCCATACCTAAATCCTTTGAATGCTGGATACGGAACTGACAAAAATGAATACGGAATGAGTTTGATCAACCAAGATGCACTTCTCAATAAACACAATAATTTGTTTGTTCCCTTGATCAATACTGGATATTCGCCAACAAAAGATTCGGAGAAGATTAAAAACCAATTGGACACAAGCTGCATGGGCATTTACAAAACATTGCTTCATATTAAAGATTATATTACAAAGTTAAAGGTTGAAGTACCCTTGTTGCACTCTGTTGACACGGTCCCGCTACCACCTGAAAATACAAAACCCGAAGTGATCTTAGAAATGTTAGGAAGACCAATAATCAACTTATACATCACTATCATTCGCACTATATTGAATAGCCCAGTCACATTTAAATTTACATCCTTATATACATCCAAAATTCAGGAGCTTCTCAAACCCGATAAATTTCCTCAGCTGCAGTTGCTAGATACTATGAGCACAGGAACAATCTACAGACCTTTTTTCCTTAAAGTCATGTACAAGTTTCTGTATGTAGATATCACATCCCTTTTGCAGCTACGAAACAATTCACAAATTTCTTCGTTTTATGATTCACATCTGCGACAATATGAAGACAAGATTGTACTTCAAGACACAATCAATTGTGCTCAGATCCTAATGGAAAGCGGAGTTTGCTCTCAAAGATACCTGTATATCGAAAGGTTCTTGAACAGTATAGATGATGCTTTTAAAAGTAATTCATTGTCTACAAAGATTTTTAACGTTTACATGCTTTTGTATATTGCCTATAACCTGCCCTTTATGATAGCATTTATTGGGTACATTTACAAAAACGTTGAAGATGAAACAAACAGTGAGTCGTTGACCAAATTCTTAGATGAAGTCATATTAGAAAAGTTGAATGCTAATGTGCTGACATATGTGAAGGTTCGCAAAGATGATGAGAAAACACAATACAATGGACGTTTCCGTGTGTTTGTGAACAAAGGAAAGAATACCCAGCCAAATACAGTGCTGCTCGTAAAGTACAATGAACATAACTTTCCTTACTATATGAAAACTAAAGAAGGCACAATAGTTCCTGACACAAACTTGAAAAGTAACTATCAAAGAATTTACGCATATCCAGGTTACGATTCAGTTTTCAAGATGAGAAATAACGAATTATATCTTGACCATTATCAGGAGGAGTATCTGTTGGGTCCTTTTACGCGTATCTTTAATCATGAGAAAACAAATGGGGAGGTTGCCGTTGACATGACTGAAGTGAAAACGCATTTATCAAGTGAAAACCCTAGACCAGTCTTTCTCATAGGGTATGGTGCTTCGGGAGCAGGTAAAACATCTACTTTAATTTACTTTAATAAACCAGAAGATCCGCGACTGAGAAATGGTGTTTTGATGCATTTGTGCAAAGAGCTTGCTGTACAATTCCCAAACATATTGGTCAAATGCTATGAAGTCTTCAACAAAGTAGATAAAGCATCAATTGAACAGCAAGACATTAAGTATGAGTTAGGAGAGCGTGAATCCGAAACGTTACATTTCCAATACAATGGAACAGATCAGTTTGTTTTGGTAAAGGATTATGTCCACAAAAACAAATTTTCAAAACGGGTAGAATTCATATATCCACAACAAGAAGACTGTAGAGTGTCCAAGTTCCAAGCAGGCAAATCAACGTTGGGTGAAGTGTTAATACACATGATCGACGTAGATAGGTTTGTGAAAGCGACAACAAATAATCCCAATAGTTCTCGCTCTCACACTATTATATTTGTCAAGTTTGGTAACAAGGAAGGATACTACAATGAGAAAAGAACATTGATTATTGGAGACTTTGCTGGTGTAGAAAACACTTTTGATTGTAAGGATGAAAGGCAACTCCTTGGTTTTTTGCGTGTAAAGGAAGATAAACCAAATGGTAAGGCATTTTACAGTCGTGAAGATCCATCTTTGTATGGAGCAGAAGGTGGAATGCGAAAGCGTGCACATAAAGCAAGGAAAACCCGTTTGAATAACAGTAGAACTTTGATTGGTGGTAAACTTGAAAGAGGTTGTGACTTTGTACGTGAAAATGACACACCAGACTTTTTTGAATTAGGTAAGAGTAATTTCCGTTCAAACAAGAAGCAAATTCCAGAGATTAATGAAAAATTTAGCAATGTTGTCCTCAGAGAACCCAAATATACTTATAAAGTAGATAATGAAATTCTAAGCCTTTTATTCAACACAAAGGAAAACTACGCAATGTACTTGAAAAACATACTAGAGACGGTTCTATTGGTTAACGGTGTAACTACTGACCAACCACTGAAATATCTGACACAACAACCACAGTCAGTTGTGATGCAGATGTTTGCAAAATATATGCAGCATGAAGAAGGCTTCAATAAATTTTTGGAAAACACCAAAACATTCAGGGCGTTCATGGTTCAATTGCAGAATCGACAAGACAAACACGAATTTGTCCGAGACACGTTGTTCAAAAACATCAAAGGCTGTTGTGGACTACAGGAAGGTGAGACCTTTCATGATTTCATGCAAATTGCTTCCGCAGGGTTTGAGATTGAAAAACCACTGAGTAGGGATGTTATGGCTGACCTTGGGAAGGATTGGGGACAGAAAACAATAACAACCACACTGGGTCAAGCGCATCATGTATTGTTTTCCAATAGCCCGAATCCCAACTTGCAAGACAGAACTAGTTATTCAAGGAAGACCTTTCCTGCACACAAACATTTTGGATGGGTAACTTTAGACTACAGTTTCAAAGGCATAACCAACGCTAAGGCATTCTTGGAAGAATTCACAAAAAGTACTAAAACAGTACAGAGTACCAAAACTCAAAACATGATACCAGACCTTGTAAGGGTTAAACTGATTAGACGCCCAGCACAGACAAGTGACACCCAAAACTATGATATGGTGACTGTAAAACCTTCAGCTATCTATGAAAAGATGAAGGCTATGTTTGTTGGACCATTCTATACGTATCTTGGATTTCAGCTAGGAGACAAGTTTAATGCTGCAACAATTGTATCACAATTAACCAAAAGCGCATTGAGCAAAACCGGAAACGACGACAAAGTTATTGCACACAATGAACGCATCGATTTATTGACACGTATCTTTGAGAAGTACAATGAAACCACCTTGCGTGACTTTTGCATAGCATTTGTTAAAGAAGCCTTTGACATCATTTTGGAGATGATGTGTAGAAAAAGTTACTATGAGCATATATGTAAAGTTCGACGCCAAGAGGGATACTTTATCAACAGCTCATTGAATGAGATTCGTGAACTCATCAAAGACATAATGTATGAAAAGAACAAAGATAGCATTAACATCTCACCCTTGTTTCATAAGCCTTGCTTGCCCGCGTATTGTGAAAAGACGGACTGCTTTTCGATGACGGTGCAAAAGAAAAGTGTGAAGAGTCTTGTGTTTAATATCATTGTGAAAGAGTTGGCACCAGACAAACAAGCTAACGTCCAAAAGAACCTAATCAAAACTGCTTCCGTATTGCAAGACCTGGTCATTGGAGTGTTTGTTGTTATAAACCTTTCAAGCATGGCTAACAATCCACCTCCTGTCCCATACATTGACACAAATAGTGTGAGAGTAGCTCTTGGTGAGACAGGATACGTAACAAATAGGCTTATTGCGGAGTGTAGGCGACTGAAGAAAAGATTAAAGGAATTAACTTTTAATGGAGTGGCTGTCAAACTAGAAATCCCCGAGGATATATCAAATAACATAAACGCAATTGCTGAGCAAAGCAATGTACAAAATAGGTCAACTACCAAGACTGATAAAGACAGTCTCGAAGTAGACAATCTTATCACGTCATTAGAATATCTAGAAAAGGTAAGCGCAGCAAGCTTGATCGGAACTTTACATTATGCTGATGCCTTGGCAAAGTTCAACACTACACAGGCAATATGCACACAGTACATCTTAAAAAACATGAATATTGATGCATATGAAGCATTACTTGATGCACTCTCATTGAAAGACATAGCTGACACGGCTGTGGTGTACCAGTCCGACAAAGAACAAGGCAACAATGAAGAAGGCATTAAAAAGCAAGAAAAAAGACTTGGTTTACAATGGGCAAAAAACATTTAAAGTCTCTAAAAAATTTGATATTATATGTTTGAAGCATAAGGTATTAAAGCCATAACTTATTTTGTTGTAAAAAGTTAAGATGACAACTTATACAAACATCGTGCGCAATGGCAACAAACACTTGTCTATGACTATTAACAATGTTGATGTTTCCATCATCAACTCCATTAGACGTATCATCTTGTCTGAAATACCCAATGTCGCATTCCATTTTGATCCTAATGATCTTGACCATAACGACATTCACATTCATAAGAACACATGCGCATTACATAATGAGTTTCTTGCACACAGACTATCACTCGTTCCATTGTGTTTCAATGAAAACGAGGTCAATACTTTTGATGCGTCTCAATATAAGTTTGTGCTAAAGAAGCAAAATACATCTTACGAGACGATTGAAGTGACAACCAAGGACTTTGAAATCTATGACGAGAAAGGACAAAAGTATCCCGATGCAGTCAAGGAACGCATCCTTCCCAAGAATCCAGTCACCAAAGAATACATTCTCCTAACCAAGTTGAAACCTAATTTGCATGATGACGTTTCGCCCCCAAGGGGAGAAATGGTTGATCTTGAATGTATTCCAAGTATCAATACAGCGACGAAACACTCGAGATGGTCTCCTGTGAGTTGTTGCTCGTATGGGAATGCTATTGATAAAGACCTTGCCACAAAGAAGTTCGAAGAGCTTGTGAAGAAACGAGAGAGTGAAATAGGTAGAACATTGAAGAAGGATGAAAAGGATACTTTGCTTAAACGCTTTAACACATTGGAGGTGTACCGTTGTTTCAAAAAGAACAAGTATGATGAAGCGGATACCTTTGAATTCAAGATACAAAGTGAGTGTGCATTGAGATGCTCTTACCTATTCTTCAAAGGGTGCAAGATCCTTATTGACAAAATAGAGCAATTTACTGCCAATCTACAAGACAAAGAAGCAAGTAACGTCGGAATATCTAAACTTCCAGGTGTTCCTAACTTCTATCAAGTTGAGGTAAGGAAAGAAGGTTTTACACTGTTGAACGTCTTACAATCACAAATTTACAACATATGCATTCGAGAAACAGCACCTAACCAGAATATTTTGGAGTACATTGGTTACTATCAACCACATCCATTGGATGAAGTGATGGTCATGAAACTAAAATTCAAATCAGAGGTGGAAACAGATGTAGCCTTTGCTGTAGACTTCTTGACTCAACGTAGTCATGAGATTGTTGCAAAGTGCAAAACAATCGTCAAGGAATGGATCGCATCCGTGGATGACTTGAAGGATATCAATGAAGTCCAAGACTTCCTTAGTGTTGTCTAAAATAATATCTTTTTTTAATCTAAATTGAACCTATGTCAGCAGAGGAGTTCAATGATGATATTTTGATCTCACTCGATGATAACATCATCGAAGAAATTGTTCCAATTTCTCAAGTAAGAGAAGAGGTTATCAAGGACGATGCAATTCTAAGGTTGAACAAAGATCAGATAAATGCAGCCATCACTAACTTGATGATTGATCGTCACAAGAACAGCACAGCATTGAGAAACAAGGTCACCGCCTACTCTAAGCTCTTCTTCAACTACCCATTTGATGTAGATGTGGAGATAAAAGGATTGAAGCCTGTAATTTTATGCGACAAGTTAACCTACTTTGTAACGGAAGATGACCATGCTCAAAACAAAGAGTATGAGTATGCACACTTCATGAAAAGTGAGAAGTTGTCCAACTTCCTTTCCCAATTCCACTCCATAAACAGGGATACATCGAAACAATCATCTATACAGTCTGCAAACAAGTTGTATGCCTTGTATGCTCCATATACAAACAGAGAAAGTCCTGACGTGCGCACACTACAATATCAAGCATCGACAGACCATGATGCAGTCAGGCATTGCATCTTTGAGGAGTTTGATTGTGATACTGATGCTCAAACAAGATTAGAAACCATGAGATTGATTGGAACAGTCAAGCGTAATGACATTGTATATTATGATGGTGATGTGGTGAACGTCATTGGATTTTTCAACCAAGCAAATGACAGTTTAGAGTTTGAGGAGTTCGACATCAATGAGTATATTCACCAAGTCAAGAAATTCAGGGAGGGTGAAAAGGTTCATGTGGTGTTCAACAGACCAACGTTTGATGCCACTCTTCGGAAACTGAAAAAGTATGTGAAAGGTACTATCAAACATGCAAGCAAAAATGAGTTGGTTATAACCTTGGCGGAAACTGTGTTTGAGGATGACAAAACAAACTACAACACAATCTCATTCACACTTGCAGATATATTGTCTAACCATGTCTTCTTATACTCGTCGCAAATGAATATAGATGACTGCTTCTCTAAGCAAAAACTGTTGTTGAATAACATTTTGTTCAGACTGCCTCAAAATGAAACATACGCCGTAGATGACATACAATCATTTATTATGCCGAATTCCATTTCAGAACTTATTCTGATGCATGAGCCTCATTTTTATAAATACAAGAATATCCGTGACATCCAACACAAAATTCTCAAGCCCGTTGGTATCGATGTCAATAACCTTCCACAAAATACTTATGCTCTATTGACATATATATTCTCGCAACACAAGCAGCCCCGCAAACGGAGAGTGCATGCCGTCCAACCGAGAGCTAAAATCCCTTATAGAAACACAACACCTCTGTTAGATTTTGAACATCACCATACCCTGTTTGACTTTTACACCAAACAATACACTGCACACGATACATATATTGATGATGCACTCAATCGTTTTCGATACCTGAAGAGTAATCGCGACAATGGTGCTTACTATGTTTTGAGCGTTCTTCAACGCGGGTTAAAAAAGAAATACAATAAACACATTCACTCACTAGCAAAATACAAGAAGAACTTGTTGAAGGTTGAAGATGACCTAGATAAGTTGGATATTCCGTTGCAAAATGCTAAAGATGCGGTGAACATTTGCGCACCAAAGTATAGCAAAGAATACAAAAAGCTCGATAAATTAGTTGCAGACAATGGCAAGCAATTGTATTTTGACAAAAAACTAGATGTTACACCATACAGTGTATTGCAAGGTGCTGGAGGTAAGTCCGCAAATGAACAAAAGGTGCATGCCATGAATGAGTTAATGACAAACGCAAAGTACAAACATATATCCAAAAAGGATCTGGAGTTCGAAGTGGAATCCATTGTTTCTGGAAAACGTCGTGTTCGCCTTGGAGATATGTGTGTTCTCCATACTACTTACGGTGATGTTGTCTATGTGCGTAAAGACGTGAATGGATACGAGATGTGGGTGAAGCAATTTACCACCCCATTTAAAGTTTGCACAGACAATCCATTGGTCGAGTTCAATGACCTTGTCAAACTTGAGACATGTGTCAAACAATCTTTTGATGATGTCTGTCGCAACAATAAAGATGCAAGAATGATGCATAGGTATCACTTGCTCAAGAACATACAAGCAACACTAAAGAACATTCTAGACGTTCTTGAAAACTATGAACGCATCAACGAAATAATGCAACAAGATATCACAATGTTTGGGTCTCTAAATGTGCATGCACCAGAAACCTATGTCCCCACAAGAACCTTCGAGCATGAAGAACATGTTGATTATGAGGAGTACGATGGTGAGATGGGTAATGCAGATAATGTGGAATTCACAATTGATGGAAATGACCTAGGAAACTTTGTCTTTGTTGGCAATCAATCAATCAATGACACAAATAAACAGATTGACATTGAAAATCAAGAGACATTGAATATGCTTTTGTCATTCATACAAGTTCCATTAGATACAAACGAGTTCACATACATTCTTCAAAATATCAATGCATTGTATCCGCGTTCAACAATAGAACAATCTCTTCAACAACTCGAAATTGCATATTGGAAGAAATTCAATGTGAATGTCATGAAACCTTCTAAGGAAGTTTTGCAGAAACTGAAAGACAAACTGCTCCAACTAAAAGCCAACAAAGAAGTGGAATTGATTTCAAAATACTACTTCAACATCCTGCGAACCATGATAGCATACATTATTGTTATCATTTTTATCAGGTATCCTGATTACACTATACAAGTGATCATCCCTAGTTGCGTGAAGTTGTTGTCTTATGTTGGTTACCCAGTGTCTGAAAAGACCGATGCGCAACGCTCGTTGGTGAGTTATTTTGCATGCTTATTGACGAAGATCAGTGTTAGCGACGATGTTCGGTTTGCATTATTCTATGAGAAAGATTCTCAAGAAATACAGAGTTCAATCAAAGAGGCTATCGACACAATTCTATCACATAATGTTGAACTCAAAGTGCAATTGGAGATTAGCAAACCCAAACTGTCCAATCACAAACACCACGAGCAACAAGAACTTACAAAAGACATAACGGAACTACAGGGTTTCAAGCCCAACTTCAGGTTTGGCAATATCGATAGGACCAACCCCAAAACAAAAAAGGTGCTCTCTTATATAAAAGCCATTCAGCAGATTGTAGCGGACTCTAAAATTTCCAAACAAAGTGTCCTTAATATACCCAATCTATTTAATGCATGTTGTGCAGAAGTCTTACGCAAAGACATTGACTTCTTTGACTACTTTGAAAGTTCAAGTGGGTACAAAAATGCCAAAAGTAAAGTCGCCGACTTACCACATCAATCCTTTCATGACATCAACCTTCATCCTTACACAAAGAAAAAGGAAGTGTTGGACTTGTTTTCAAAACACAAGATACAACAAACCAGCGATGTCGTCGCGCCTATTCCCACCTTTGCACATGATGAGTATGTTTCAGAAAGCGTTAAAAAACAGTTGTCAAACTTTGCCGTTGGAATCGGTAATCCAGATATCAAGAGCCTTGTAGTTGAATGTGCTGAGAACTTTGACAGAGTAAATTGGTGGGAGGATAAATTTTATCCTTTGATGCATGCCAGATGGGAGGACTTTGTAAACACATTGTCATTGTATATCTCAGATAAGATGAGTGCTGACATTGCGGATTACATCAAAGCCGTACTCATAGATGTTGGAAGCATTGTTGATGATGTGAAGACAACAAGAAATGTCATGCTCAACTTCATTAAAGCCAAGATGAATTCAATCCTTGGTTCTATCAAGAATGTCAAAAAACTGTCACAAGAGATGACTGATGAGACAGCTTTAAGAAATGATGCATTGTTTTCTATCATTGTAAGTGTGAGTAACAATAAGAACTACCAATCTATTTTACAGCATCTATTGGAACCCATGACCATAAGCAAGGCAATCGAACATGTATATTTCAGGACAGATGATGAAGAGGTGATTGTCAAGAATGTGTCATTACTAACATATATATTTATTACATCATTACAATCATTCATCAAAAAGACACATGGATCTCATGACAAGTTGTTAGCAAGTGATCAAAACATTGTTACGCAAGATTGTTTGAGAATATCATGTATGATTGTTTATCATATCCTTGAAAAATTAGCAGGTGCATTGAATAACACACTTGTGGATCCATCTAAACTGAAGAAGGCCGTTGAAGAACTTCGTGAGAGAAGAAAACAGGAGTTGATTGCATCCTATAAAGTAGATGATGAAGAACGCCAACTGCAAATTACTCTCAAGAACATGGGACTTGAAAATTGGGCAGACATATTGGTTGGTGATGACAACGAACAGAACGAGCCTGTTGCACAACATACAATATATCAAAAAGATGAATATGATATGGCTAGAGACGAGATATACGAAACCTTTAAGGGCGAGCACAACGACAATTATGGAGATGACGAAGACGATGAAGATGTCATGGTTAGTTATGAAGCATATGACTACTAAATAATCATAATTAGCACTTGAACTGTATATGCACTTGTCCAACTCTAAAAATAGCATTTTGCGAGTTAGACGAGAGGTTTAGAGCAAGATGACGGGAGTTGGAGGAAGTCATCGAAAACCACGGTGTTGCATAACTGACGTATCCATAATCACTTCCATCATTAGACAATGTAAAGGTGGATGTTATGTTTGAATATTGAGGAGAGCGCGATGATACGTAGTCTTGCACAGTCATCACAGATGTCGATGCCAATTGTGTCAATGGACAGCCCCTGAATAGGAGTCTTGCAAACTTCCATGACATGTTTTCACCGCTCAAGTCTTGATACAAGAAACTGGTTCCATAAAACAATGAACGAAGCGTGCTACTTGCTGGATTCCCAGCCTCCAAAGTATTATCTAATACCATTGAACTACCAACGGATACATCGGCATATGCACTTTCAGGGATGAGAATGAAGGTTGGACCCAAGGTACCAACCGCTGACCGAATGTTTGATGAAGAATAAACGTCACCTAGTACGTGAATTTTAAAGGATGGATTACTTGTACCCACACCCAAATTGGACATGACATATTGAGAGCCTTCAACCTTGGTGTTTCCGTATACATGCAAGTTCTCTTGAGGATCCATGACACCCAAACCAACAAAACCACTGTTATTTTCTAGAATGAATGGGTATGTCGTTCCAGGCACTTGCATAACCAAACCAACGTCTTTACTTGCTCCCACAAGGTATGAATTAGACCCCAAGTATAATCGTGCTTGATCTCCCATATTTACAAAATTATTTGAACCCTTGATGAGCAAATCTCCGTTGCATATCGTGGCATTACTTGATATAGTAGTCGTCCCTTTCAACACAAGATTACTGGCCAATTTACTTGATATGATGTTGTCATCCAAGATGAAGTTACTGGTGAACTGACCAGACACAACATTTGATGTATTAAATGGTGGCAAAAAGTTGGAGTTGGTGATGACACCATTTGAATCAATAATGACCTGATTATTGATGATAAGATTGCTGGTAATGACATTGCATGCTGTCACATTTGCCAACAAAGTAATGTTAGATCCTGATATATTGGATGTCAGTATATTTCCTCTTATTGTTGCAGTTCCTTCTACATCTAATTTTGTGGCAGGACTAGTATTAGACCCAATACAAACAAACCCTCCATCTGCAATACTTAACACTGTAATATTGTCATCTTTGAATGTTGCTATTGGTTGAGCACCATATTGGGTAACCTCCAAAGCTGGACCAGTGCCATTGTTGGAAATACTAAACCTCTCAGTTACTTTCAAGTCGGTGTTGAGGGTTGTGGTGACGCCGTTGACCAACAAATCGCCTTCTATCCTTGTAGAACCAGCCACGTAGAGGTTGAAATTAGAGCTGGTAGTATTCAGTCCAACACTGACGTTAGACGCATACACTGTTCCTTTTTCGATGGAAAAATTTGATCTACTGATGTTTATGGTAGACTCAATATTACTACCAAACCCTAAAAGGATATGCTGATTGGACGAATATCCACGAAGCACAATGTCATTCGTATAAGAATTTGTAAAGATGTCAGAATTAGTTTTGGCATACTGAAATGAAGCCAACATCTCTTATACAAAAAAAACAATATATTTCAATCTATATATCTATATTCTATTAGACAACTCTTGAATAGAACCGATGCATAATGCTAACAGTTGATTGGGATCAATTGTTTTTATTCTCCCCATTACTCCATGCACAAATACCCATTGCACGTCTGTATGTAATGAAACAAGTTCCAATCCATAAATGATATCCATAGACCCTATTTCGGCAATGTACTCTTGGGTTTTTTCTGAAGTGCCCAAAACCAGTTTATCTCCAATTGAAAAAGCTGATACATGTTTGGGCTGTTCAAGTTTTATGAATACTTTGTTGTCTATGCGTGTCACCTTTGCAAAGCATTGACCTTGTGGTAATATACCATCATACTCTTGCACTGCTTGTGGGAACACCATTTCGACGTCTTGAGCAATAAGTCCTTTGTGGTATTTTGTTGTGTTGGTGGTATCTTGTGAAGTTGCATGCTTGTATGTAAAATCACATACTTTCAGCTTGCATAGGGTGCTTAAGTCTCCCTTTGATGAAGAATAACTAATGTTGTCCTTTAAATGTTTGTCGGACGTCATGTGGAAGCTAGTTGCGTAAATATCATTTGTGACATATACATTGTCGTTGAGGAATAGTCCAACACCATTTGTAATCTTAAGACGCTCTACATTACCATATGACATTGCAAATGCATTGCTTGTATTGGTGATGAGCATGTTGCTCGTGTTGCTATTTGCAATAACAAAGTCGCCTGTCAAAGTGGTCGTGCTCAATGTAGATGTTGTGCCAATATATACATTGCTGGATATTGACAATGTTCCAGTTATATCTAATGTGACATTACTACGAGGTGTCCTCCTCAAACCCACATTGTTTCCCCAAATATACATTGCTCCAACACAGTTGGGTGTATTGTTGGATGATGTATTACCAATGATAATCTTGTTGGATGTGTTATCGTCGTAGGTTCTAAATACAATATCACTATTGCTCTGATTAAGGAATATATTAGGATTGGACATACCAATCTCAAGCCAACCCTTCAACAAAGATGTTGGTTGTGCCATCTCAAAGTATTACAATAAAAGCATAATTTTTTTGTATTGTTGAATGACTACATTGTATAGCACCAATAAGAAAAGGAATAACGATAAGACACCACATATTAACAAGAGTAGGCTAAAACCGATACTTGACTTGACTATGTCAGTGTTGCGATACCACAACGCATACAAAATGGACACTGCCAAAAACAAAGAGATACCTAGAAATAATATTGAAACTAATAGCGACATGTATAATTTTACTTTGTCTGGAATTGTTTTTGGTTTCTTGGTTTCATCTTTGCTGAATACATCACGGGCATTTAATGTTTTTCGCAAGCCTTCTAGATCATCAACGTTGAGTTGCCTACTTGCAAATACCACAAAGTCCAAGAAGGTATCATCCGACATCTGTTGAAGTGTACTTGAATTGAATGCATACTTGACAAATTTCTTTCTCGTTGATGTGGAGAACTTCGGAAATAATATCTGTGGGGCGCTCGGCGTGTTTGCTTGTGTAAAGGACTGTTGACCCATATCGCTGTTCGTCTTTATTCTATTAGAGAAATACTTAAGAGTTTCATGACATTTGCGTAATAATAATGCCAGTTCTTCCTCGTCCAACAAAAGTCTTATTCTTCGCAACAAATGTGCGTCAATATAATGGATATTCCTATGCGATTTACGAGTTGGCTTGTGAAATTGCAAAAAAACAAGATATTGAACTCACATTGTATGGGTTTCAGAACTTCTACAATAACCCTTCTCACACAAGAGCATTGCCTCCTAATGTCTATGAATATGATGCTTTCGCTAATGAAAATCCAAAGCAACAAGGGTTTGGATTTGAACAAGTAACAGAATTTGTCACTATGAATCAACCTGATGTCTGCATTATCTACAATGACATGGTTGTGGTGACGAACGTAATCAACCAACTATATAAAGTGAAAGAAAAAAACTTCAAAATTATTGTATATATTGACCAAGTGTATTTGCATCAAAAGAAGGACTATATCAAATTCTTAAATGAAAAGGTTGATTTTGTTTTGGCCTTTACACCTTACTGGGAAGAGTGCGTCAAGCAACAAGGAATTACACTACCAACGGACTATTTACAACATGGGTTCAATCCAATGATCCATTATCCTTTTCCCAAGGAGTTGGCTAGACGGTATTACAATGTGAAATCAGATGACATTATTATACTTAACCTCAATAGAAATCAACCAAGAAAACGTTGGGACGTATGCTTGCAAGCATTTGCTGAGATCGTTGCAAAACACCATGACAAACCAATCAAGCTTCTTATTGCTACAAGTGTTGATGGTGCATGGAACTTGTTTGAAGTATTTGAAAGAGAACTGAAAAAACGCAGTATGACCTTGGAAGATGGAATGAAACACATGATTGTGATTGACAACCCTCAGCAATTGACCGATGAAGATATCAACATCTTATATAACCTTGCTGACATTGGGATCAACACCTGCGATGGTGAGGGCTTTGGCCTCTGCAACTTTCAACAAGCAGGAATTGGAATCCCACAAGTAGTACCATATGTAGGAGGGTTCCGTGATTTCTTTAATGAAGAAAACGCAATGATTATAAAGCCTGTTGTCAATCTATATATTGATAACTCTAGAGATGGCGTAGGAGGTGAGTCAGAGGTCTGTAGTTACAAAGACTTTGTAGATGCACTTGACACTTACATCATGAATCCCGACATCTTAAGGAAACATGGTGATAATGCACGAAAGCATATCCTTGAACATTATAAATGGAGTGATTTGGGAGAACGATTATATAATGTCATCCGTAAAGTAGTGGATACCCCCGCCACACCTTCCCCTGCTACACCTACAGTTGAAGTAAATGATTCATCTCCATCTCATCCTTCTCATCCTTCTCAACAAGCTAATGATGTGTTTACATTGGATGATATAGCAGAAGTCTTAGAGGAAGAAGTCAATGATGCTTGTAAAAAACTGAAAAGTAGAGACACAAAACATCAAGATACAACGGTTTCTAAGTTGCTTAAGGCAAAGAAAAAAAGCAAACATCTTTTGAAGCAAAAACGCAAGTAATACACCAATGACATGTGCTATTATCCCAGACTTTATTTTGCAACTCTTTGAAAAAGAAATAATCAAAGTTGTGGGTGGCGTAGTCAACAAAATATGTGTAGAATACTCGCTCGATAACGATGAGGTGAAACAGCGACTAAAAGAAACTCTTGACATCAATTTACAAGTTATAGATAGCGACATAGAGCAAGTAAAAATTGTCAAGAAACATCACCACGCTTCAACAAGCAAGAGCGAAAGCAACGAACACTGTTGTGAGGCAAGACTGTTTATACAAAACGAACTTGTAGTAAGACAATGTTCAAGAAGTAAAATGGAGAACAGCAAGTTCTGCAAAACTCACCAAAAGCAGTTTGATAGCAACACCCTGAAATGGGGAACAATACATGATGAAAAGCCTGAGGAGATATCTACAGCCAAGTTAAAACAACGAGTGAAAAAGACATTGTATTAGACTATAATTAGCGTCGTTTTGTGATGTTATTGAACATTTGATGTCTCAAACTGCATATTTTTACGTCATCTCCTACAAGATGATTTCTAAATGTGTTTTGAGAGCACGGGTTCATAAGAAACTCACAGTTTTTATTTTTCATGTCAGGGTTGAAACCTCCATAATAACCATGATTGTTTCCACCACGTGTCATAATCATTTCGTCACATGTGGCAGGACGTGTTCCAAATGTCTCTGTCCATAGTTTGTATTCTTGTTGAACATCTCGTATCCTACATGGAACAGCTGGACGAAAAGTGTTCATCAAACTAACATCCGTTTCACGTTTGTGTTTAAACTGTAGATTTTCGATACTATTGCACAATATAGCATCTGACTGTTCTAATATAGTTGGATCTATTTCCATTTTATTACTGAAGACAAAATAAAACAATATAGTAAATGGCAAACAGTGCTATCAAGGTGGATAAGAACTCCTTGCCACAAGCAATTTTGAGGGAACTAACAAAGTTCTACGATGATGCAACGTCATCTACAGATGATGATAACATAGCTAAAGGTGAGTTTATATCAGCCCATCATCAAAAGTACTGTAAGACAGGTGATCTTAACTACCTCACTCAACCTATCATATCTCACTCTACGAGAAGTGTGATACCTTTCAAGTCATTAATCTTTAAAAATATATACGCATTAGATGATAAGCCACAATATACTACCAAAATAGATATTGGTAATCCCGAACACCAAAGTTTTATTGAGTTCAATAATTACAATGGCAAATTTTTAGTGAACAATTCAATCTTCAACACAATAACATATGACACTATGTGGATCATTGAACAGTTAAACTATGTATACAAGCTCAGTGCGTATAACGTATTCACTCTCAAAGGCTATACCTACAATGGTGATGTGTTTGCAAACAACTATTTGAGAGGTACTTTGGATCATAAGAAGCTGAAAGGAAGCAATCGTGAATACCTTGATGACATTAGTAACTATTTTCCACTTTTCATGCAACTCAACAAAATGGTGAGGAGCGCACCTTTAGAGACTGCCTTCTCAGTAGACACACACAAAATCAAAGTCCAGAGAATAACAAAGATCCATAGTGTCATACTTAAGTCCCATGCATCTATAAATGAATGGTTGGACGTTTTAAAGGTGAGAAATCTGAAGAATAGTGAAAAATACTCGATACTCGTGCCATTATGGTCCTATTTTACGGATGGATTCCGTGAAGATGTGTTGAAGCAGTATATTACCGACTTGACAAATATCATTTACGGCGCACCAATGAATACAAAGCCTATGATTGTTTACAGGGGTGTAAGAAACAGTTTCTATTTGCAAAACTCGACTCAGAATATATATAGGAATATTGGATTTGTCTCTACATCTCTTGACATAGAAGTAGCCAGAGAGTTTCAAAGGCCAACATCACCTCAAGATGATGTTAAATGTTGCATACAACGTATATTGCTACCTAAAGCAACACATGCACTGTTGATGTTTCCTCTATCATTGTTTCAGTATGAGAAAGAGGTGCTATTGCCACATGGTGTGTTATACAAACTCCACCAGAAAAAGATCCTTACAAGTTTTTATCGCAATCAAGAAGACGCAAGCATAGATTTATGCTTCAACAATATTGTAAAAATTAATGTCAGCGATATTGTTGTTGCAAATCCACAACATAATGTTTAATAATAATAAATATGTCTGCGAGAAATCCATTGATCCTCAACAAAGACAATGTGCTTAGTCATGTTGATACACTACAGGAATTAATAAACAATAGCGAAGTAAAGCCTGTATTGGTGGTTATCAAAGCTCCATGGTGTGGATTTTGTAGAACATTCTCGGCATATGCTTGGGATGAATTCAAATTAAAGAATGTAGCCTCTCCCCGATTTGTGATTGTGGAGATTGATGATGGTGCATTGAAAAAGCTTAGTGAGAGTGTTCCTGCGTTGCACACAGACTTGTTGTTCAAGCCTCCACAAGTGTATTTTCCGATGGTGTACATACGCAAAGGAAAACATTCAAAGGAGCCTTTTCAACCTACCTATACAGATAAAATGGCAATGGATGGAAAGACCAGGGAAATGCTTGTTGAATTGACAGCATTTGTGGATGCCAATACTTTGAAGATAAAGAGAAGTACCAAGCAATCAAGGAGGGCAACAAAACAAACTAAAAACACTAAACAACCAAAACAACAAGCAGGAGGCAAGCAAGAACGTAATACCAAAACCGCCAAAGCAAAGAACTTAACCCAGATCAAGAAGTCCTTGAAGGCCGAAATAGATGCTGCTTTCCGTAAATTGATGTTGCAATGAAGTATTTAAGGATTTTGATCTTTTCAAATAGTAACATTATGCAACAAAGACCGCAGATAGATGAGTACACGCGAAAGCAACTACTAGACAACTACTTACGCAACCAACAAGTGCAATCCTCGGTTGCCTCAAATTCCACCCCTCAATTCCATCCCTCGATGTTTCAATCGCACGCGTCGTCCTCTGCACACTTTGATAGTTTAAGTCAGGTTGATGTGCATTCTGATGTATCGTCAAGGCGCTCTACCCCTGTCAACCATAGTATTGTTCCGGCATACAATCAATCTCAACAACCAGAGCAATCAAATGCAAATGAACAACTTCCAGATAATATCTCTATCGAGGACTTCACGATTCTTGTTCAAAAGTGGATTGAGTTGGACAACTGGCTAAAGAAGTCACAAGACATCTTGAAGGAGAAACGCAAGCAAAAAGACAAACTAAAGCAAGTTATCACACACTATATGTCAAAGTACAACATAGAAGACTTGAATACATCTGAGGGTAAGATACGATGCAAGATGCAATATGTGAAGTCAGGTGTCAACCAAAAAATAGTCAAAAGTAAGATTGCCGAGTTTATGCGTGACAATGAAGAGCAATGTCATGCGCTTATAACAAAGATCTACAATGAACGCGAGAAAGTTGAAAAGATGTCACTGCGTAGAATAAAAATCACTTGATGAAGTATCATTTCAATCGGTTGATACAATCGGCATTGGGTAAAATTTGATTTTTCTTATTTGTATAAAGGAACCAGTCCAAAGATTATATTATACAGATAGTAAGAAGCATGGTTTCACAAAAAAACCTTGTTATTGTTGAGTCTCCAGCAAAAGCAAAAACAATCAGTAAATATCTAAACTCAAACAGAGCACTTCGTGAATACGGAAAATTCATAGTCATGTCATCTAAGGGACACATTCGTGACTTGAAAAAGAAAGATTTGAGCATAGACATTGCACATGACTTTAACCCACAGTATGAGGTCTTGGTTGATAAAACAGCATTGGTCAAGGAGTTGAAAGAAAAAGCTTTGTCGGTTGACAATGTATATCTCGCTGCAGATTTTGACAGAGAAGGAGAAGCCATATGTGAGCATCTTAAATACGTGTTGGGTCTCAAAAAGTATCATCGCATCACCTTCACGGAGATTACACCCACTGCATTGGAGAAGGCAGTCAAGAACCCGAGACAGATAGATGAGGACCTTGTAGATGCTCAAGAGACGAGACGCATTCTCGACAGACTTGTTGGCTTTAAATTGTCTCCTTTGCTTTGGAAGACCTTCAATGCTAACAGGCTCAACTTGTCAGCTGGACGTGTGCAGTCTGCAGCACTGCATATCATCACACAAAAGGAGAATGAAATAGATAGCTTCAAGTCTAAGCCATTCTACTACGTCATGGGAAACTTCAATTTGAAAATTGGAAAGGAAGAACACAACCTTGAAGATGTAAGATTGTATGACAGCAGTGGTGTCTTGAAGTTTGAAGGAGATAATGCTTTTGATGAGGCACTCAATTTGCTACAAAAGGTCAAACATAACTTCACCATCAAAGAGTACAAGTTGAGACACTTGAAGCAATCTCCACCTTTACCTTTCATCACCTCCTCTTTACAGCAAGAAGCATATGCAAAACTGGGATTTCCTGTAAAACGGACGATGTCACTTGCACAAGATTTGTATGAGAAAGGCCACATAACATACATGAGAACGGACTCATACAACATATCACAAGATTTTGCGAATGATGTTGGTAGTTATGTGTCCTCCAAATATGGACAAGCTTATGTTGGTGAACCAAACAAGAGAAGTGGCAACAAGAAACATGCACAAGAAGCCCATGAGGCAATCAGACCCACTCATGTAGGCACAACCGTTCTAGATGAACAAGATATGACAAAGGATCATAAGAAATTGTATGACTTGATATGGAAAAGAACTATTGCCTTCTTTATGGCTCCTGCAACATTTGATGAGCTTGAGTTACAGATTACAGACAAAAGCTTTCCTCATGGCATGTATTTTAAGTCTTCCTTCAAGCTTCTTAAATTTAGTGGATTTCTTGCTGTCTATGGTGAAAAGGAAAGCAACATGAGTTTTGATGCAATGACTAGATTTTTGCAATCTCATACATACAATTTGAAGTGCAATCAACTTATCGGCAAAAACACATGGACATCTCCGCCAGCGCGATACTCAGAAGCAAGCATCATAAAGACCTTGGAAGCTGATTCGATTGGAAGACCATCTACGTTTGCCACCATCTTGACTAAGCTATTTGAGAAACAATATATCAACAAGACCGATGTTCGGGGTGAGGACAAGCAGACGAAAAACATATTGTTGCGCAATAACAAGATTGACATTGAACAATCTACAGTTACCGTAGGTGAAGAGAGAAGTAAACTGGTTCCAACTGATGTTGGTAAGCGCATCGATCAGTTTTTGCAGGACAACTTTGCATATATCATTGACAAAAACTTCACCGCAGCAATGGAAGATGATTTGGACAAGATTGCTGAACACAAGACGACACGAACACATGTGTTAGGAACATTTTGGAAGACATTTGGGGCAGATGTAGAAAGGGTTGAGCAAGTGAAGAAGGAAGCAAAAATAAAAATAAAGAATGAGGAACTGAAGTACAATATAGACGGCAAAGAATACATTGTGCGTGTTGCAAAGTATGGTCCAGTTGTTCAATATACACAAGGTGAAAACACAAAATATATTGATATCAAGTCTTACTTGAAATATACAAACAAGTCATACACTAACATCAACGAGCAGGACATCAAGTTCTTGGCAAATCTTCCAAAGAAAGTTGCCGAAGTTAAAGGTAAACCAGTCATGCTTACGTCAGGTCCCTATGGTCTCTATTTCAAATATGATAATAACAATGTGAAGATACCTCTCAAATTTATCAAGAGAATGCTGGATCCTGATCAAAAAGGGAGCATCTCTCAAAGTGAATATGAGAGTGTCATAAACTACAAGACTGACAATGTCAAGAACAAGAATAGCCCAACTAATCAAAAATTAAAGACGGATGTCAAGCGTAAAATCAAAAGATTGTAATACTTGTTGGTTATTTTTTCTGAAAAAAAAACTCATAATACAGAGTGTTTTACGGAAAAATGTATAATACTCATTCTAGAAAGTGAGAGGTGAAAGCAATCATTTACACTACGAAGGAAACTACACTTTGCGCAATATGAACGCCACAGTGTTTGAGAACGTCTTGGCTTGTGTTGAGAACATGGATGATGCCCAAACCTCAAGGTTATTGGCAGCAGTGTTGAAGAAGAAGCAGGTTGTCCCTATCATGTGTTTCATTAAGGCTGACTATGATGCAATAGCCAAAACAGTTGGTGAAGAGCCCTTGACCAGTGAAGAGTTTCAGGATTTTGAGGCTAGAGTAATGTCCGCAAAGAGGTCCAATGATATGTCATTAACGACTATGTTGCAACCTTTAAGCACATGGCTCACGAAATTGATGGCTGAGGTGAAGGGCTTTTAACTGTTAGATTAAAATATTGTATTTTTTATTATTTTGTTATGTTTTCTAACCAATAACAAACAATTACAGTTATTTGTAAAAATTGAAAAGGTTATAAAGATTTGTTTATCTATCTATAAAAAAAACAACATGTAATGGGTTTTTGGAATGACGACTGTCAACGACTTCAAGATTATTGTTGGAAACCAACGTTACAACCATTGCAGACGAAACAATTAAATACCAACTCTTGGTATGAAGGAAGTATCTGTAACTTTGATTGTCAATTTCCTATACTAACCACAAACAATACTAAAGATGTTGAGTACACTTTTTCAAGAAAGATTAGGATTATTCCTAACAAAGAACAAAAACAACAACTTATACAATGGTGGCATGCATACAGGTACACTTACAATAAAACTATTGAGGGTATTATCTTCGATACAGATAGTGAGTTTGAAACCTTGCAACATGTTAGTCCAGATAACAGTAACGTAGAAACAGGTTATAGTTCTGAAATAACTCCTAATGTAAATGTCAGTATCAAAGTGACAAAAGCCAAAAACAATCCTATCAAGTTAAAGTTGTTCACAAAGTACCCTAAAGTTGGTAGTTGGATAGATTACAAGAATAGGTTTGTTATTAAAAAACGAGAAAAAACCCTAAATCCATTCTTTGACGATCCTAAACATCATTGGTTACTAAATACCTACAAAACTATACGAACGTCGGCATGTAGAGATGCTTGTGCAAACTACAAGACTGTTAGAACACTTTTAGAGCAACATGGTAGACACGGAACAATTTCAACAATGGGTTTTAAATCTAAGAAAACAGATAGTTGGAGTATTGGAATGGAGGCTTGTAATGTAAAGAAAGTTAAGATCCGTTGCAAAAGAAAAACGAAACGTAAGCATAACAAACAATCAAAGACCGTCCAACAAAACTTTATTCAAGTTTGTGACATAAAGACACCAATAAGATGCAAAGAATGGTTTGAAGACGATTTCGGAGATCCACATCTCCATAAAGACAAGTTTGGAGATTTCTGGTTACTATTGCCATATACAAGAATACACAAACAAGAGGTATCTTTGAAACCTCTTTGTGCATTAGATAGTGGTATAAAGACGTTTATAACGGCTTACTCTACCAATGGAGACATGAACAG